>Ga0256840_1003986_pt1 | contig 11410 bp, 9 predicted proteins | sample 355202metaG_FD_185969 | JGI IMG/M metagenome (GOLD analysis project Ga0256840, IMG submission 185969) | Hydrothermal vent microbial communities from Mid Atlantic Ridge, Atlantic Ocean - 355-202 | ecosystem: Environmental > Aquatic > Marine > Hydrothermal vents | place: Atlantic Ocean: Mid...
CTCCGCGCGGGGGGGGGGGGGGGGGGCGCTCCTACATCATCAGTGACATTATAGGAACTAGGGCTATCAAGCTGCTTCCTTACTAGGTCAAAAAAAAAGGGGGGGGGTTCCGCAGTAGCTTCTCTATTCTCGGACGGCTCCTAGGTCTTCGCTCAAATAACACCCCACTCATTATGTCAATGTAGACTCAAGGCACTTCCCTATTGCAATACTTAGCAAAGCTTCAACTTCTCCCATCCCCATCTCCACTTCTTCAGCAATAACCTCTGTATGATCTGTATATTCCACAAAACCTATCGCTATATCAACAGCTTCTTTTTTAGGAGTGGTCACATTAACAAAAATATTACGTTTAATTCTTTCTGCAATAATTTCAGCTCTGTCTGCCGCTATCCCAGGTAAAGCTAATACAAAATCATCTTCTCCTACTCGGGCAGCAATATCTAACCCAGTACGTATATCCAACCGAAGTGTTTCCACAACTTTAAAAATGGTGGTATCCATTTCATATTCAGCTAAATGATGCTTGTTTTTAAAGTCAGTTAAACTGAGATACAGCAAAGAAAATGGCATTTTATTTCGTTTAGAATTATCCACTTTCTCTTGCAGCCGCTCTAACACACTCTCTCTTGCTAACAACTGTGTTAGTGGGTCAACAACTATATTTTCTTTTTCTAATGCTTCTTGAGCCTCCAGCCTTAAAACATTGATAATCCCTAGCGAACAAGCCAGTAAAACCCCTAATATCCAAGTAAAATACCACATCCTTCCTCCTAGTAAAGCGTATGGTTATTTTTACGAATATGATCAACTGTCACTTTGCCTCGAAACACTCGATACACCCAACTGGTATAAATCATAATTAAAGGTAAAAATATAATGGTTACCCAAAACATAACATTTAATGTCCTTAAACTAGAACTAGCGTCCCACACGGTTAAAGAACTGTTCAATGAAATACTAGAAGGGATAATAAAAGGAAACATTGACCCTCCTGCTGTCAAAATAATAGCCGAAATAGTGATACAACTAAAAACAAAAGCACTTCCAGGTCGATCAAACCTTGATAAAACAAGAGTCATCCCCCCGCTTATAAAAGCGGATATAGGAACAGCCCATAGACCAGGCAAATGCCCATAATTATCTAACCATAAGCCAGGCTCTCGCTTAACAAATTTAGCAATCGGGTTTGATGACGCATTAGGAAAAATTTCTGAGGTAATATGGTACCCATCAAGGGTGACAATCCAACCACCTGCTAATGCAAATAAAACCAGTGTAATCATGGTAAAAATCAGCACACTGCTTTTAGCTCTAGAATTAATAGGGTCTATTGTTTTTATTTGTAAATAAACAGCACCATGCATAATAAACATTGATAAGCTTATCAGCCCTGCCAGTAATGCAAAAGGGTTTAACAGCCCCAGCAGATTCCCAAAATACACAATCCGCATATCATTTTCAAAATGAAAAGGTATTCCTTTTAATAAATTACCAAAAGCAATGCCTAAAACCAACGCCGGAACAAAGCCACCAACAAACAATGCTCTATCCCAATTCTCTCGCCACATAGGTGTGGTTAATTTACTGCGATAATCAAAACCTAATGGCCTTAAAAACAGAGCAAATAACGCCAATAATAAGGCAAAGTAAAAACTTGAAAAAGAGACTGCATAGGCTGTTGGCCATGCCGCAAAAAGTGCCGCACCTGCCATTACAAGCCAGACTTGGTTGCCTTCCCATGTTGGCCCAACTGAGTTTAATATAACCCGCCGCTCTTCATCCGTTTTCCCCAAAAAAGGTAATAACACACCAACACCTAAATCGAAGCCACCCATAATAGCAAATCCAATAATTAGGATTCCTAAAAAAGCCCACCAGATAATGCGTAAGGTTTCATAATCAAAAATCATTTTTAACCTCTTTCATCAATTTCAAAATGATAACGCCGCCGATGTAAACTACTCGGCCCTTGTTTAATATACTTCATCATTAAAAACATTTCGATAAACAAGAATACAGTATAGAAAAGAATATAAGCTGACAAACTCAAAATAATATCCCCTTCAGATAAAGATGAGGCACTTAAAAAAGTAGGTAGTACTTCGGCAATAGTCCAAGGCTGCCTTCCAAATTCAGCAACAAACCAGCCTGTTTCACAGGCTATCCAAGGCAAAATCATAGTATAAAGGCTTAACTTTAAAATCCAGTCTTTACGACATTTTCTAATTGAACTGGCAATGACTGCAATTACAAAAACAATAAGCATAATAAACCCGCAAAACACCATGACTCTAAATGTCCAGAACAAAGGCGCAACCTGAGGTATAGAATTCTTAACCGCTAATTCAATTTGCTCATCGGTGGCATCAACAACATTTTCTGTATATCGTTTTAACAACAACCCATACCCTAAATCTTTCTTAACAGCCTCGAAATCAGCGATTAAAGCTTCATCTCTATCCCCTTCTCTAAGTTGTTGCAATAACCCATAAGCCTTTATACCGTTACGAACATGTACCCTATTATTTTCCAAAATTTCTGATAACCCTATAATAGGTGTATCAATTGATCGAGTACCGATTAACCCTAACACCCAGGGAATTTTTATTGCATAATGAGTTTCCATAGCCTCTTGGTCAGGTATCCCTATCAAGGTAAAATCTGCTGGTGCTTCTTCAGTATGCCATTCTGCCTCAATAGCGGCTAACTTAGCTTTTTGAACTTCACCATCGGTGTACCCACTTTCATCCCCCAAAACAATAACAGCCAAAACAGAAGCTAACCCAAATCCTGCAGCAATAGTATAGGAGCGTTGGGCAAAAGCAGCATCTCTCCCTTTTAACATATAGTATGCACTAATCCCCAGCACGAAAGCTGAAGCCGTTGTATACCCCGCTGCAGCAGTATGAACAAACTTAACCTGAGCTGCTGGGTTAAAAATCAATTCACCAAAACTAGTGACCTCCATCCGCATTGTTTCGTAATTAAACTCTGCTCCCACAGGATTTTGCATCCAGCCATTTGCCACCAAAATCCATAAAGCAGATAGGTTGGAACCCAATGCAACCAACCACGTAATCGTTAAATGTTGGCCTTTAGTTAATTTATCCCAACCAAAGAAAAACAAACCGACAAAAGTCGATTCCATAAAAAAAGCCATTAATCCCTCAATTGCTAAGGGAGCTCCAAACACATCCCCTACATAGTGAGAGAAATAGGACCAGTTCATTCCAAACTGAAATTCCATGGTTAAACCAGTCGTTACCCCTAAGGCAAAATTAATCCCAAATAATTTCCCCCAAAATAAGGTCATATCCTTATATATTTCTCTTCCAGTCAATACATAAGTTGATTCCATTATGGCTAATAGAACAGATAGCCCTATCGTCAATGGCACAAACAGGAAGTGATATAAAGCAGTAACGGCAAACTGCCAGCGTGAAAGCTCAACAACCGCGTCTGTAATCATGAGTAGTCCTTGGTATTACGGAATTGTATATAGATTATAAAGAATAGGCTAACTACGGATAGCTGGCAAGTCCTAATCTAGAGTAAAATAGTTAGAATTAAAAAATAATACTTTATTTCGTCCAACTAAAAATAAAACTATGATTATCGTCATATCGCCATCGAAGACTTTAGACTTATCAAACAACCAATTTCAGACATACACGCTGCCTAGGCAGCTAGAGCAAAGCCAAAGCCTTATTGATACAGTCAAACAGCTCAGCACTGCAGAATTGTCTAGTTTAATGAAGATTAGCGATAAACTGAGCCAACTCAATTGGCAACGGTATAAAGATTTCAATACACCCTTTTCATTAAGTAATGCCAAACAAGCTCTATTGACTTTTAAAGGCGATGTTTATGCAGGAATTGATTCAGATCATTATAACAGTGAAGATTTTGAATTTGCCCAACAACATTTAAGAATCTTATCTGGCTTATATGGAGCACTCAGGCCTTTAGACTTAATACAAGCCTATCGTTTAGAAATGGGAACACGCTTACCAAACAAGCAAGGTAAAAACCTTTATGAGTTTTGGGGAAGCCAAGTTACTGAACTTATAAATCAAGATTTTGCTAACTCTGTTTCCCCAACACTTATCAACTTAGCCTCTAATGAATATTTTAAAGTTATAAAACCAAAACTATTAAACGCTAAAATATTAACCCTTGCTTTTAAAGAAAACAAAGCTGGAGTTTATAAAACTATAGGTATTCATGCTAAGCGTGCCAGAGGTTTAATGACTAATTTCATTATTAAAAACCGTTTAACAGAAACTGAAGGTATTAAAGCTTTCGCTCTGGAAGGCTACTATTTTAATTTAGCCTTATCTTCAGATAAGGAATGGGTCTTTTGTCGGGACTAAGGCAACCAGCAACAAATAACCCACCTTACTGGCTTTTTTATCCCTGCTCAAACCATCTCAATCGTTACGAAGCACACGGATGTGCAAGTGTCGCTCGAAGCAGGATGCTGGTTGCGACCGTAGCTGGCTATGCGCCTCTTGAGATAGTTTGATCAGAAACAAAAAATCTGCGCAATCTGGGTGGGTTATTTGTTGCCAGTTGCCTAAGGCTTATTCTGAAACATCTAACAAAGGCTTAACATAAGTATCGAAAGAATGGCGATTTAGAATACCCTGCTGGATAAACACGAAATGCCCATCTCTTGCAATAACCACCGTAAAAGGTAATACGCCATAAGGGTTCCCCCACTGATTTAGCAGTGCATATTGTAATTCGGGATCCGCCTGTAAAATGGGGTAGTTAATGCCTACGGTACGGACGTAATTCTTTAATTTTCGGATCTCATCGAGTCCTACGCCTATTATTTGTAAGCCTTTATCAGCATATCGTGCCTGATAAGTTATAAAATCAGGAATTTCAATTTGGCAAGGCCCACACCAAGTTGCCCAAAAATTAAGCATAATAACTTTACCGTGCCAGTCATATAAATTATGCTGTTGACCCTTAAGATCATTTAGAATTAATGGAGGAAATTCCCAGGCATTAGAAATCCCTCGCCCTCTTGGTTTTGCACCCGCCGAAAGATTGGTTGAAAATATTAAAGTAGCTAAACAAAATACAATAATTATTTTTTTTATTGGGATTGATAAATGCATGGATTTATTGCGAGAAGCCTTAACCTTATAGTGTTATATGTTCGTTTATTTTCCATTCTAAAGGATGCTTTGCCATCACTTTTTGCAAATAATCAGTCATTTTTTCAGCTATCAATTTTTGCCTAACTCTATCTTTAATCGCTGCAAAGTCTTTCCATTCAGCAGGCTTTCTATTAACGATAACAATCAGATGCCAACCTTTATCGGTCTTAATTATTTCACTTAACTCATTATCTTTTAATGTTTTGATTGCTGCTTCAATTTCTTTGCTAGCATCACCCTCTTTCAACCACCCCATATCACCCGACCGTTGTCGGCCATAGGCATCAATACTATACTGCCCTGCTAGTGAAAATAAACTTTCTCCTGCCAAAATACGGCCTTGCATTTCTTCTGCTTGCTGCTGAGATTCCAATACAATTTGTCCAATTTGCCTACGTTCTGGAATATAAGCTATTTTTGGATGTTTCTGAAAATAATCAGTTAGAGTTTCTTTATTAGGGATCCATTGCTTTTCTTTCTCAAGCAACAATAACCGCGTCGTTAAATTACGTGCATATTCTTGTAATTGAGGGTTTATATTTTCCTTTTTTTCATCAACGGCTCTAGCCGTTAAAATCAACTGTACCCACTCATTCACTTTTTCTATGATACGTTGCTTATCTATTTTTCCTTGGGCGTTATTTGGAATCAGATCTCCATATTTAATCGACAAGCCCTCCCCTTCTGCAAGTACAGTATCCGTTACAGGGGTTTTATCCAATCGTTCAAAATACGTTTTAACCTTTGCTTGTGAAATTAATAAACTAATATCCAACGTTTTTAGAGCAACAAAATTCTTTGCTATATAAGCTGAGCGAGCCGCAATGAGAGCATCAGCATTACCTTTCGTCTGCTCCATCAGCTGCTTATCCATTTGTTCAGGCACTTTAAGCTGTTCGCGTAAATTTGTTAAATAACGCTGTGCAAGCAATGCCGTTTTAAAATTACTCATTTCTTTTTGAAAAACAACACTCTTGTTTTTTCCAGAAGCAACCGCTTCTTGGTACAGTGCTTCCGACCTTGCCATTCTTAAAAGCATATCACCTCTAAGGTAAGCTTGGTCTTTTTCATCCATTGCCGGAAATTGTGTAGCAAAAGGGGCAGCTTGCATTGCTGCCTCTAATTGCTGCTCAGTGACCTGTCCTGATTGCCCTATTTTGACTAGCACTTTATCGGCATAAGCGACTGTGTTGAAAAGACTTAATAGCAGAAAAGTATAGAGAGCTTCTTTCATAACATTATTTTGATTTTTTGGTTGGAGGTACGACTTTAGAGACTAAACGAGTCTTTTGACCTCGCATAGAAAGCAGGCTGTCACTGCCATTAAGTTAAACTTCAAAAGTAGGATGGGCAAAGGAGGTACGACGTGCCCATCAATGGCATCGCGCTGAACTGATGGGCACGCTATCGCTTTGCCCATCCTACAATATCCTTTACTTTTTATTTGCCCCTCCTAAATCAGGTGCATTTGAGTGAATCCAGCTAATCGCAGCATCTAAATTATCCTTAATTTTCTCACCTTTCCACGTTAGTGCCTCTGCGGCAATAGGTACACCCGACTTATTAACTTCATGACAAGAAGCACACAGCAACGGCCCATGGCTACCATCAGGGTTATATTGAGCGGCCTGTTTATAAGTGGTTGGATCAACTGTCGGTGTCACAGGGTACAAACCATGAGTTGATTCATGGCACGCTTGGCAAGCCAGCCCTGCATGTCCTTTAGAATAACGCATCACACTGTATTTACCAGGTTGGTTGATTGGAAAAGCAACCCCACCTTGACCTTCAACAAAAGGTGCAGCATGGCAATCAGCACAATGAGGAACACCAGGGGATAACCAATAATCCTTACCATGACTCGCGGCACTATAAGGCACGGAGGCAATTCCTGTTGCTTCTTCAGGTAACTGTAGTGATAACAACTTAGCAGATGGGTTTGCTGACAATAAAGTAATACTAACATCACCATCAATATCTTTAGAGACTAAAGGTGCGCCATCTTTCATTGCAATCACACCAATATCTGGCACCATTCTATCTTTAGACCAAGTTAGTAAAATACCTGACTTTCCAGGGGTGTCATGGCCATTTTTATCGAGCACAACTTTTGGATCTAGGTATTTTTCTTCTAATACTTTACGTGTTACACCAATTGCCTTTGCAATTTCATCTAAAGACTTATTACGAATAGTTTTACCCGTTTGTTTAAAGGCATTTTTCAAATCATCACGTTGATACAATTCACGGGATAACTGACTATGGCAGTTGGTACACCACATGCCTTTACCACCTTTAGCATTACCAATTTTAGAGACATTAGTTTGCATCCATTGCCCAATAGCATTTAAATGCTCAGGTGTATCCACCCCATCTTTATCTTTATTGGGGTTTGAATGCACATCTCGCCCTGCAAAACAGCCACCTTTGGTATCACGGTTGTCAGATGTTGCATAAAAGTTTTCACCTGTTGGAGTAATAGGATACCCTTCCATACCCCCATCTTGTCTATGAGCTGGGTGACAACCTGCACAAGTTCCTGTACGCCCTTCAGCATCAGGTAATGGACGAATAGTTTGATGTACTCTATGTAAAGCTTCTGATAAAGCCATAATAGGAGAATCCCAATCTTCACGTTTTTTACTACCGCTCATAATTTGAGCTATCCCTTTAGACTGCAATACACCAATTACATTATCCGCATGACATTGCTGACAAAGAACAGGGTCGCTACCTAAACGGTTTTGGGTAGATCGACTGCTAGGCTCATAATTAGCTAAAAACTGAGTCCCATGTCTTGCATCGTGAATTTGTAATACAGAGATAGAAGTCGCTTTTAAGTCAGCCATATAAGACGTTGCTCCCAATCCTTTCCAGAATGCTTTTTCTTGCTTATAGAGCGTAAACGTATCGCCATTGGCATTTTCATTAGCATGGCAGTTTGAACAGTTAGGCACATCAATCGGGTTAGTCCCAATAAACTTAACAGGCTTGCCAGTATGACTATCAATAATAGGTTTATTGGTTTTAGCATCCACTAAACCCACCCATGCTTCTTGATAAGGGCGAATATCACTTTCCACTATTTCAAGTGGGCTTTTCTTCATCATCCCATCATAAAATGGGGTAAGCGGTAGACCTAAAGCATCCCAAATTCCAGGGTTAGTCAGTACAATGGGGACATTTTCCATCACCGCTGATTTAGTATAAACCACCGTTCCAGTATCCCCCGTATAATGTAAATGTCCATTTTTCAGAGGCATTCCAGAAGGCCCAGCATCACGTGGAATGGGTAATTCAATGCCAACCCGTTTCTTCTCACTATCTTTGCTAGTATTTTTAGGGTTACTGCCTTTTAAATCTTTATAAATATAAAGATGAGTAAAGTAAGCATTCCCCACATTTTCATTTTTTGTATATTTTCCATCTTTATTGACATCATAAGGAATATTCCAGTAAGCCAGCTTAGTCCCTTCTGAAAAAGTATTATCTACATGACCATATTCCAGCTTCATGCGTTTTTTACCATCCAGTAAAACCGTCGGGTCATTTGGATCCGCTTTTAATAACTGCGGAAAACTATAAGGTCCATCAGCGGTTTTAACCACCTGACTCTGAATAGAGTTATAAGGGGGTAAAATACAACAATAAGAAAAATCAAAACCTGTACAGTGCATCCCCAATTCATAATTAATGGTGATATTGTAATCATTTTTTGGCTTCTGTATATCATCAGCAGCAACATTATTAATGGGGCTGTTCCTCAGCAAAGCCTTTGCTTTTTCGGGAGCAGAAAAAGGAACATATTTAGCAAAAACAGGACTGATAAACAAACTGCTCAGCAGGACAGGTATGATAATTCTTCGCATGATCTTATTTCCTCATTTGATAATAATATTGAGCCAGTTGCTTAATATCTTCTTCACTTAACTGCTCAGAAATTAAACGCATTCGACTATAAACATCATTATGCCGAACCCCATTTTTATACTCTGTTAAGGTGTTAATAAAATATTCCACTTGTTGCCCAGCCAATGCCGGGATATCTTGCCTTACCCCTTGGCCATTACTGCCGTGACAGGTAAAGCAAGGTGGAATAATTTTTTTCCCATTGCCTTTAGCCACTAGAACTTCTGCTTTTTCCAAGTTTTGTTGCTTAACCTTATGTTGTGCTTCGGGTAAAGAAGCAAACCAGACAGCTAAATTAGCTGAATCCTGTTCACTTAGACCAACAGCTACTGAGTTCATCAATGCATTCGTACGTTTACCATCAGCATAGTCACGTAACTGTTTATAGGTATAAGTCGCCAATTGCCCTGCTAAAGAGGGAAAATCATCTATCTGACTAATCCCTTTTTCACCATGACAGCCCATACAGGATTCAGCAAGCTGCTTACCTTTTTTTAGACTGCCCTCTTTAACAAAATTTAATGCATCGGGTGTCCAAGCAATATTGGAAGCGGGTTCTGCATTCACCAACGCTGACGTAAGTAATAAAAATATAGCAAATAATCGTTTTATCATTAGAAATCCCATGCGCTTGAATCGTAAGTATCTAAAAAGAAGAACTGTAGAATTGGAATCCCAAAACTAATAAACATTAACACCGCAATCACTTTATTCCATAACCTTATATCATTAAGATATTCAGGTAAGTCAGTAACAGGGTGGTATGATTCAGCGTATTCAACTTCACCTTCAAACACTTCTGTTGAAGTGCCAAATTGAGTTTTAAACAACAAATACACAAATAAGCAAGCCGAACCTAATAAGACCAGCCCGCCTAAAATCATCAATAATTCATAAGGCTCCCAAGAAAGCGTTATTAAATTATTATAGACCACACTAGAAATTCGACGAGGCTGCCCTAACAACCCTAGAACATGCCAAGGCGTAGTCATAATGCTCATTCCAATAAACCAAGTCCAAAGCTGTACTAAAGCCAGGTTGTTTGAATAGATTGGTTTCTTAGTCAAAATCGGCCATAAATAATAGGCAATGGAAAAATACATAATGACTGTTGTACCAGCAAAGATCAGATGAAAATGCCCAGGTACCCATGCTGTATTATGGATCATGGCATTCATCGCGTAGCTTGCATTAACCAGCCCACCCCAGCCGCCAAAGATCAACATGACTAATGACAAAATGACCGAAAGCACCATAGTATTTGTCCAAGGTAAGCTACCTATCCAGCCAAACATACCTTTCCCTCCACGCAATCTACCCGCCACTTCAAGAGAAGCAATCACGGTAAAACCCGTCATAAAAGTAGGTGCTGATACGATAAATGTACCGATACTATGTAGTAATTTCCAGCCTTTTGCCTGCTCAGGATCCATATATAAGTGATGAAAGCCAATAGGTAAACTAAAAACAACTAAAACAATAAAAGCAGCCCTTGCTAACTCATCACTAAACAAATAAGAACCCGCATGTTTAGGAACAAAAACATAAAATGCGGTGTAAGCAGGGATTAACCAAAAATACACAATAGGGTGTAAAGTCCAGGCAAAAAGTGTACGCGCCATCCCTACATCAATGGTATCAGCCCAGCCAAAAGCCCATGGCAAGATCAAAAATAAAGATTCTAAAGCAACTCCTGCACTTGTCCATAACCACAACATTGCATTCATGGTGGTTGCAAACATAGCTAATGGGACTGGTTCTCCAGGGTGCTCATCCTTCCATTGCAGAAACATGACAATCATAATGCCACACCATACCCATGACCCCACTATCAATAGAGTGGCACCTACATAAAAAATATAATGCGCTTCTATAGGGGGGTAAAATGTGTAAAGTACTGATGCCAGACCTAACAGTAAAGGTACAGCAGCTAACACTACACCTAATAAAGCTAGCCCAAAACCACCCCACGCTAACTTTTCATTCCAAATAGGGACTTTTAGTGAAGTGGCCGCCGTATAATAACCAAAACCCATAATAAAAAAGGTCGTCAGTACATAGGCCATAAGCACACCATGGGTACTTACTGAAGCAAAATACATCGTGGGAGAGTCTAACGCTGCAAACAGACCGCTACGCTCTAGCACTTGGTATTCGCCCATAAAACAAGCTAATATAAATGCAATAAAAGCAACCCACATATGACTTAAAGCAAGATTTCTTCCTGTTATATCATTCATTTGTTATCCCCTCCCTTAGAAGTTATTTGTGGTGCTAGCCATTGATCTTTTTCGACTACATCAATTTTGCTCCACATATGATCATGC
>Ga0256840_1003987_pt1 | contig 11409 bp, 11 predicted proteins | sample 355202metaG_FD_185969 | JGI IMG/M metagenome (GOLD analysis project Ga0256840, IMG submission 185969) | Hydrothermal vent microbial communities from Mid Atlantic Ridge, Atlantic Ocean - 355-202 | ecosystem: Environmental > Aquatic > Marine > Hydrothermal vents | place: Atlantic Ocean: Mid...
ATTTTGGTGTAAAAACTGCAGCAAATGGTTACTTTCATAAAGAGATGAATGAGCTTACACATAAAGAGATGGCTATCTTGGTAGGACTCCCTAATGCACCTAGTTTTTACAACCCATTAAGACATTACAAGCGTGCATTAAACCGTGCAAACAATGTCCTTTACCGTATGAAAAGTATAGGGTGGATAACACAAAGTGACTACCTAAAAGCAGTCAAAGAATCACCTAAAGTGTATAAAACATCTTTAACACAAAACATTGCTCCTGAGATAGTGGACGAAGTGTTGAGACGCTACAAAGGCAAACTAGGTGACATCCGTACAGGTGGCTATGAAATCTACACTACTATAGACATGCAACAACAAAGCATTGCAAAAGATGCTGTAGCATTTGCATACAACAAAGCACTCAAGAAGTATAGAGAAGATGCAAACACTTCAACACTTTCGGTGGCTTTTGTAGCTGTGGAGAGTAGCACAGGAGACATACTGGCGATGGTAGGAGGCACAGACTATAAAAAGTCAAATTTCAACCGTGTGACACAGTCTAACCGTCAGCCTGGTTCTGCGTTTAAACCCTTCATTTACCAGACTGCACTAGACATGGGTTACAACCCTGCTAGTCCTCTAACTGACCTTGCTAGAACATTTCAGTACTACTATAAAGGCAAACCTAAAATCTGGTCACCTAAGAACTATGAACATGACTTTAAAGGGTTTATCTCTTTTAGGGAAGCATTGGTACATTCACGTAACTTGGCAACTATCAATCTTGTCTCAGATTTAGGTGTGAGTACCATACGAAAAAGGCTAGCCTTTTTAGACGTACCACACATACCTAGAGATATGTCCATAGCACTTGGTAACTTAGGGTTGAGTCCTCTTAAAATGGCTCAGATATTTTCAGTGTTTGCGAACAAAGGACATATGATAGAGCCAAGGTTAGTGAGTAAGATTATCTCTAAAGAAGGTGCTATCATCTATGAGACACGTACCAAAGAGATAGCAGACTTTACAACACGAGAACAGGCCTATCTTATGACGGATGTCCTAAAAGACGTGGTCAAACGAGGTACAGGTCGAAATGCACGTGTTGAAGGCATAGAACTAGCAGGAAAGACAGGTACAACAAACAACAACGTAGATGCATGGTTTTGTGGGTACTCTCCTACGATAGAGACCATCGTATGGTTTGGGAGGGATGACAATAAACGTATTGGTAGGGGTGCAACAGGTGGAGCTTTGGCTGCACCTGCTTTTGCGTATTATTATAAAAACCTACTCAAACTTTACCCAGATACAAAACGTACTTTTGACATACCTCAAGGGGTATTTAGAGGGACGTATGAGGGTAAGTCAGAACTCTATACACAAAACTCACCACTGCCAAATGCACATAAAAAACATATTGTTGATTTTGGAGATACGATGGTGGAAGAGACAGAAATCATAGAAGACATAGACCCAGATGAAGAGGAAATACAAATGGCTAAACCTATCAATATAGACGACACACCTTTGTATGATGAAGAAGAGGGACAAAGTCAAAGTGGTGATGCCTTACATCCAGAAAGAAAAGTACCATTGACGCCAGTGTCAAATGACAGTGGTACGCTTTTTTAGGAGAACAGATGCACAACTTCGCAGCAGAAATTATACTTATCACTATACTTGGATTGGTAGTGTTTTCAGATGCCCTTGCCAATAAACTTAAAATACCTTCAGTTTTTATTTTACTTATAGGCTCATATACTATTTACACCTATTTACCTATGGCTGTGCCTATAGATTTAAAAGTACATTTTGACACAATTATATTGTTTTGTATTCCGCTTATATTTATGGGTGACGCCTTGCACCTTCATTTCTCTGACATCAAAAAATATGGCTGGGATATCTTTTATCTAGCAGTGGTAGCGGTATCACTTTCTATCGCAGTAGGTGCTAGTATGTATTATTTTAACATCTTTGAGTCTTTGACTTTGGGTGCGTATGTCTCTTTATTTGCCATTAACATGGCAACTGATGCTGTCTCTGTTCAGTCTATACTCTCACGTTTTAAGGGTATAAGTCACCACCTTAAAGTACTCATAGAAGGTGAATCTTTGGGCAATGATGCCACTGCGGTCATAGCCTTCTTCTTTATAGGTTTACCGTGGATGATGTCAGGGAGCATAGATGCAGGAGATGCCGCAATGGATGCGTTACGTGTGTTTGTTGTGAGTATCGCGATTGGTCTTGCTATAGGTTTTTCTTTTTATATGTTGATGAAACTTTTTTCAGATAGAAGAGGTGAGTTTTTCGCATTTGTTATAGAAGCCTACTTAGCATATGTTGTGGCAGAAGAGATGCACGTATCTGGCATCTTGACGCTTATAGTAGCCATCATCGCTACGAAAGCATGGATAGACTCAGACAATCAAGTTTACGAAGAGGAAACCTCTAAAAAAGTTAAAAGTTTTATGCGTAAAATACGTTTAAGCGACATCAAGGCAACGACCACGGAAAGATTAGAGTACATTTATGAAATGGCAAAAGAGTTTGGGTACATTGCTGCAGTTATGATATTTTTTGTTTTAGCGGAGATGGTAAACTTTGAGAAACTCTGGCAGTATAAAACTGAGATATTCATCATGTTTTTTATTACCACACTTATACGGGCTATCTCCATGGCAAAGTTTGCATTTATAGGCAACAAAGGGAAGCTTATCTCTCCTGTGGGTCTTGAAGGTTGGTTTATACTGACTTTTTCTGGGATGAAAGGGGCTTTGTCTATTATCTTGGTACATATGATACCAAACAGCTTTGAGCATAAAGAGTTTTTTGAAGTAGTGACCGTGGGTGTGGTAGGCCTGTCTATCTTTGTGTATGGTACAACATTATGGACGTACTTTACATTTTTTAAAAAAGAAGAAGAGAAGAGTATTTTTAAGAAGTAATCTACCCCTTCTCTATATCTATCTGAAAGAGAAAGGTTTTTGGAGCTAGATTTTATTTTAAATCAAATGATAGTACACATGATTTGTCTTTATTCTCATAAATAGACAGGTCATCTCTTGGAAAGGCTTCCTGTATTTCATCAAGTGTAAACTCTAAACATTCAGCGATATTAGCATCTATATTATCGTAAGAATCAAGATTGCCACGTGTTTTATTGTAAGTAGCACAGGATACATCATTATTTTTACTAGAATATCCTGTATTTTTGACTTCATCTTGTTCCTCTAGTTTTGAATTTCCAAAATTTTCTAATAATGTACAGCCTGTGATTCCTACATTATGCAATATAACAACTTTATCTTTTGCAGTGATTTCATCGGTACTTTCTCCACAGCCTGTGAGTAGAAAAATAGCTAAAATTGTTGTTACTAATGAATTTTTAATCATTATATATCCTTTTTATTATTTAATATAAAAGTATAGTAAGAAACTTACATAAATTTGCTGAATGAGGCAGATAAAATTATTTGAAGAGGAGATTAGTGGATAAAATACTCTCTTCGCTAGAAGAGAGTATCAAGGTTAACAAGAATAAGTAGCGATGTACTCAAATGCTGTTGGACGACCTTCTACTGGATAGACGTGTCTGTCGAACATATATTGTGTGTATTCCATAACATAGTCAGAATCCATAATAGGAGCCAAGAATGCGTGGTCTTTTTCAAGTCCTTCTAGTGAATCTCTAAATGTACTTGGAAGTTCAGGAATCTTACGTTCTGCAAGCTCTCTTCTTGAAATTTCAAAAAGGTCTTCATTTACAGGACCAACAATTGGGTAACCACCTTGTTTGATACCATCAAGACCAGCTATCATTAGTACTGAGAATGCAAGGTAAGGACAACAAGTAGAGTCTGGGAAACGAGTCTCAATTCTAGTAGCCATTTCACCCGCACCATAAGGGATACGACAAGCAGCTGAACGGTTTTGGCTAGAGTATGTAAGGATACGTGGTGCTTCAAAACCTGGAAGTAGTCTCTTATAAGAGTTTGTACTTGGGTTTGTAAATGCTGCTACTGCTTCTTTGTGTTGGAAGATACCAGAAAGGTAATCTAAGGCAGTTTTAGAAAGGTTAGCATATTCACCTTCTTTATAGAAAAGGTTTTTTCCATCTTTCCAAAGTGACTGGTGTACGTGCATACCATTTCCGTTATCGTTATAGATAGGCTTAGGCATAAATGTTGCAGTTTTACCATTGAGGTGAGCAACCATTTTTACAACATATTTGTATTTTTGTACATTATCAGCAGCTGTGATGATGTCTGAGAATACGATACCGATTTCATGTTGTCCTTGTGCCACTTCGTGGTGACCAAGCATTACTTCAAGACCTACTTCTTCGAGAAGTAACATCATTTCAGCTCTTAAATCAACAGCAGAATCTGTAGGCATTACTGGGAAGTAACCACCTTTGATTCTAGGTCTATGACCCATATTTCCATACTCACCATAGTCTTCAGCATCAGCCCAGTGACCTTCGTCAGTTTCAACTTTAAATGATTGGTGGTTATCTTGGTCAACAATTTTGACATCATCAAAGATGAAAAATTCATTTTCAGGTCCGAAATAAGCTTCATCAGCGATACCTGCATCATCAAGTGCTTTAAGAGCTTTCTTTGCGATTGATCTAGGACATTTTGCATAAAGTTCATTTTTATAGATGTCATACACATCACAAATAAGAATCACAGTGCTATCAGCTGTAAAAGGGTCAAGAAATGCAGTGCCAACATCAGGCTTAAGAAGCATATCTGATTTGTGGATTGGTTGCCATGCTTCGATAGATGAACCATCAAAAGGAAGACCTGCATTTAACATTTTGTCATCTACCGCTGTAGCTCTGTATGAAATATGGTGCCATGCACCTTTGATATCTGTAAATCTAAAGTCTATAAACTCAACTTCATTGTCTTCACAGTACTTATTAAATTCTTCTATATTATTTACGAATTTACCCATTGTGTAACGCTCCTGATTTAAATTTTATCTTAAGATTATATCCACTCTAAAATAAATATGTGCAGGAGTTTTGATTAAAAAGTAATCAATTGTTTATCACGCCCTTTAAAAGTAACAGCTTGGGTGTATCCTATGTCTTTTGCGAGACTAGTTGCTAGTTCATACCCTGCACCTATTTGCTCTACTGCGTGGGCATCAGATGAAAAGGTGATAGGGATGTCTAGTGTATAAGCAACTTCTAGCAAATCACGTGAAGGGTACATTTCACCTATAGGTTTGCGTAGTCCTGATGTGTTTACTTCCATGACCATGTCTGACTTCTTGATGGCATCTAGTACATTTTTAGCTAAAAGTCTCACGTCTTGTTTGGGCATAAATTTAAATACTTTTATGAGGTCTAGGTGTCCCACGATGTCAAACTTTCCAGACTTTACCATGGCTTCTGTTGCCTCAAAATAGGCTTGCCATATCTCGTCTATATCTTTGTTTTTCCAACCACCTATGAACTCTGGGTTATCAAAACTCCATTTGTCTATGAAGTGTACAGAGCCTATGAGGTAGTCTACATCAGCATAGATGACACGTCTGTCCATATGCCCTTGTAACCAGTCTACTTCGTACCCTAGTAAAATATCTATGTCATTTTTGTAGCGTTCTTTTGCAGTGAGTATGTCAGAAACATAAGCATCCATTTCTTCAAATGCCAGACGGTATTTGGGGTCAAAATCCATAGGTCCATGCTCGGAAAACCCGTAAACATCAATACCTAGTTTAATCGCCCTTTGAACATACTCATCAACAGTTCCTGTGGCATGGTTACAGCGTGTAGTATGGTTGTGTAAATCTACTCTTGTTGTCTTATTCATAGTATGATTTTAGCATAAAAAGTGTTCTTTACCACTAATAGGATAAAATAAGGCTAATAATTAAATAGGATAGTCATGCAAAACAAAGTAGAACTTTTAGCACCTGCAGGAAATTTAGAGAAAATGAAAATTGCTCTAAACTATGGTGCTGACGCAGTATATGGTGGGACAAGTACCTTTTCTTTGCGTATACGTTCAGGTAAAGAGTTTGACATGGAAGCCTATGAAAATGGTATAAACTATGCCCATGAGCGTGGTAAAAAAGTCTACTCTACTGTAAACTCTTTTCCTTTTAACTCACAGTTGAAGTTGTATGAAAATCATATTGCCAAAATAGCCGAACTTAAACCAGATGCACTCATAGTCTCTAGCCCTGGGGTGGTTAAAATCGCTCATAAGATAGCACCTGACATTCCTATACACCTTTCAACACAAGCTAATGTCATGAATGCGATGGATGCAGAAGTCTATTATGACTTAGGGGTTAAACGTATTATCGTTGCACGTGAAATTTCATTGAAAGACTGTGAAGCCATCAAAAACCATATACCTGATCTTGAACTTGAAATCTTTGTGCATGGTTCTATGTGTTTTGCGTACTCTGGGCGTTGTCTCATCTCCTCACTGCAAACAGGACGTGTGCCTAACCGTGGGTCTTGTGCAAATGACTGCCGTTTTCCCTATGAGATTTACGCACATAACCCTGAGTCTGGTACTACATTTAGACTAGACGAAGAAGAGGGCATAGGAACATACATCATGAATGCTAAAGATATGAACATGGCCTCACACGTAGATGAGATACTCAAATCTGGTGTCATAGACTCACTTAAGATTGAAGGGCGAACCAAGTCTCCTTACTATGCTGGTGTAGTGACTAAAGCGTATCGTCATGCTATAGATGACCACTACTTAAATGACTTTGATGAAAGACGCTACCAAAAAGAGCTAAACACCACACAAAACCGTGGGTTTTCAGATGCCTATTTACTCTCGCGTCCCTTTGACAGAAACAACACAGAGTCCAATGACTTTTCCATACAGTATGGTACACACCAAGTAGCAGGACTTGTCAGTGAAGATGGCTTAACATGGAAATGTAAAGACAAAACCTGTTTAGGTGACTCAGTAGAAATAGTAGTTCCCGTAGGTGCAAAAGTAGAACTAGTAGACAACGATATAGGGACCATAGAAGAGATAGCAGGGCACTACGTCATCACCTTTAAGAAGATAATCACTAAAGATGGTAAAGAGTTAGAGTGTGTTCATAGTGGTAATGTCAATGACATTTTACTTCCTGCGAAACTTCCAGGATATACCATTTTGAGACGAGAGATAGCTGAAGCTTTAGAGAAAAAAGGTCTGACTGAAACGTCTACTCCTATGAAACTAGAAGCTGAAATAAAGTAGAAGTAAAGGGGTCTAGTGATTAAACTCGTTCCCACGTTGTACGTGGGAATGCATATTTGAGTTAGATATGCTAAAATAGTGATTAGTTTATTAAGTTGATATATGCATTCCCACGCAAAGCATGGGAACGAGTTGAAGTGAAAACAAGACCAAAATCGAAGGAATAATATGAAATTTGTATCTATCGTGATAGCCTCTAAAAGTGACTATGCCATTATGTCTGAGTGTGCGGAAACATTGAAAAAATTTGGTGTGCCTTATGAACTCATCGTCTCATCTGCACATAAAAGTCCACAAAGAACACAATTATATATCAAAGAAGCAGAGGCTAAAGGGGCACAGGTTTTTATAGCTGCTTCGGGTATGGCAGCACATTTGGCAGGTTCACTAGCAGCGATGACTACTAGACCTGTACTTGGTGTGCCTATAGATGCAGGTTCACTTAGAGGTGAAGATGCACTTTTAAGTACAGTCATGATGTCTGAAGGTATGCCTGTAGGCACACTAGCCATAGGACATGCAGGTGCAGTCAACGCCGCCTACATGGCAATACAAATCATGGCACTACAAGATGATGAACTTAGAGTAAAACTCCAAGAAGACCGCATAAGTAAAGCAAAAAAAGTAGAGCTTGATTCAAGCGAAATAGAAACAATACTATAGAAAATTAGAAATTAGAAAGTAGAAATTAGAAATGAATAAAAACGCTATAACCTTTAGCGATATGCTATTAAAACTTCAACAATACTGGGCAGCACAAGGTTGTAACATTGTACAACCCTACGACATCCCATCTGGTGCAGGGACATTTCATCCTGCTACACTGCTTAGAAGTCTGGACTCAGAGCCTTGGTCTGCAGCGTATGTTGCACCGAGCCGTCGTCCTACAGATGGACGTTATGGAGAAAACCCTAACCGACTTGGAGCGTACTATCAGTTTCAAGCACTGATTAAACCAAGTCCTGACAACATTCAAGAGCTTTATTTGAAGTCTTTGGAGTATTTGGGGCTTAACCTACAAGAACATGACATCCGTTTTGTAGAAGATAACTGGGAATCTCCAACCTTAGGTGCATGGGGTCTTGGTTGGGAAGTGTGGCTTGATGGTATGGAAGTGACACAGTTTACGTACTTTCAACAAGTAGGAGGCATAGCCTGTGACCCTGTGGCCGTGGAGATTACCTATGGTACAGAGAGACTTGCGATGTACTTACAAGGGGTAGACTCAGTCTATGACCTCGTGTGGAACAAAATGGGCAACAACGTGACTACTTATGGCGATGTACACAAAGAGACTGAGTATGAGTTTTCCAAGTATCACTTTGAAGTGGCAAACGTAGAGAACTTGTTTCAACACTTTGAAGATGCATCCAATGAATGTAAAGTATGTTTAGAAGCAGGACTTCCATTGCCTGCGTATGACCAGTGTATGATTGCCTCACACGCCTTTAATGTACTCGATGCTAGAAAAGCCATCTCACAAGCTCAACGTCAAAACTACATCTTGAAAGTAAGAGAGCTTTCCATAGGCTGTGCTCAGCTCTACAAGGCACAAGAAGCAGAGCGTAATGCCAGAGTAAAAGGCTAATCTTGATAGAAAAATTAGTGACTTCAAACCTAAAGTTAGGTGTCATCGCTGGGGGGCAACTAGGCAAGATGCTTGTCCAAGAAGCAAGTAGATGGGACATCATCTCTTATGTGCTTGACCCAGATGAGGGCTGTTCTGCACGTAACGTAGCAAACGTTTATGTAAAAGGCGACTTTAGGAACTTTGACGATGTTTATGCTTTTGGTAAACAAGTAGACATTCTTACCTATGAGCTAGAAGACATAAACATAGACGCACTACAACAGCTTAAAGCAGAAGGGCTTAAAGTCCTTCCTGACCCTGATACTTTAGCACTCATACAAGACAAGGGGCTTCAAAAAGAGTTTTACTCTAAACATCAGATGCCAACGTCTCCGTTTAAGTGTTATGACAACAAAGATGAGATTGAAATAGCCATAAAAAGTGGTGAGTTGACCTACCCATTTGTGCAGAAGTTACGCAAAGGTGGCTACGATGGACATGGTGTAGCACTCATAAAAGACGCAAACAGTACACTACTTGACGGTGCATCTATGGTAGAAAACAAAGTAGACATAGACAAAGAGATAGCAGTCATCGCAGCAAGAAATGCTAAGGGTGAAGTACGTTGTTTCTCTGCCGTTGAGATGCGTTTTGGCGAAGAGACCAATTTGGTTGAAGAGATTTTCTGCCCGTCAAACATCACGCTGAAACAAGCAGAAGTAGCAGAGTTACTCGCAACAGAAATCATAGAAAATCTTGATATGGTCGGCTTACTTGCAGTGGAGTTTTTCATAGACACACATGGGCAAATACTCATCAACGAAGTAGCACCTAGGCCACATAACTCTGGGCATCACACTATAGATGCTGCGGTGACTTCACAGCTCAAGCAACTCTTACGTGCTATACTCGACCTACCACTAGGAAGTACCGCGTTAACCACAGCCTCAGTCATGTTAAATCTTTTAGGTGAAGAGGGACATACAGGTCCTGTACACTATGAAGGTTTTGCCGAATGTATGGCACTAGACGGCGTAAAAATACACCTTTATGGTAAAAAAATGACAAGGCCATCTAGGAAGATGGGTCATGTGACTATACTAGGTAACACAGTAGATGAAGCAAGGTTAAAAGCAGAACAAGTTAAAAAATTACTAAAGGTAAAATCATGTCCAATGTAGTATCAAAAGTTGTGGTAAGCATCGTAATGGGTTCAGACTCAGACTTGCCTGTTATGCAAGCAGCAGCAGATATGTTAGAGCAGTTTGGTGTAGGGTATGAGCTAGATGTTGTCTCTGCCCACAGAACACCTCAAAAGCTTTTTGAGTACTCTAAAAATGCTCACAAAAGAGGCATACAAGTCATCATAGCAGGAGCAGGTGGAGCAGCTCACTTACCAGGTATGATAGCCTCTATGTCACCTTTGCCTATCATCGGTGTGCCTGTAAAGTCATCTAACTCCATAGACGGCTGGGACTCCATACTATCCATACTCCAAATGCCTGGGGGCGTACCCGTGGCTACTGTAGCACTAAATGGTGCGAAAAATGCAGGGATTTTAGCAGCTCAGATAGTGGGTGCAGGTAGTAAAGAAGTGCAAGATACTATAATAGCTTACAAAGAAGAGCTTGGTAAGCAAGTTGAAGTGAAATCTGAGAAAGTAAAAAAGTGAGATATTTAAGAGATAATGATAACCTTATGGTTAAAGTGAATCTACTAAAAAATTACTTACATGGTTATTGATGGCATAAGGAATACATTCATCTTGAATATCTTTAAGTATTTTTGCTTGGTTACAGGCATTTTTAGCTTCTTTTTCTGCACTTTTAGTCGAATGAGCACTATAAGATATACCAAATGCGTATTTCCCCTTACGAGTTAATACAATGTAGAAAGCTTTATTTTTTTCTTGTTTATAGTATTTTGATAAAGTTTTTTCTAGTGCATTTTGTTGTAAGTCTTCTCCTGATTTCTTTTCTACTTTTAATATAATATCTGCAAAAGGATTATTTTTATCATAATGGTTAATTTCACTATTTGAAGGAATATCTATAGTATGTTTTGATTTTTGTTTAGCAAGTATTGTGATGTCTTTTTTTACACTATAAAGAAGTTCATAAGCCATAAAGAGACCTCCAATAATTAGAAGTAATAAAGAGATAATGAATGCAATACGTTTATTGGCTATTGTAGATTTTTTTACAATAGTAGCATTACAATATGTACAAATATAGTGATTTTTTTCTTCTTTAAATTGGTTTGAGCCACATGTGTTGCAAGTTAGGTTTTTCATAATTTGATTGTATCGTAAAAATTATGAAAAAATTGTGAGGTTTTACGATACAATTTAAACTATGAAAAAAATACTTTTGAGTTTTATCTTTTTAATATCTTTTCTTGTTGCAAGTAGTACCTATGTAGATCAAGTAAAAATTGTTGATAGATGTACCTATTTAGTTGAACCACTTACTATGAAATCACTGGGTATTACGCCACCAACTAAACATATCAATTATCCCGCAGCAGCATAAGCTATTTTTTCATGCTTAAAATAGTTCGCAACTCTTGTAGGGTTTTCACTTAGCATATTCATAAAGTCTTCGGTATT
>Ga0256840_1003988_pt1 | contig 11408 bp, 12 predicted proteins | sample 355202metaG_FD_185969 | JGI IMG/M metagenome (GOLD analysis project Ga0256840, IMG submission 185969) | Hydrothermal vent microbial communities from Mid Atlantic Ridge, Atlantic Ocean - 355-202 | ecosystem: Environmental > Aquatic > Marine > Hydrothermal vents | place: Atlantic Ocean: Mid...
GTATAAAACTTAACTTTTGCTAAATTTGTGCCTCTAATAAAGGTTTTAATTACAATAGGAAATTTAGAACTTTTAGCACTATAATATCTAAAAACACCTACTTCCTTTCCATTTTTAAATTGACCAACATAACGAATCCTTCCATTGTTGTACTTTTTTTTCCAAAGACCAATTCTTTCCCCTTTAGAATTGAACTGATTAACTTTAGCTTGAGCCTGTATATTATGTAGGCTCATTGTTAAAATTGCAACGGTATAGATTAATATGTTAGTTATTTTTTTCATTTATCAATTAATATTTCTCAATCGTATTTACCCAATTGAGAAATAATTTGTTTTGTGATTCATTCATTGCAGCATTTTTATGAATCAATACATACGTAGTTAACGGCATTTCACGCTTTTTTATTACTTCTTTTAACTCTTTTACAATATGATTTTTTTGATCTTTATTATATGTTGTCCATTCAGAAAAGTTTAAGTGTTCTTTCCCTTCATTCACATGTTGAGCCAAGTACCACGAAAATGGTGCAATTTTATTGTACCAAGGGTAAACCGTTGAATTTGAATGGCAGTCTGCACAAGAAGTTTTAATAATTTGTTGAACATCATCTGGTATCTGAAGTTCTTTAGTAATATCATTGGTATAATCTTTTGAATTGTTTTTTTGAGGTGTTATAAATTGAATTAAAATTAATACAACCAAAACTCCTAATAATATTTTTTTCATTTTTATAAATTTAATATTTCTGCTAGTTGCTTTTCTGAAACTACTAATAATTTTGCTTTTAATAATCTCGGTATTAATTCCTTCCATTTATTATTTTGCTCAAAAACTTGTTTAAAAATTTGTGTTGCTTCAGTTAACTCTCCATTATTTGTTAATGTTACCGCATACCAATATTTCATTTCCAAATTATTAGGGTTTAGTTGTTGAGCCTTCATATAATATTCTTTTGCTAGCTTATTATTTCCTGTTTCAACAGCTAAATCTCCTTTATTCATATATTCATACGCTGTATGAATTGTTAACAATCGTCTCATTTCTTTCAACGGATTTTCATTATCTTCAACACGTAAATCAACCACTTTATCTTCCCAACTATTTCCTGTACTCTTTGCTTTTACAACTAAAATTGCAGCTGATTGTTTTCCTCTAATATCTCCTCCTTCTTTTTGAGCTGCCTCTAAAGCAATTAATAAACGTTCTGCCAAGTTTCCTTTTGAGTTTTTAAAAGCTTCGGCCATTGCTGGCCAAACTGTATTTTTCTCCATTAAATTAGCTTGGACTGAAAAATTATCACCAACTATATGACCAGCCATTTCTATGCAGTTTTTTCCTGTATAAGCAGCTACATTTCCTTGTGCATCTAAAATCGCTAATTGACGAACTTCTCTACCCTCATCCAATTCTAACAATGATTCTACAGCCATTTGAGGAGTTAAACCATTTTTTAACAAACTTAAACCTCTTGGGCCAAACGATGGATTAATAAACGATTGTGTTGCCACCACACCAACTCCAGCTTCTCCCCAAACTACTAAACTACCTACTGAAAACCAGTGTGATTGTACAGCAACTCCCATTTCACCAGTTACTGTATCTCTTGCTACAATTGAAAAAGTATGTGCAAATGGTTCTTTTTTTGAATAAAATTGTTGAGAACTTCCTTCAAAATTCATCATAAATATTAAAACTATTATACTAAATGACTTCATAATTTGTTATTTTTAGGGTTTAAAGATACTATTCTTTTTATATAGTTAATGACATATTTTATGATGGCTATTTCAAATTTTTGGTTTTATACAATTGCAATTGTAGTAATATTACATATAGTAATTGGCTTTATATATTTAGTTTATAAATTATCTCCTAGAAAAAGGGATAAACATAAAAATAAATAATCTATTATTCAGTTTTATAACTTAATGGTATTAGCATAATAGAAAAGCAAATGTTAAGTTGAATAAAGAGTCTATAAAACAATTCATTTTCATCTTAATTTCATTAATTTTACATTTTTCAATACAAACTAAAAGATGACTTTAACAAATTTAAATGCCATATCTCCAATTGATGGTAGATACAGAAATAAAGTAGAAAGTTTAGCGCAATTTTTTTCAGAAGAAGCACTTATTAAATATCGAGTAAAAGTAGAAATTGAATATTTTATTGCTTTATGTAATATCCCATTACCACAACTAGTTAGTTTTAATACTTCTGAGTTTGATAAACTAAGATCTATCTATATAGATTTTTCTTCTAAAGATGCCCAAAAAATTAAAGACATTGAAAAAGTCACTAATCATGATGTAAAAGCTGTTGAATATTTTATCAAAGAAAAATTTGAGGCTTTAAATTTTCAGAAATACAAAGAATTTATTCATTTTGGCTTAACTTCACAAGACATAAATAACACCGCAACACCTCTTTCAATAAAAGATGCTTTTAATAATGTTTATTACCCTCAATTAGCTACTCTTTTAAAAAAACTGAGGCAACTATCAATTGCTTGGGAGAACATTCCTATGCTAGCGAGAACTCACGGACAACCGGCATCTCCTACAAGGTTAGGGAAAGAAATTTATGTTTTTGTAGAAAGAATTGAGCAACAACTAAAACAGTTACAAAATATACCTTATGCAGCTAAATTTGGTGGAGCAACAGGAAATTTTAATGCTCATAAAGTTGCTTATCCAACTATTGATTGGAAACAATTTGGAACTAGCTTTGTTGAAAAAGTGTTAGAGTTACATCATTCATTTCCAACTACTCAAATTGAACATTACGATCATTTAGCTGGTATTTTTGATGCTCTAAAACGTATAAACACCATATTAATTGATTTCAATAGAGATATTTGGACTTATGTTTCTATGGAATATTTCAAACAAAAAATTAAAAAAGGTGAAGTTGGTTCTTCTGCAATGCCACATAAAGTAAATCCAATTGATTTTGAAAACTCAGAAGGGAATCTAGGAATTGCAAACGCTCTTTTTGAACATTTAGCTGCAAAACTTCCTATTTCTCGTTTACAACGTGATTTAACAGATTCTACCGTTTTAAGAAATGTTGGTATACCCATTGCTCACACAATTATTGCCTTTAATTCTACGTTAAAAGGGATGAATAAATTATTAATTAATGAAGAAAAATTTGCTGAAGATTTAGAAAATCATTGGGCGGTAGTGGCAGAAGCTATTCAAACTATTTTACGTAGAGAGGCATATCCTAACCCATACGAAGCACTCAAAGGTTTAACAAGAACCAATGAGAGAATTACACAAAAATCTATGGCTGATTTTATAGATAGTTTGGACGTATCAACTAAAATTAAGAACGAATTAAAACTTATAACCCCTAGCAACTACACAGGCATCTAATGAAAAAATTCACGTTAATACTCGTTATCCTTTTCACCTTTTTTACTTCATGTAAAAATGATGAACCAAATCCAGATCGTTTTAAAACAGGAAATTTTGAAATTCCAGAAGGTAAAGGATATAAAAAAACCAGTATCATTAGGCAAGATTCTATCCAAATTGAAAAATATGAAAATAGAATAGATACTCTATTAATTACTTGGAAAAACAATTTTAATTATACCTTAAAAATGTTACATCCAAAAAATGCCATTGATGAAGAACCAATTCACGTTAAAATTACAGCCCTTAAAAAAAATTCTTATGAATTTGAAGCAGTAATTGGCCATTCTAATTTTATACAAAAAGGAACAATATTTAAGAAAGGAAACTAATGGAAATTTTCTTACAGTTTAATACTTGGATAGCTCTGCTAACACTTACATTTTTAGAAATTGTTTTAGGAATAGATAATATTGTATTTATTTCTATTATTTCAAGTAAACTGAAAGAAAAAGACCAACCTAAGGCAAGAAATATAGGTTTAATACTTGCAATGGCATTTAGAATAATATTACTTTTTGGTATTACTTGGGTGTTAAAATTACAAGATGCTTTATTTTATATTGATACCTCTTGGTTAAAAGCCGGTGTAACTGGTCAAAGCATTATTATAATTGGTGGTGGAATTTTCTTATTGTACAAGAGTGTATCTGAAATTCATCACAAATTAGAAAGTGAAGAAGAGGGAGAAAAAAGCAACAAAGGAAATACGCTAACCAAGGCAATTACACAAATTGCAGTATTAAATGTTGTTTTCTCATTTGATAGTATTTTAACTGCAATTGGATTGGTTAGCTTAGAAAATACACCAGTAGGCTTTGGGTATGTTGGTGGTATGTCAATTATGATTATCGCTGTAATTATATCTATCTTAATAATGATGTTATTTGCAGGTCCGGTAAGTAAATTTGTGAATGAACACCCTACAATTCAAATATTAGGACTTTCATTTTTAATATTAATTGGGGTTATGTTATTGGCTGAAGGTTCTCATTTGGCAGGTTTTGTACTTTTCGGAAATGCAGTACATAGTATCCCAAAAGGTTATTTATACTTTGCTATTTTCTTCTCATTATTTGTTGAGTTTTTAAATTTAAAAATGAAAAAAAGTAAAAAGACAGTTCATTTATACAACTCTACTTTACCAGAAAACAAAAATAATTCTAAAAATTAGCATTTAATTTTTGCTAACATTATGTGACTTTTGTTACATTAGTCTGTAATTTATATTACTTCATCTAATTTTTTGTAACTTAGTTTTGCCGCAAACTAAAAAACAAAAACTTATGCGAAATAAATACATACTATTTGTTATTTTTACATTTAACCTTCTATATATCAATGCTCAACAAGAAAAATTAATTTCGTTTGATGAAGTAATAAATAAGGTTAACGAGAATAATTATACCATTAAAATCTCAAACAAAGATTTTGAAGTTGCAAAAGCAGATTTTAACCAAACTAACGCAGTTTTATTACCTAATATTTCTATTTCACATACGGGAATTTCAACTACAAATCCATTAATGGCTTTTGGTTCTAAATTAAATCAAGAAATTTTAACACAAGCAGATTTTAATCCAGCACTTCTAAACGACCCAAATAAGGTTAACAACTTTGCTACAATAATTGAAATACAACAACCTATTTTTAACGCAGACGGATTGTTTATGCGAAAAGCAGCAAAGGCTAAGATGAATGCTATTGAGTTGCAATCATTAAGGACCAAAGATTATATAAAATTAGAAGTTGCTAAAGCTTATATGCAATTACAAGTAGCCTATAAAGCGGTAGAAGTTCTTAAAAAGGCTAACGAAGCAGCTCTTGAAAATAAAAAAATAGCCGAAAACAATTTTAAACAAGGTTATTTACAAAAAGCTGATATTTTATCTGTTGAAGTACATGTTACAGAAGTTAAAAACCAACTACATAACACTAAAAGTAACTTAAAAAATGCTTCAGATTATTTAAATTTTTTAATGGGAAATTCTACAAATGAAATATTAAAACCCTCAACACAATTAATAGCAAATTTAGATTTAGATATTTATAATCAGCAATTTTCAATAAATAGAGCTGACATCGAAGCTATGGAAAAGAGTACAGAAGCATACAACAATATGTATAAAGCTTCAAAAATGAGTTACTTACCAAAGTTAAATGCTTTTGGAAGCTACGAAATGTATGATACTAAATTATTTGGAACTAATGCTAAAGGTTATACCGTTGGAGCCCAATTATCTTGGAATATTTTTGAAGGATATAAACGTATTGGTAAAACTCAAAAAAGTAAAGCTGAACTTGAAAAAGCTGAAATTAGTTTAAGCCAGTATAAAAATAAAAGTCTGCTAGAACTTAACAAAGCCAAACGGCAACTAAAAGATGCTGAAAACAAATTATACCTAACCAATTTGGCTGTAGAACAATCTAATGAAGCTCTAAGAATTAGAACAAATAGATTTAAACAAGGGCTAGAAAAAACTTCAGATTTATTAATTTCTGAAACTCAATACCTACAAAAACAGTTAGAATATTTACAAACTGTATTTAATTACAATTACACAAAAGCTTACGTAGAATTTTTAATAAAATAGCTCTACTTAAAACACTCTAAATAATTAAAATAAACTAGACTTTAAAATTTCTAAAAAAATGAAAAACATTATAAAAATAATATTAGCAACTACTTTAATTTTTGTAACAAGTTGCGGAAACGATGAAAGTAAGATAATTGACAATAGGCAAACTGTAAATGTAAAAGTTAGCTCTCCTTCACAAGAAAATAGCTCCTATATTACTGCAAGTGGTAAAATTGAAGCTGTTCAAAATGCAACTCTAAGTACTAGAATGATGGGATATGTGAATAACATTTATGTAAAAGTTGGCGACAAAGTGTCTAAAGGTAAACTTTTAATCAGTATAAATAGTGCTGATATTTCAGCACAAAAAGCACAAGTTGATGCCTCTATTACTGAAGCTACTGCTGCCTTTAAAAATGCCGAAAAAGATTACAAACGCTTTGTGGCACTTTTTAATGAAGCTAGTGCTTCACAAAAAGAAATGGATGATATTACCGCTAATTATGAAATGGCCAAAGCACGATTGGAAGCTGCTATGCAAATGAAAAATCAAATAAATGCGCAACTTTCATACACTAACATTACAGCACCATTTAGTGGTGTTATTACTGGTAAATATATCAATAAAGGTGATATGGCCAATCCTGGTATGCCTTTAATAAGCATGGAAACTCCTAGTAAATTTCAGGTAACTGCTTTAGTGCCCGAATCTGAAATTACTTCAATAAAAACAGGAGAAACAGCAACTGTTCTTGTAAAATCAATAAATAAAACTGTTACTGGTAAAGTAACAGAGGTTAGCTCTTCTGCTAAAAATACAGGTGGACAATATTTAGTTAAAGTAATTCTAGATAAAACCAATGTTAAATTACTTTCAGGTATGTATACATCCATACAGTTTCCTATTAATAAAATAAGTAAAAACACCAAACAACCAGCACCAATTTTAGTACCTAAAAAATCATTGATAAAACAAGGGCAACTAACTGGAGTTTATACAGTTGGGGAGAACAATGTTGCCATATTAAGATGGCTGAGAATTGGAAAATCTTTTGGAGACAAAGTTGAGGTACTCTCTGGCTTATCAGCTACTGAACAATATATAGTTTCAGCTGATGGAAAATTGTTTAATGGAGCTAAAATTAGTATTCAGTAGATCTTTTACTAGCTCATAAAAATATAAAATTATGCAAGAAGGAATTTCAGGCAAAATAGCACATATTTTCATCAATTCTAAATTAACAATATTGTTGATGATAGCCTTAATGGCCATAGGTATTTATAGTTCATTTTTAATACCTAGAGAAGAAGAACCACAAATTATTGTACCAATGGCCGACGTATTAGTTGGTTACCCAGGGGCAAGCCCTAAAGAAATAGAAAGTCGTATTATTAAACCTCTTGAAAAAGTTATTTCAAACATAAAAGGAGTTGAACATATTCATAGTATTGTTATGAATGGACAGGCTATGATGGTTATCCAATTTTATGTTGGTGAAAATACAGAAGATTCATACTTAAAATTATACGATGAGCTAATGCATCATCAAGGAATGTTACCTAAGGGAGCCAGCCAACCTTTAGTTAAAACTCGTGCTATTGATGATGTACCAATGCTTGGGCTTACATTTTGGAGTAAAAATTATACCGATTTTCAACTGCGCCAAATAGCTGAAGAAGTTACTTCAGAAATTAAAAAAGTGAAAGATGTCTCGATTACAAAAGTAATTGGAGGTAGGAATAGAGAACTTAAAGTGGTATTGGACATGGATAAAATGGCTGAGCTAAATATAGATCCTCTTTCTATTATGCAAATGATAAATGCCAATAATAGTAGTTCTCAGTCTGGAAGCTTTATAAATAATGATAAAGAATATTTGATAACTACTGGAAAATTTTTGAGCTCTGCTAATGATGTGAAAAATTTAGTTGTAGGTATTTCTAAAAATACACCTATTTATTTAAAACAAGTAGCAACAGTAATTGATGGACCTGAAACACCTAGAAGCTACGTTTCTTTTGGTTATGGAAAAGGGAATGAACTTTTTAACGAAAATCAAGGTGAATACCCTGCGGTAACAATCTCAGTAGCCAAGGTTAAAGGAGCTGACGCTATGAAAATTTCTGAAAAAATACTTACAAAAGTCGACCTTTTAAAAGATAATTTAATTCCTAATGATGTTCGCATTGATGTAACCCGAAATTATGGAGAGACTGCTTCACACAAAGTTGGCGAATTACTACTACACTTAGGAGTAGCCATTTTAGCTGTTACTATTTTAGTTATGTTAGCTATGGGATGGCGTGGTGGATTAGTAGTGTTTTTCTCTGTGCCTCTAACTTTTGCTTTAACGTTATTTAGTTATTATTTATTGGGCTATACATTGAATAGGATTACACTTTTCGCCTTGGTTTTTGTTGTAGGAATTGTAGTTGACGATAGTATTATAATTGCTGAAAACATGCATCGGCATTTTAAAATGAAACGTTTGCCTTTTATGCAAGCAGCCATCTACGCTATTAATGAAGTTGGAAACCCAACAATACTGGCAACTTTCACCGTAATTGCAGCCATATTACCAATGGCATTTGTTTCAGGAATGATGGGGCCTTATATGAGTCCAATGCCAATAGGTGCATCTATAGCTATGATACTTTCTTTATTTGTTGCTTTAACAGTAACTCCTTATTTGGGTTATCATTTGTTACAAGAAAAAGAAAAACAGGATCATAAGAAAGAAAAAGGAATAAAAACAAATTGGATTTATAAAATATACGAAAAAACGGAACGTCCATTTTTAGATAATAAAATAAAAAGATGGACTATGCTTGGCTCTATTGCTTTGCTATTAGCTATATCAGTAGCTATGTTTTTTACAAAATCTGTAGCTGTGAAAATGTTACCTTTTGACAATAAAAATGAATTTCAAATAGTGGTTGATATGCCGGAAGGCACAACATTAGAACGAACAGCAGCTGTAACAAAAGAAATTGCACAAATAGTATCAACAATACCTGAAGTGGTAGATTATCAAAATTACATTGGAACCTCTTCACCCATCACTTTTAATGGTTTGGTTAGGCATTATGATGTCCGTGCAGGTAGTAATATGGCTGATATACAGGTAAATTTATTACACAAATCTGAAAGAGATTTACAAAGTCATGATATTGCAAAAATTGTACGTACAAAACTTAAAAAATTATCAAAAAAATACAATGCAAATATTAAAGTTGTAGAAGTTCCGCCTGGACCTCCAGTACTATCAACTTTAGTTGCAGAGGTATATGGACCGAACTATAAAGAACAAATTAATGTTGCCAGACAACTAAAAGATATTTTAAAAAATACGGCAAATGTAGTTGATGTTGATTGGATGGTTGAAGCTCCTCAAACAGAGTATAAATTAATTGTTGATAAAGAAAAAGCAATGTTAAATGGTATTGCGCCTCAACAAATTGTTGGAAATTTGACATATTTACTGAAAGAATATCCAATATCTAATTTATATGATGAAAATTCTTTCAATCAAGTAGCTATTGTAATGGCATTAAGCGACAATGACAAAACCAACTTACAAGATATTTTGAGCCTTAAAATTAAAGGAAAACAGGGTAATGTTGTGCCTATTAGTGACCTAATAAAAGTTAAGAAAGACACTTTAGAAAAAACTATCTTCAGAAAAGATCAAAAACAGGTTGTTTATGTAACAGCAGACATGGCTGGTGGTTTAGAAAGTCCAGTATATGCTATTTTAGGAATGAAAGAAAAATTACAAGAAATTAAACTTCCAAAGGGGTATAAATTAAATGAACTTTATATGGAACAGCCTTCTGACGAAAGTAATTTCACCGTTAAATGGGATGGAGAATGGCAAATTACATTAGAAGTATTTAGAGATTTAGGAACTGCATTTTTAGTAGTTATTCTTATTATTTATATGCTAATTGTTGGGTGGTTTCAAAATTTCAAAACACCACTAGTTATGATGGTTGCCATACCTCTTTCATTGGTTGGAATAGTATTTGGCCATTGGTTATTTGGTGCTTTCTTTACGGCTACATCATTTATTGGAATGATTGCTTTAGCTGGTGTTATGGTAAGAAATTCTGTTTTATTGATTGACTTTATTGAAATTAGATTAAATGATGGAGTTCCTATAAAACAGGCAATTATAGATGCTGGTGCCGTAAGAACTACACCTATTTTGTTAACAACTGGAGCGGTGGTAATTGGAGCCTCAATTATTTTATTTGACCCAATTTTTCAAGGTTTAGCCATATCTTTGGTTGCAGGTGCTATTGTATCAACCCTATTAACACTTATTGTAGTACCAGTAATTTACTATATGTCTGAGAAAAACAAATGGAATTCTAAAAAAAGTTAAGTTAAACCAAATACAATAATTATGAAATTAATAATAATTACAGCAGTAAAAGAGTTTGAAAAAGATATTATTCGTATTCTTAAAAACTCAGATATTACCATTTTTTCATACAATGAAATTATTGGTTATCGTAATATTCCTCGTGAAGCGAATATAGACAATTGGTTTCCTGGAGAACGAAAAGAAAATAAATCTATCATGTTTTATGCATTTGTAAAAAAAGAAGAAACTGATGAATTATTTGAACGTATTAAAGTTTTTAACGAGAAACAAGAATCGTTGTCTAAAATTCATATATCTATTTTAAATATTGAAAAATCTAACTAAAAACTAAAAAAAATGAAACAAAGAATTATAAGAGCATTTGCTGGAACATTTATATTGGTTAGTATACTACTAGCCATAAAACTTAACAACTTAAATTGGCTTTGGGTAACAGCCTTTGTGGGTGCAAATTTATTACAATCGTCTATTTCAAAATGGTGCCTTTTAGAAGTTATATTATCTAAATTAGGTGTAAAAGATTAATATATTTTGTAATTTTGTACAACAATTTATAGGTAATCAAAAAGGTAATTAAAAATATTATAGCAATTGCATTTATCATAACTGTATTGTTTCCAACAACAATACAGTTTTCTCATGCTTTAAGTAAACATGAGTATACTGCTAGTAATAACCTACAAAAAACATTTTTAGATACTCAAAAAACAAATTGTAGTATTTTTCATCATCAAATAAATGTTAATACAATTGATTTTTCTACAAAATTTTCATTAACAGAACCTTTTTCTGAATATGAGAAAATATACTTTGTAAAAAATCAAATTTCCACATTTAATTTTCACTACAAATCATCGAGAGCACCACCCACTTATTGTTAATCGATTATTTCAAAATTATTTAACAATAAATCTCAAAAAATGAAAAATATTTTTTTAATCCTATTTATAGGATTGCTAAGTGTGTATACACAAGCCCAAAATAACTTATCTGGAAAGGTAACAGATACC
>Ga0256840_1003989_pt1 | contig 11405 bp, 13 predicted proteins | sample 355202metaG_FD_185969 | JGI IMG/M metagenome (GOLD analysis project Ga0256840, IMG submission 185969) | Hydrothermal vent microbial communities from Mid Atlantic Ridge, Atlantic Ocean - 355-202 | ecosystem: Environmental > Aquatic > Marine > Hydrothermal vents | place: Atlantic Ocean: Mid...
CAGGCGAGAGAGGAGGGCAAACGGTATTAGATATTGCTTTGGGGAGATTTCCTTATATGGGAGCAACTATTATTGGAAGCATGTCATTTCCTTCATTTTTTGAAAATTTTAAAGAAAATGAAGTGGTTAACACAACTTTAAAATTAAAATTAGTTGAGCTCGTTAAAAAATTTAAAAAATCTTTATAATTATGGGAAACATTTCTAAAGATATTAATTCAACATTTCCCAATGAGAGAGTTAAAGCTTTAATAAACATAAAATATACTGCTAATTGGTTAGATACTATAGGAAATGAGCTGCTAAAACCTTTCAAAATTTCTGTTCAGCAGTATAATATTTTAAGAATATTGCGTGGAGCTGAAGAGGCGATTACAGTGAGCACCATTAAAAAAAGAATGATTCAAAAATCTCCAAACGCTACTCGATTAATGGATAAGTTATGTGCTAAAAAATTAATTGAAAGAACTCGATGTGAAAATGATAGAAGGATAGTTTATGTTAAAATTTCAGATAAAGGATTAAAATTATTATCAAAAATTAATATTGAAGAATTCAATAATCAGATGAATAACATAACGGTAGAAGAGGCCAAAACATTAAATAAAATTTTGGATAAAATTAGATAAGTAATGAAAAAAACAATACAAAGGGCGAATGAAAGAGGAACTGCCGATCACGGATGGTTAAAAGCCAACTTTTCGTTTAGTTTTGCGCAGTATTACAATCCTGAAAAAGTAAATTTTGGAGCTTTACGTGTTTTAAATGATGATGTTATTGAAGCAGGGATGGGTTTTGGAACACATCCGCATGATAATATGGAAATTATTACTATTCCGCTAGAAGGCGCTTTAAAACATAAAGATTCTATGAGTGATAAATGGATTACTTTAGAAACTGGTGAAGTTCAAATAATGTCGGCAGGTAGTGGTTTAATGCATTCCGAAATGAATAACTCAACCACTGAACATATAAACTTGTTTCAAATATGGATAGTTCCAAATAAAAATGAAGTAAAACCGCGTTACGATCAAAGAAAATTTTCTATTTCTGCTAGAAATAATAAATTACAAGTGTTAGTTTCATCAATTGATGATAATGTAGCAAATGAGAGTCTTAAAATTCATCAAGATGCTCAAATTTCAAGAATAGATTTAAGTGAAAATACTGAATTTGAATATGAATTAGCTTCAGAAGAAAAGGGTGTTTTTGTAATGGTCATTAATGGAGAAGTTGAAATTGCTTCAGAAAAATTAACAAAAAGAGACGCTGTTGGTATTGAGCAAACAAACCTTTTTAAAATTACTGCTAATAAAAAATCAGAGGTGCTTTTTATAGAAGTTCCAATGAAATTCTAATTATTTTTCATTTAAAATTTTCATCATTTCAATAGCGGCAACTTTAGCTTTATCTTTAACAAAGTCTCTTGGTGTTTCATCTCCAATTTCATAAGTAATAGCTGTAGCTTTAAAATATCTTAAAAACCAGCCTTTTGAAACAGGTTGTGTGCTGTCATCTCTAATTTCATTAGGAGTATAATTAGGAAAAGTAGCATCAATAGCACTAAACCACTCATCATAAAAGTTAGGTATTGTCGTTCCTTCTATAGTACCACTTGTATAATATAAATCTTCTTGAGTAGAATGAAAATCAATACCTAAAACAACTTTTCCATCTGATTTTTTAGCTGTTTTTACAATTGTTTTTGTTACGGCTTTCACTTCTGGTTGTCGGTAAAACCCCCAATCTCTATTTAAATCTATACCATTTGCATTATGTCTCCAATGACCAAGATCTACACCATCTGGGTTTACAATTGGAAACACTAAAACTCTATATTTCGAAAAGAATATTTTAGATAATTCATTATTTTGAAGCAAGGTTTCTAAAAAACTTTGGAAAGCAATAAAACCAGAAACTTCAGGCGGGTGTTGGCGAGAAAGAAGAACAACAATATCTTTATTCTTAGGGTTTCCTGTATACATATCTAACATAGGAATTGGCCTCCCTAGAACAGATTTCCCTACAGTTTTATAGTGAACTAGGTTTGGGTTTGAAGAAATAATTTTTGAATACCAATTTTTAGTATCTGTTGAAGTAATAATTTCTTGAGCTGAGACGGTTAAAGGTTCTTTTGTGAGGTTTAATTTTATAGTATAAATTGAATCTAGAAAAAATACATTTTCATTAGAAATTGGTGTAAATTTTGTTGTTGAAGTTTTAAGTTTAGGTATGTACCTATGACTATATTTTTTTGGATATTTAAACTGAACATAAGTAATTTTAGGATTTGTAGACCAAATTTTAAATGCATAAAAAGCACTATTATTTATGGGCGCATTTTCAGGATAAATAGAAACAGCAATCATGGTGTCATTAACCTGTGTAACGTTATTTAAACGAGCACCATCAAATTTATTAGAGAGTTTAACCCCCATTTTTTCTAGATTATAAATCTTTTTTTGTTGGAGGTAAATCTTTTTACTGTGGGTATCAACAGGTTTTTCAACATAGATAGGTTTAACGGAAGAACAGCTAACAAAAATAGTACTTATAAGTACAAAAGATAGAAATGCTATTTTTAAAGGAGAATTAAATTTGTGTAAATTCATTTTATAAGGTATATGAAGTAAATTAGTATGCAATATTATTAAATTTTATTTTGAACTTCCTTAAAGAAGACATTTTTTATGATATTTATTTAAAAATTGCGATATTTGCTAACTGCATATTTTTTTTATATAGATTAATCAAAACATACAATAAAAATGAATAAAAACACAGTATTAGCTTGGGCTACAGTAATTATGATTATAGTTGGATTGGGGCTTATTGCACTAGGAGCTTTTAGGTATAATGATGTTGCAGGTTGGGGGTTTGCCTCGGTAGGAGTAGGTTTTTTTGCAATAGCCTGGGTATTCAATGCATTAAAAGGTAGAGTTTAAAATATTTAAATTAGTATTATTAAGTAATGGCTGACGATAAAAAAGTAATTTTTTCAATGTCTGGAGTAAGCAAAGCTTACCAAGGCGCAAACAAACAAGTTTTAAAAAACATATACTTAAGTTTTTTTTATGGGGCTAAAATTGGAATTTTAGGTTTAAATGGTTCCGGAAAATCAACTTTATTAAAAATTATTGCGGGCCTTGAAAAAAGTTATCAAGGTGATGTGATTTTTGCTCCTGGTTATTCAGTTGGATATTTATCTCAAGAACCTCTTTTAGATGAAACGAAAACTGTTTTAGATATTGTAAAAGAAGGTGTTGCTGAAACAGTAGCCATTTTAGATGAGTACAATAAAATAAATGATTTATTTGGGTTAGAGGAAGTGTATTCCGATGCTGATAAAATGGATAAGCTAATGGCTCAACAGGCCGTACTTCAAGATAAAATTGATGCAGCAAACGCTTGGGAATTAGACACGAAATTGGAAATAGCAATGGATGCATTACGCACTCCTGAAGGGGATACTCCAATCAAGAACCTTTCAGGAGGTGAACGTAGAAGAGTAGCCTTATGTAGGTTATTATTGCAAGAACCCGATGTACTGTTGTTAGATGAGCCAACAAATCACTTAGATGCAGAATCTGTACATTGGTTAGAACATCACCTACAACAATATAAAGGAACTGTGATTGCTGTAACTCATGATAGATATTTTTTAGATAATGTTGCTGGTTGGATTTTAGAATTAGATAGAGGAGAGGGGATACCTTGGAAAGGAAATTATTCGTCTTGGTTAGATCAAAAATCCAAACGATTGGCGCAAGAATCAAAAACAGCATCTAAGCGTCAAAAAACTTTAGAGCGAGAATTAGAATGGGTAAGAATGGCACCAAAAGGCCGTCATGCAAAATCAAAAGCACGTTTGGCTAATTATGAAAAGTTAATGAGTCAAGATCAAAATCAATTAGATGCAAAATTAGAAATTTATATTCCTAATGGTCCACGTTTAGGAACAAATGTTATTGAAGCCAAAGGAGTGTCAAAAGCTTACGGAGATAAATTATTGTATGAAAATTTAGAATTTAATTTACCACAGGCTGGAATTGTTGGTGTTATTGGTCCAAATGGAGCAGGAAAGACAACTATTTTTAAAATGATAATGGGTGAAGAAAATCCAGATAAAGGAGAATTTAAAGTTGGTGATACAGCAAAAATAGCTTACGTAGATCAAAGCCATTCAAATATTGATCCTGAAAAAACTATTTGGCAAAATTTTGCCGATGAACAAGAATTAATATTAATGGGAGGTAAGCAAGTTAATTCTAGAGCTTATTTGAGTCGATTTAACTTTTCAGGAAGTGAGCAGAATAAAAAAGTAAGTGCACTATCTGGAGGTGAACGAAATAGACTGCATTTAGCTATGACTTTACGTGAAGAAGGTAACGTATTGTTGTTAGATGAGCCAACCAATGATTTGGATATAAATACCTTAAGAGCTTTAGAAGAAGGGTTAGAGAATTTTGCTGGTTGTGCGGTGGTTATTAGTCATGATAGATGGTTTTTAGATAGAATTTGTACGCATATTTTAGCTTTTGAAGGAAATTCTGAAGTATATTTCTTTGAAGGCTCATTTTCTGATTATGAAGAGAATAAAAAAGCTAGACTTGGTGGAGACTTAATGCCAAAGCGTATTAAATACAAAAAGTTGATTAGGTAATAAATCTGAGTTTTACATAAAGGTTTCTTAGTTATTTATAAATTTTATAGTTAAAAAAGAATGACAAAACAACTATAAGATGCACGAATTCATTAATTTGTATCATTTTACGTATATTAATAACTAAAATTCAAAGATTATGGATAAGAATAGAATACTAACAATTTCATCGGTATTACTAATTATTTTAGGTATTGCAATGGTTTACATTGGAGGATTTTATGCACCAAAAATTATGTTACCTCCAATAATTACAGGAATAGGGTTCTTTATTATTGCTTGGTCTTTAAATGCATTAAAAAAATAATTAAATCCAAAAACAGTCTATAAAATCAGTGAACATATGAAAAAGTAATCCAATTGCTAGTATTCTTAATTTAGGGACGAAAAGCAATAAGAGATACAACCCAATTGCATAATAGGAGTGAAGCGGATGAAAATTGATGCTACATCTAGTCGCATCAAACAACGGTGTAGCAATTAAGTGATCTAAATCTACTAACATAGTTAAGATAAATAGTAACCATACTTTTTTCCAATTATTCTTAAAAAATAAATAGGCTATAATACCCGGAACTAAAAAGTGCATTCCGTAGTGTGTTATGAATCGTATAATTTCCAAATTTAAAGTTTTACAGTTTGACTTTCTAAATAATTTAAAGCATTTGGGCCTTCCATAAAAAGCAAGTCTAAAATACTTAAATTAGAAATAAAGCCATGGTTTGTACTAAATACTTGAAAATATCTTTCTAAATGATGCTGCTTATTGTTTTTAGCTAATACTAAATTTCGTAAATCTAAATAAATAGGATTTTTATTAAATTCAGTTGTTTTTGAAACAGGAATTTCTAGCTGTAAGGCTTTCATTATAAGTTGATGGCACTTCAAATTTAAATCTAATAAAAATGTTGTTTTTCTTTCAAAAATGGGTAATAAATCATCAATGTAAAATTCAAAAAAAGGAGAAGAACTATATGCTGTTTGCAATGTTTTTAAATGCAGTTTTTGCCAATTATCTTTGTAATCAATTTTTATATCTTTGGTTTTCTGTTTGAGACCTTTACTGTGTTGTATAGGTATGTTTAGTGACTTCTTACCAGAAGCAGTATAAATATAACAACGATTTCTATAAGTTTGTTTTTGAAAATTATCTTCTATTTCAAATATAATTTCTTCTGATTTTGCTATTGCAACATATTGTATTATGGGAGAAAAATATGTTGGTTGTAGTAAAACCATAATAAATAGAACAATTATTTAAATCTAAATGATGTTAGTGATATTATCCTTCTTCTTTCTTCCGTTTTCTATAAGAACTATATCCAAACCAAAGAACAAGAATTCCTAAGAAATAATATAAATATGAAACGGGTTTGCCACTTCCATGAACAGTTGTGAAAACACGCTCCCATCTAATTTTATTTGCAATGCCTTTTGCATTACTATCCCAGCTAAACCAAATAAAAACAGGTTTACCAACTACGTGGTCAAAAGGAACATAACCCCAATAACGAGCATCTTCAGATCTATGTCTGTTATCACCCATCATCCAGTAATAATTTTGTTTAAAGGTGTATGTGGTTGCTAATTTCCCATTGATGAAAATTTCATCGCCATTTACAGTTAAATTATTATTTTCATATACTTCAATAATTCTTTTATAGAATGGTAATGATGCTGTATTTAGTGCTACAGTTTTTCCTGCTTCAGGAATATAAATTGGGCCATAATTATCTCGAGACCATTTGTATTGTTCATTATGAGGAAATAAAGTTGAATCATAATTTCCTTTAGGAGTAATATCTTTAATTACACTTTTAACGTAAGGGTTGTTTTTTAGCTTTTGAGCATTCTTATCGGTTAAATTTACAGAATAAACACCATTTTGACCACCTCCTAATTCCGTAGAGCCATATCTAGTTATTAAACTTTGTGGATTAAAACCTTCCTTTACAATTACACGGTGAAAATATTGTGGTTTTGCCCTATCGGGTAGTACAGTTTGTTTTCCATTTATAAAAATATAGCCATCTTTAATTTCTAAAGAATCTCCCGGTATACCAACACAGCGTTTTACATAATTTGATTTTTTATCAATAGGTTTATCAACATGAATTTTAGATTTATCCCAAAAAAAGCGTACGGTATCTGCAGGCCAGTTAAAAACAACAATTTCGTTTCTTTTAATATTTTGAAATCCAGGTAATCTAAAATAAGGTAGTTGAGGTTTTTTTAAATAAGATTTTGCTTTAATAAAAGGGAGAGAGTCATGAACCATTGGAGCTGCAATTACAGTCATTGGAGTTCGGGCACCATAATGAAATTTACTTACAAATAAAAAGTCGCCAACTAATAATGATTTTTCCAATGATGATGTTGGAATTGTATAGGGCTGCATAAAATAAGTATGAACCAATGTTGCTGCAACAATGGCAAATACAATAGAGCTTACCCATTCCCCTAATTCAGTTCTAGATTTTAAACTTCTATCTTCAATATATTTAACATTTGTTAAATAATTTATGTAATACGTGTAAAAACCTAGTGTTAAAACCGCTAAAAAGGAATCAACGGTTGAATTTTTGCCAAAACTTCGAATAGTTTCAATCCAAATTACGGGAAACATCAATAAATTTATAATAGGTATAAACAATAAAATTATCCACCAAGTAGGCCTTTTTATTATTTTCATTAATATAATAGCATTATAGATAGGAATTATTGCTTCCCATGATTTTCTACCTGCTTTTGTGTATAATTTCCAAGTTCCTAAAAAGTGAATTACTTGAATTATTAAAAAAAATATAAACCATTGAGTCATTGTCATAATTAGTAATTTTAAATATTATTTTAAACCTAAAACATCTTCCATTGTAAAAATACCGGTTTTTCCAACTAACCACTCAGCTGCAATTATGGCTCCTAAGGCAAATCCATCTCTATTATGCGCTGTGTGTTTTATTTCAATGGTATCTTCGGTAGATTCATATTTAATTGAATGAGTTCCAGGAACATCAGGAATACGTTTAGATACTATAGGTATTTCATTTTTATTATTTGTTACATTTAAAGACCAATTTTCTTTAGAGTTATGTTTTAAAATATCTTCGGCCAACGTTATTGCAGTACCACTTGGTTTATCAAGTTTTTGGGTATGATGAATTTCTTCTATTGATACCTGATAATTATTTAAATGAGCTATTATTTCGGCTAAATATTTATTCAATTTAAAGAAAATATTAACACCTATACTAAAATTGGAGGCATAAATAAAACTTCCCTTTTTTTTCTTGCAAAGTGTGGTAATATCATTGAATTTATCTAGCCACCCAGTAGTTCCACTAACTACAGGGATATTATTGTTTAAGCAGTTAGCAATATTTTTAAAAGCTACTGAGGGAATACTGAAATCTATTGCTACATCAGCCAAAGTGATGTCATAGTCAACATTGTTTTTATCAATTTTTAACACAATTTCATGACCTTTTTGTATGGCAATTTGTTCAATTGTTTTTCCCATTCTTCCATAACCTAATAAAGCAATTTTCATTTTTAAAAATTAAAATTAATTTGTGCACCAACTATTGGCCTTTGGTTTATTGAGTTTTTAATTAACTGAGGACTTATAGATAAATTGTTATCTACATTATGTTGCAATAAGTGTGCATTGGTACTAGCTTCAATAACTTGTAGAGCATATAAAGCAACAGTTACTAATAATGATAAATCTCTATCTTTTTTATATCCCTTTTGGGCAGTTATTAAAGCTTCTTCTGATAATAAAATATTACCATTCAGTCCATCAAATTCATGTGGTTTTCCATCTTTCATTAATTTAAAAGCGGTTCTAGCCCTATTATAATTGGTGTTATTTGAACTGAAAAAATAAATACTAGTACCTAATGCAGCATAAACAATTGGGATTTTCCAATATTTTTTGTTGTATGCTTGTCCTAATCCAGGTAAAATAGCTGAATAAAACGCCGCTTTTGAAGGAGAAAGAGGATTGTAAATATTTGAGTTGCTAAATATGGTATCTTTAGCTTTTAGTACACTATTTTTTTGAGAAAAACAATGAACAATAGACAAAGAAGTTATAAAAATAAATATGAATAATCGTTTACGAAACACTATTGTAATAATTTTTTTATTCTATTAAAATCTTCTTCTGAATGAAAAGGGATGATAATTTTACCCTTATCTTTCCCAGATAATTTGATATTAATTTTATGTCCAAAATATTCATTAAAAGTTTGTAACCCTTTTGAAATAAATTTTGGAGTTTTAGTATTGTTAGAAATTTTTTTCGGTTTGGTAATTGTATCTTCTCTAAGACTTTTAACTAATTGCTCTGTTTGACGAACCGATAATTTTTGTTGAATTATTTTCTCATAAATATCTAATTGGTCTTCTATTTTTTCAACATTTATTAATGCTCTACCATGTCCCATAGTTAAAAAACCATCACGCATACCCGTTTGAATAATAGGGTCTAGTTTTAGTAGCCTTAGGTAATTACTAATAGTAGAACGTTTTTTCCCAACACGTTTGCTCATTTCTTCTTGAGTTAAGTCTATTTCCTCAATTAATCGCTGGTATGAAAGAGCAACTTCAATAGGATCTAAATCTTTACGTTGGATGTTTTCAACCAATGCCATTTCAAGCATTTCTTGGTCGTTGGCAATTCTTATATATGCAGGAATTGTAGTGTTTCCAATTAGTTTTGAAGCTCTAAATCTTCTTTCCCCAGAAACTAATTGAAATTTATTTCCTTCTAATTTACGAATAGTAATAGGTTGAATAACTCCTAATTCTCTAATAGAACTTGCTAATTCTAGAAGGGATTCTTCATTAAAATAACTTCTAGGTTGAAAAGGGTTTACGTCAATTAAATCCATTTCTATTTCAATAATAGAACCTACAATTTTATCTGCATTTTTATCATTCGCTGAATTAATATCTGAGCTTGAATTATTTAATAAGGCAGATAACCCTCTCCCAAGTGCCTGTTTTTTAGTAGCTTTTGCCATCCTTATTGTGTGATTTTAAAATTTCGTTGGCTAAGTTAATATAATTTATGGCACCTCTACTGGTTGCATCATAAGCAATAATACTTTCTCCATAACTTGGGGCTTCACTTAACCGAACGTTACGTTTAATAATGGTTTTAAAAACCATATTTTGAAAATGTTTTTTAACTTCTTCTACTACTTGATTTGAAAGGCGTAACCGAGAGTCGTACATAGTGAGTAATAAGCCTTCAATATCTAAATTTTCATTGTGTATTTTTTGAACACTTTTTATGGTATTTAATAATTTCCCTAACCCTTCCAAAGCAAAATATTCACATTGAATGGGTATAATTACAGAATCTGCTGCAATAAGAGCGTTAAGAGTAATAAGTCCAAGTGAAGGAGCGCAATCAATTAGTATGTAATCATAGTCATTTTTAATACTTTCGAGAGCCTCTTTTAATTTAAATTCCCGTTTATCTTTATCTACTAATTCAATTTCTATCGCTACTAAATCTATGTGTGCAGGAATAATATCTACATTTGGAGAGTTCGTAGAAACAATAGCCTCTTTTGCTGTAATAGTATGTTCTAGCAATTGGTAGCTTCCTTTTTCAACATCTTCAACAATAATTCCTAGGCTTGAAGAAGCATTGGCTTGCGGATCTGCATCAACCAATAACACTTTTTTTTCTAACACGCCCATTGCAGCTGCTAAATTAACAGTTGTTGTAGTTTTACCAACACCACCTTTTTGATTGGCTATTGCAATAATTTTTCCCATAAAAGTACGACGAGTTATATAAAGATGTAAAAATACAATTAATTATGGTTTTTAAAAGTGAAAAATGTTAACAAAGCACTAAAAAATATAGAGGCTGAAACTATCAACCCCTATATTTTTTTAATCTTTAGTAGGAATATTTTCTAAAATTTTAAATAAATATTTCCAAAATTTTTGAGCAGATTTAATATTAGCTTTTTCATCAGGTGAATGTGCTCCTTGTATTGTTGGTCCAAACGAAATCATATCCATATCAGGGTAATTTGTACCTAAAATACCGCATTCTAATCCTGCGTGGCAAGCAACTACTGCCGCTTTACTCTCAAATAATTGTTCATATGTTTCGGTTAAAACATTTAATATTGCAGAATTTACATTTGGTTTCCAACCGGGATATGAACCTGAAAGAGTTACCTGATAACCACCTAACTCAAATGTAGCTTTCAATGCATTTGCTAGGTCTAATTTTGATGTTTCAACAGATGACCTTGTTAGGCATAGAATTGTAATCTCTTCATCTTTAACAACAACACGTGCGATATTATTTGAAGTTTCAACTAAATCCTCCATATCATTACTCATTCTGTATACACCATTATGTGCTGCATAAATAGCATTAAGTAATGTAATTTGACTAATGGTTGTCATTACTTTTTTAGGAGTGTCAGTTTCTGTAACTAAAATATCTAAATTAGGATCAATAGTTTTTAGTTCTTCTTTAATTTCAGTTATAATTTTATTTATTCTTTTTAGAAAAGTATCTTTTTTGGCGTTATAAACAGAAATTATTGCAAAACTTTCTCTTGGTATTGCATTTCTTAAACTTCCTCCATTTATTTCTGAAATTCTAATAAAATCTTGAGATTCATATAGTAAACGATTCATAATTTTATTAGCATTTCCAAGGCCTTTATGTATATCCATTCCGGAATGCCCACCGTTTAATC
>Ga0256840_1003990_pt1 | contig 11401 bp, 8 predicted proteins | sample 355202metaG_FD_185969 | JGI IMG/M metagenome (GOLD analysis project Ga0256840, IMG submission 185969) | Hydrothermal vent microbial communities from Mid Atlantic Ridge, Atlantic Ocean - 355-202 | ecosystem: Environmental > Aquatic > Marine > Hydrothermal vents | place: Atlantic Ocean: Mid...
ACGCACTCAAAGATATCATCATGTGCCATTACATTTTGTTTAAAATAATCTGGGTTTAAATTGATTTCGTCTTTTATAACTGTAAGACAATCTGCTTCAGGGCAAATCACTTCACAGTAAGTGCAGTTAGTACATATAGAGGGATTAAATCTGAGGGTATTATCTTCTGGATGCGCTGTCAATGCTCGTACATTACAAGCCCCGACACAACTGAGGCAAAGTGTACAAGTGTCAGTATTTATAGTTATATTGCCGTAGTGAACATGCTCGCCTGTCTTTACAACACCTAAGTCATCTTCGCCTACTAAGTGAGATAGACGAGCTGAAAAGATTTCACGTTTTTTCAACCCGTCTTCATTTATCCCATACACACACTCTTTAATCGGGATTAAACCAATCATACTCTCTTTTAACTGTTTTTCATCTTTACATACAAAAATAGCTTGTTTGTTGTACTTTTTCTTAAAAATATCATTGATTATACGAATAACATCTCCTGTACCCTTAGAGATAAAATCGGTATAAAAGATTATTGGATTTCCGCTTGTTTGAAGTAGACTCATAAAGTGAGCTTCATGTAAAAACTTTTCTCCCTCTATAGCCAATGGCAAGATGTTTTGAGGAAGCTCTACATGTAAAGACTCTAAATCCATCTTTCTTGGGATAATAAGAGCTACACTATCTCTATAAAAATCTGTTACTTCTTTAAATGCTTGGCGTGGCATTTGAGTATAATCCAATGCTCCACTTGGACATACACTAACACAACCTCCACAACCATGGCAATCTACATCAGAAAATTCTAAATGCTTTTTTTCATCTATTTTTAAAATTGCTATTGTTGGACAAACTTCTGCACACTTACCACAAATCTCTGTATTTCTTTCATGATATTGACAGATGGTTGAGTCGTACTTTACAAAGTTTTTGTATTTATATGCTCCTAAATTTTTCTTTGCTTTTTCCTTAGAAGTTTCGAGACCTTCAATAACTGGGTCATAAGTACCACTTTGTTTCATAGCCATCAAAGGAGCATCAAACCAAATGATTTGGTCGCACTCCAAATCTATAAGCTCTTCTTCTTTTCTTATAGTAACTTTGAGCTGTCCAATATGTCCATTGACATCTACAATATTTAGTGGGTTAAGTGCTATACATGTAAAACCATCTTCTTTCATCTGCGAAGCCAACTCGTCTTGCTTCTCGCTAGAAACTATAAGTAGCTTATCTCCTACACTTTGCGAAAAATCCATATCTTGCGCTAAATCATAAGCAGTAACTCGTATATCGTATAGTTTTTTAATATTTGTTATTTTTTTACTGATATCATCTGCTGAATTTTTGAGATAAAAATTAATCTCTGGAGCATATACTTCAGCATCAGGTATATCTACATTTGATACAATATAACTACCTTCACTTAGCGTAGTTGTTGCATCTATACTACTATCGAGAGGAAACTCTAAAGCAGTTTGGTCATAAAACAGATACTCTTTTTCCATATTTATAAATCCTATTGGTAAATCTTTATTTACTGTTATTGTAAATCTATATCGATTAAAAGCTACTTAACAAGATAAAATTACTCCTTTTTAAATACCAATATCCACCTATATTAAAGCCTTGATAATAGTTTAATCATATTTACAGTACAATTAAGAAAACGTGTATAAGGGCATTTGAAGATGGTAAAGAAGTTTTTTCTATATTTTCTTATAACTGTTACGATAGTAAGCACTTTAGTATATATTTCCTTTTCTAAAGTAGATAATAGAGATTATATAACTCTAGGGGCTTCTCTCCCGCTCACTGGAATCAACAAAGAACTAGGCCAAGAAGTGATGGAGGGAGCAAACACTTATTTTAGTCATATCAATGCCAAAGGTGGTATCAATGGCAAACATATCCGCTTTATCTTTTACGATGACAAATATGAACCTCAAAACACTCTAAAAAATATCAATATCCTTATAAACAAAGATAAGGTATTTTCACTTTTTGGTTTTGTAGGTACACCCACCACAAAAAAGATTTTGCCTATAATAACCGATAAAGATATACCATTTGTTGCACCATATACTGGTGCCTCATTTTTAAGAAATCCTAACTTTTCCAATATAGTGAATTTTAGAAGTTCATACAAACAAGAGATAGAAGGCATCGTAAACTATCTCTATACATACAAAAAACTCACTAGATTTGCCATTTTTTACCAGAATGATGATTATGGAGAAGAAGGATATATAGCTACTATTGAGGCTCTTACTAAAAGAAATTTAAAGCTCATCAGCGAAGGAACATACAAAAGAAATACTCTCTCTGTAAGACATGCCCTTCATGAAATAAAAACTACAAATCCTGAAGCTATCATCATAGTGGGAGCGTATAAAGCAAGTGCAAGATTTATTAAAACAGCAAGAGAGTGTTGCTTTAAGAATGTTATATTTGCCCCAATCTCATTTGTAAATGCTAATGCACTCATTGAGGAACTTAATGGAGATGGAAAAAATATACTTTTTTCCCATACAGTTCCATCTTATGATAATAACTCTTTAGCGGTAGTAAATGAGTACATAAATCTTTTAAATTTTTACTATCCAAAAATTTCGCCAAGTTACGCTTCATTTGAATCATTTTTGGCAGCTAAACTAGTAATAGAAGCTTTTCAAAATATGAAGGGACTCTTTACTCAAAAAAACTTTTTATCTACACTAAAAAATCTTCCTAAGGACTCTCTAGGAGGAATACCTATAGAGTTTAAAAATACTCAACTCTTAAATAAAACATATCTCTCCACTTACAAAAATGGCAAGTTTAAAATGATAAGCACAAAGAAATAGTATGGATACACACCACTTAATAAACAAATACTTAGACAAAATAGAGTTTGCAAACAAAACAAAACTCCTCATATCAATCATAGCTTTTGGAATGATACTCATAAGCTTTTTTATGCTTATATCTATCTTTGCACTAAAGCATGATTATGAAACTCTATACCAAAAAAGAACTACCCCACAAGTAGGGTTAGAAGAGATCAAAGATATCTACACTGTCAATATTTACGATACACTATACGACATAAAGGAACAAAATATAGATATAGACAACGCTACAGAAGTTCTTTCACTTGCAAAACAAATCATAAAAGTCCAATGGGAAAACTATAACAACTCAGTAAAGTATAAAATAGGTGGTTTCTCTGAATTTGCAAGCAATTGGCTGAATTTTTTTCTTTTTAGTGAGCCTCTTCCTAAACGAAATGTCTACCAAAAAAATATAGCTGCAAAAGTAAAAAATAAAATGCACAGTATCAATCTTAAAACCCAAAAACTTATAAATTTAATTGATAAACAAAAAAGTTTAGAAGTTACTCAAACTATCAATAACCTATTTTTAGAAATAACTTCTATCAACATCTATATTAGTAGTCTAATCTCTTCACAATTAGAGAGAGCTATAGCTGAAAAACGAAGAAATGATAGAACATTTCGTACTAGTACTTTTATGCTCATTTTTATCATAGGATTTATATTTTTTCTTAGTTTTGTTATATCTTTTATCATCATTAACCACTTTAAAGAGTTACATAATTCACTTGAAATAAAAGTAAATTTAAAAACAAAAGAGCTACGAAACTTAAATAATTCACTTGAAAAACGAATAAAAAATGAAGTAGAAAATAGTCGGAAGAAAGATCAAATCATGTTCGCACAAGCAAGACTTGCGAGCCTTGGTGAGATGCTTCAAAACATAGCTCATCAGTGGAGGCAACCTCTTGGAACACTCACCATGATAATACAAAGCTTTCAAGCCAAATTTTTAGCAGGAAAACTGACTGAAGAGTTTGTGGACTCAAGAGTTGAAGATGCTGGAGTGGTGTCAAAAAATATGTCAGATACGCTAGAAGACTTTAGGACATTTTTTGATCCAAACAAAACCCACAAAAACTTTTCTGTAAAAAAGGCAATAAAAAAATCTATAGACCTAACTAAATACCAACTTGGGAAAGAAGGAGTAATAGTTGATTTTAATATGCCTAAAGATATAAAAATATATAGCTTTGAAAATGAACTTACACATGTCATACTCAACCTCATAAACAACTCAAAAGATGCTTTACTAGGAACAAAAACAAAAAACAAAAAAATCATGATTATTGTAAAAGAGACACTTAAGAATGTGATTATCAATGTCATAGACAATGCTGGCGGAATTAAAAGTGATATAATGACAAAAGTTTTTGACCCATACTTTACAACTAAGCACAAAAGTATAGGGACGGGAATCGGACTGTATATGTCAAAACAGATGGTTGAAAAACATATGAATGGTAAAATTTATTGTAAAAATATGCAGCACAAAATGGGAACAGAAAAAAATGAACTTTACGAATGTGCAATGTTTACAATAGAATTACCAAAAAAACTTGAGGAGAAATAGTGAACAAAAGAGACTTTGAACTACTCAATGGATTTAATATCCTCTACCTTGAAGATGAAGCTGATTTGCTCAAACATACCACATCAGTTTTGGAAGATTTTACGCAAAATATATTTGCAGTACAAACTTGTGATGAAGCACTTGAAGTTTTACGCAACAATAAAATTGATGTTATCATCTCTGATATACTTTTAAAAAATGAAAATGGTATAGAGTTTTTGCAACACGTAAAGCATGAACTAAACAAAGATATCCCAGCTATCTTGACAACAGCGCACACAGATACTGCACATCTTCTTGATGCTATCAAACTAAAAGTCGAAAACTACATTGTAAAACCTATCAATATAAAAGAACTATTAAATGCTTTACACGATGTTCTGATGCCTAAAATTCAACAAAGAGAGATAGATAAATCTTACAATATTATAAGAACTATTTCTGCCGTAACAGATGGTAAACAAGTAGATTTGATAAAATTTATCTTAAAAAATCTAGATGATAAAAACATCTTAAACTACTCATATACTGATATCATGGAGAGAGTTAAAGTCAGTAAACCGACTATCATAAAGCTCTTTAAATCACTTGGAGAGCAAGGGATTTTAACGAAAATACAAAATGCTAAATATCATTTTAACGAAACTAAACTACCTATTCCGGAGTAAAAAATGAACTTATTGAGAAAAATACCAAAGATAGACAAACTAATACTAAATCCAATTTTTAAAGACTTAAATCCCTCTCGTTTAACCATAATTGCCAGAGAAAAAATAGATAAGCTTAGAAAAAGTATCTTAGAAAAGAAAATAGAAAACTTTGATAATGAAGCATTACTTTATGAAATCAAATACAGTTATGATAGGCTTTTTGAACCATCATTAAAACCGCTTATAAATGCCACAGGAGTAATACTCCACACAAATATGGGAAGAAGTTTAATAAGTGAGCATATACTTGGAGAGGCTTCAAAAATCATCACAAATTACTCAAACCTAGAATATAACCAAGAAAAAGGTTGTCGTGGAGAAAGGTATGAACATGTAAGCCAACATCTAAAAAATCTTTTGGATGTAGAAGATGTTTTAGTAGTAAACAACAATGCAAGTGCAGTCTTTTTGGTACTTAATACCTTTTCTAAAAACAAAGAAGCTATAGTTTCTCGTGGAGAGCTAGTTGAGATTGGTGGAAGTTTTAGGATACCAGAAGTCATGAGCCAAAGTGGAGCAATACTCAAAGAAGTAGGCGCCACAAATAAAACAAACTTCAATGACTACAAGAATGCCATCAATGAAAACACGGCCATGCTTATGAAAGTCCATCAATCAAACTTCAGCATTGAAGGGTTTAGTGAAGATACCCCTTGCAAAAACATAAAAGAACTTTGCGAGCAAAATAATCTAGTAGATTACTATGACTTAGGCAGTGGTTACATCCCTGAACTTCCCTACAATCTGGGCAATAAAGAACCTTCTCTTAAAACAATATTAAAAGACAATCCATCACTCATAAGCTTCAGTGGAGACAAGCTTTTCGGCAGTGTCCAAGCAGGTATAATAGCAGGGAAAAAAGAACTCATAGACAAACTCAAAAAAAATCAACTTTTAAGAATGTTAAGAGTAGATAAAATAACACTAAGCATACTAGAAGAAACCATAAAAGCCTATCTAAGAGAAGATTACAAATCCATACCAACATTATGGATGCTATTTCAAAGTGAAGAGTCTTTACATGTAAGGGCAAGTAATATACAAGAAACTCTTGGCGAGTCAATATGTAGCGTCATAAAAAGTAAAACTGTAATGGGTGGAGGAACTCTACCAAACAGAGAGTTTCCAACAGTAGCTCTACATGTAAAGGGCAAAGCAACAACTCTCGAGAGAGCTTTTAGAAAAGCAAACATCATAGGACGCATAGAAAATGATATGTTTTTAATAGACTTTAGAAGCATACTGCCTGAGTTTGAAGAGCAGATAATAGATGCTATAAGTAAAATAACAAAATGAGCAAAAAATTCAATGAATGGAATACTCTTAAGAAGTGTTTGCATGCAAGTGCAAAAGAAAACTATTTCAAAGAGCGAGATGTTTTCTGGGTTAATATTGGTATAAACATAGGATTTGAACAAGATGGCAAAGGCGAGATGTTTTCAAGACCAATACTTATCTTAAAAAAATATAATAAAAGACTTTTTTTAGGAATTCCTCTCTCAACGCAAATAAAAGAAGGTAGTTTTTTCTTTAGTTTTTTACTAAACAACAAACCAAGTAATGCTCTTTTAGTTCAGGCAAAAATTTACGATGCAAAACGCTTGGAAAATAAAATAGGTAAAATAAATCAAGAAGATTTTCAAAAACTAAAAAGTAGATTCAAAAAGTTAATAGATGTATAAATTTTCTCCCCCTGAAAAATCAAGGGGCATCCCGAAGGACAATTGTAAGAAGATTATAGCAGATAATGAATATAAAGTCAAAAATAAGATTTTTAGGACAATTAAATGAAACACATAATAATAGGAACAGCAGGTCATGTTGACCATGGTAAAACAGCACTTATAGAAGCTCTAACAGGGTTTGCAGGAGATGATCTAGAGGAAGAAAAGAGACGAGGGATTACTATAAATCTTAGCTTTTCAAACCTTGTAAACAAAGACACTAATGTAGCTTTTATTGATGTTCCTGGACACGAAAAGCTTTTAAAGAACATGATTGCCGGTGCATTTGGATTTGATGCAGCCATGGTTGTAATTGATGCCAATGAAGGTGTTATGCCTCAAACCAATGAGCATTTGGAGATTTTAAATCTCTTACATGTAAAGAGTATTATTATAGCTTTGACAAAGAGTGACTTGGTAGATAAACAGAAGATAGAGCAAAGAAAAGAGGAGATAATAGAGTACTTCAAAACCTTTTCTCATCTTGGACTAAAGTCCATAGTTCCTGTTAGTATCTACGATAAAGACACAATCCAAAAGCTAAGAGATGAGCTTTTTTCAATCCCCATCATAGAAAAACCTAGTAATGGACTTTTTAGATACTACATCGACCGCTCTTTTTCGCTTGCTGGAGTTGGAACTGTTGTAACTGGAACTGTTTTAGATGGAACTGTAAAAGTTGGAGAGAAAGTATTTGCACCTGAACTTGGCAAAGAGATAGTTGTGAGAAATCTACAAGTTCACGAAAAAGACGAGATGCAGGCACATAGCTCACAGCGAACAGCTATAAACCTACAAAATGCAAAAGTAGCTCTTAAAAAAGGAACTTTACTCTGTAAAAAAGGTTTTATTCGTGGTTTTGAAAGTGTTGATGTTTGGGTTGAAGGAATTTCTAATCAAAAAGTAAAACACAATACAAAAGTGATACTCTTCATCGGAACAAAACAAGTAGAAACAAAAATTCTTTTATATGGCAATGAAACCCAAACTTCAAGTGGTTTTGCAAAACTTCAATTTGATAAAAAAATCTTTTTAGTACATAACGAACCGTTTATCATCTGTGCTAGTGGTAGGACTATTGGTGGTGGTCGTATACTCAATCCCATCAATGACCCAATCAAGAAAAAAATCAAAATGCCTCTTTTGGAAGCCCTCAAAGCTGACGATTTTAAAACAGCTTTTGAGATACTGATAAACACTCACAAAAGAGGTTTTGGTATCATCTCTTCAAACCAAAGATTTGGACTCAATCACGATGAAGCTCTAAAAGTTGCAAGAGATATAGAAAATGTATTTGTAGATGAAAAAGGTTTAGTTCTTTACCCAGTACAAGTCAAAAATGAGCTAAAAGATAAGATAAATGCAATCTATGAGAAAAATGAGTATGCCCTACTCTCTGCAAATTCTCTAGCTCTTAAAATCAAATGGGCAAGTGAAACTCTTTTAAGTGATGTTTTAAAAGATATAGTAGAGAGTGGAAAACTTGAATTTAAAGATGGAATCTATAAAAATCCAAATATAGATATAAACAATGTAGATAAAGTTATCGAAGAAAAAATGCACTCTATTTTACAAAATGAAGGCTTTATGCCAACTGCTCCTTACAATATATATGATGAGCTTGATATTGATAGGAAGATGGGAGATGATGCACTTAAACGCCTAACAAAATCAAAAAAAGTTGTCCGCCTAGCTCACAATCTTTTTGTTGCAACGGAAAATCTAAGCACCATAATGACACGACTTCGTGAAATCATGAAAACCAAAGGAAGCGTAGATATAGCCTCTTTTAGAGAGCATTATGATATGAGCAGAAAGTACCTTGTAGCTTATCTTGATTATTTGGACATGTATGATGATGTGAAAAAAGATGGTATGAGAAGAGTGCTTGTTTAGGGTTGCTTGCAAAGCTCTTGAAACCACTCTTCATTTTGCTCGCTTCTTGTCTCTTTTGATTTGTAAAGATTTTTTAAAACTGAAACCAAATCTTTTTCACTTAAAAACTCTAAAACCGTAGGCTCTATTGGGGTTGCATTAGGGTCTGATTCCATCAGTTTTGCAATCTCTTGTATTATCTCTTTTTTATCTACCATTTCACTCTCTTGTTTAAAAAATGTTTGTTAAAGCTATTGTATAATAATTTTAATAAATTTTAAAAGGAAAATTATGACTAAGAAACTAATTTTATCGATTTCAATCTTGAGTACTTCTGTGTTTGCTGCAACTGACGCACAAATCATAAGCTATTTTCAGTCTCAAATCCCCGTTCCTACTGTAAAAGTAAATGTTATTTCAAGGATATCTATAGCTGATATCAAAGGCATGGAGTATATATCTATAAGTCTTAGCGATGGAAGTCGTACTCAAAAAGTCTCTGTTTTTACAAAAGGTGATTTGATATTTCCAGATGTTATTGATGTAAAAAGTGGTAGTATAAAAAATAAACTAGATAAGCAAAAACTTATCAAAAAGCTTGCAGATATATATAAAAAAGAAGATAAAGCCAATATTGTAATCTTAGGTAATGACCCTAAAAAAGAGACTTTAGTAAAGTTCACTGACCCTGAGTGTCCATTTTGCAGAAAAGAAGTAGCACAACTAGAAGAAAAGCTAAAAAAATACAATCTTAAATATATCTTTACTCCTGTTCATGACAGAAGCTCACTAGAAAAATCTAGTATCATTTACAAACAAACAAGTAATGCTAAGACCCTCGAAGAAAAAATAAAAATCATAAAAAAATACTATAACGGTGATGTTGATACAAAAGTAAGTGATGCTGAAGTCGCAGGAATAGAAAAAGTAAGAAAAAAGTACTTTGCAGCAGGTCTTAAAGGCGTGCCTTTTTATGTAGAAGAAAAAAAGCTATTAAATTAACTTCATAAAAATGATATAATAAGTATTGCAATAACTTCAAGGAGTGCAAATGCTTGAACTAGGAACCATTATTTTACTTGTTATATCTTTTGTGCTTTTTATTTTGGTTATACAGAAATCAAATGAAATAAAAAACTTAAACTCTGCGTGCAAAGAACAGTCAACTCTCTTAAATGCCATAAACTTACCCATATTTTACAAAGATAAAGATGGAAAATTTATAGGCTGCAATAAAACTTTTGATAACCAATTTAGAGACTTCAAACAAAAAGCCATAAATAATTTAGCAGAATTTAGAAATACCTGCACAAAAGAGATAAATCTTGTTTATGACAACGAAATAGAAAAAACTATAATTGTCAATTTTGCAAATTATCTTGATGGGTCTGTTGGTATTTTATTTGATATCAGTCAAATGAAAAGAGATAAAATTTCTATTTTAAAGAAAAAAGAAAACTTAGAACTTGCACTAAAAGGTTCTCATGAAGGCTATTGGGAATGGGATATTATAAACAATAATTTAAAATTATCAAAAAAAGCAAAAGAGCTTTTAGGCTATACAGAAAATGAAAAAGAACCCGAAGATATAGCTGCGTGGATGAATCTTGTTGAATCTTATGATATAGCTAAAACAAATGAGGCTTTGTCCTCGCACATAAGAGGAGATATTGAGTTTATAGATGTGGAGCATCGTCTTAAAACTTCTTTGGAAGATACGTGGGTAAACTTTAGAGGAAAAGGTATATATAATTCCAATAAAGAGATGATAAAAATTTATGGAACCATAAGAGATATAAGTAAACAAAAAATAGAACTAATGAAAACAAAACAAGAAAAAGATTTATTTACAACATTTATGGATAATCTTCCAGCCATGAGTTTTATAAAAGATAAACAAGGAAATTATATTTATATCAATAGATTTTATCAAAAACTTATTGGTTTTAAGCCTTGGAAAAACAAAACTGCTCATGATCTTTTTAATAAAAACATAAGTGCAAGTATAGATGAAAGCGATAGAGAAGCTTTCTATGAAGGAAAAAGTAAGCATGAAGAACTTATCACAAACGAGGAAGGAAAAGAAAAACTTTTTGAAACATATAAGTTTCCAATAGATAGCGGAAAATATAAATTATTGTGTGGATTCGGGCTAGATGTCACTCAAGAAAAAGCATATCAAGAAAAAACCGAACTCTTTTCTAAGCTTTTTGACAATACAAATGAAGCAATTCTTATAACAGATCAAAAAGGCATAATCACTAACATAAATGATGCTTATAAAAATGTAACAGGATATACTCGAAAAGAAGTTATAGGGAAAAATCCAAGCATGCGTAAATCTGGCAAACACAATAAAAAATTCTATGAGATTATGTGGAAAGAAATCTTAACAACAGGTTCTTGGTCGGGTGAAATGTTCAATAAAAATAAAGATGGTACAATCTCCCCAGAACTTATGAACATAAGTACAATCAAAAATCAAAAAGGTGTTACAACAAACTTTGTTGGAATTTTTCAGAGTATTGAGCGCCAAAAACTTATAGAATCTCAACTTAAAAAAATGGCTCACCATGATGCTTTGACTAATCTACCCAATAGAACTCTTTTTCAAGATAGACTTGACCAGGCTATACAAAGAGCGAGTAG
>Ga0256840_1003991_pt1 | contig 11401 bp, 11 predicted proteins | sample 355202metaG_FD_185969 | JGI IMG/M metagenome (GOLD analysis project Ga0256840, IMG submission 185969) | Hydrothermal vent microbial communities from Mid Atlantic Ridge, Atlantic Ocean - 355-202 | ecosystem: Environmental > Aquatic > Marine > Hydrothermal vents | place: Atlantic Ocean: Mid...
TTAATAATTTGGAATTTAAGAATCAATCGTTACTAATAGTATCATAAGTTAGAAAATAAGAGTGTTGGCTTAAGTGGTCTTGACAAATGGGGACGGTATATCAAATATTTTTTGGCTAAGGTGTTGTATCTAATTTTTTATCTTTATTAACTTTACAGAGTGCTAATTATATTTTACCATTAATAATATTACCCTACCTGCTACAAACCCTTTTTCTTTCTGCTAAGTATTGGAGTTTTAACCTTGACTAAATAGCTTTTTTATTATTATTCAACAGAGTTAAAAAAAGGAGCAGTAATGTTAGATAAAGAAGAGATTAAGTCGGAGATTGCAGAAAGACTTAAAGATTTAAACCCTGATAAGATTATCCTTTTTGAAGTAGTGGATTGTTACCTGACTCCAAAGTTCCTCACATTGAGAGGAGGAGTAGAGCTTAAATAATTATTTGTAGTTGTTTTTGCTTTTTAGAGATTTTTGGCTAAGGTATTGTAAGAAGAATGAGAGATAAATTAAAAAATATAAAAGAGAATACGGGTCTAATGAAGTATTTAAAGAATACTTCATGGCTTTTTTTTGAAAAAATCTTAAGAATGCTTATCGGACTTTTAATAAGTATTTGGGTTGCACGATATTTAGGCCCCGAAAAATTGGGTTTACTCTCTTATGCTCAGAGTTTTGTTGGATTATTTACAGCTATCGCAACATTAGGACTGAATACATTAGTTGTTAGAGAGTTGTTAAAAGATAATTATGAAGAGAATGAGCTGATAAGTACAGTTTTCTTTTTAAAACTTATAGGTGCAATCGTAGTACTTGTTATTTTATGGGTTGCTATTCAATTTACGTCTAATGATGCCTACACCAATAATTTAATATTTATTATAGGGTCTGCAACAATTTTTCAAAGTTTTAATGTTATTGATTTCTATTTTCAGAGTAAGGTGCTGAGTAAATATGTTGTTTATGTAAACTCTGTAAGCCTATTTTTATCTACTATTATAAAAATAGTACTAATCTTGAATAATGCTTCACTTGAAGCATTTGCATTTGTCATTTTGTTTGATAGTTTTATTTTGGGACTGGGATATATCTATTTCTTTTTGAAAAAATCAACATTTAATGTAAGCTATTTACATTTTAATAAAGCAATGGCAAAGAGTCTTTTAAAGGATTCTCTATTTTATATGTTTACAGCGATGATAATTGGTATGTATATGAGAATTGATCAGGTTATGATACAAGAGATGATGGATAGTAAGCAGGTGGGATATTATGCCGTAGCTGCAAAGTTAAGTGAATTATGGTATTTCCTCCCTGTTATAATTTCTTCTTCTTTGTATCCTGCTATAGAAAATGCTAAAAAGGTTTCGTATACTTTATATTATAAACGATTAGAAAGATTGTTTGTATTGACTAATTTAATAGCTGTAGTGATTATTATTCCAACACTTTTTTTAAGTCATTTCTTGATTACATCTTTATATGGAGAGGTCTATATTTTATCGGTAGTTGTATTACAAATACATATTATAAATTTACTGTTTGCCTTTCAACGAATTTCTAGTGAATCATGGGTTATGTCAGAAAACCATAAATATTTTGAGGTAATTAAAACATTGTTTGGGTTAGTATCAAATGTAATCTTAAATCTATTTTTGATTCCTAAATATGGTATTGTAGGTGCTGCCATTGCAACCGTAGTTTCTATGGCAATAACAGGTTATTTTGTTTATGCACTTTATAGTAAAAGCAGGGTTATTTTTAAAATGATGACAAGAACAATATTCTTTTTGAATATTAAATTATTAAAAGAAGGGGAAAGATGAAAGTATTGTATGACCACACTATATTTACAAATCAAAAGTATGGAGGAATATCACGATATTATACGGAATTGATTAATGAGTTTAACTCTATAAGTATTATAAAACCTAGTGTATCTTTACTTTTATCGAATAATTATTATTTACAAAATAGTAATTCTGTACATTCAGTAAATTTTTTTCCTGATAGATACTTTAAAGGTAGAGATAAAACTATTATTGCAGTGAATTCTTTGTATACGAAATATAGGGTGAAAGAGCAAAACTATGATTTATTTCACCCCACATATTATGATATATCTTTTTTGGATTTAATAGGAGATAAACCTTTTGTATTGACAGTTCATGACTTAATTCATGAAAAATTTAAAGAGCTATTTTCAAAGAATGATAAAATAAGTTTTTATAAAAATATTTTAATAGAAAAATCTTCCAGAATTATTGCTATTTCAGAGAATACAAAACGAGATATTATAGATATGTTTAAGGTTGATTCTAAAAAAATTGTGGTGATTTACCATGGTAATTCGATGACGAAGTATAGGGGAGAGCGTATAAAATTAAAAGTTCCTAAAGAGTATATTCTTTTTGTTGGCTCACGAGGTGATTATAAAAATTTTACACTTTTTATAAAAGCTTTTTCACTATTGTTTAAAGAAAATAAAAATATATCTATTGTATGTGCAGGAGGGAAGGCTTTTTTGTATGAAGAACTAGAACTTTTTAAAGAGTTAGAGATAGAAGGTAAAGTTTATCAATTCACTGTTGATGATAGTGACTTAGCCTATTTATATTCCCGTGCCATATTTTTTGTTTTCCCCTCTTTATATGAAGGGTTTGGTATACCAGTTTTAGAGGCATTTGCATCTCAATGTCCTCTAGTTTGTAGTAATACAAGTTCTTTACCTGAAATAGCACAAGATGGAGCAGAATATTTTAATCCCTATAGTAAAGAAGATATATACAAGAGCATGAAAAAGATTTATGAAAATCCAAAAAGAAGAGAACTTTTGGTCTCAAATGGTTTAAAAAGATTAGAGAATTTTTCTTGGGAAAAAACAGCGAAGCAAACATTAGAAGTGTATCAGGATATTGTAGATGATAAAAAAGAATCATGATATACTTAAAGTATCAATAGTTACTGTAGTGTATAATGCTAAAGAAGACTTGGAAAAGACTATAGAAAGTGTTTTAGAACAAGATTATAGTAAAATTGAATATATAATTATTGATGGTGGTTCATCAGATGGGACACTGGATATCATAAAAAAATATCAAAATAGAATTAATTATTGGATAAGTGAAAAAGACAATGGAATTTATGATGCTATGAATAAAGGAATTAAGTTTGCTTCTGGAGCATATATTAATTTTTTAAATGCTGGAGATTTATATTCTTCATTAACAGTAGTTTCTAATATTTCAAGTAAAATTAGAGAGAAAAATTGTAAGATTATTTATGGTAATGTAGTTTATAATAGGAAAGATGGTTCTCTATTTATTGATGATAAAAGTCGCAAAAAAAGTTCAAATATATATGAGATAAATCATCAATCATGTTTTTATAGTTTAAATTTGCATAAACAATATGGTCTTTACTCGTTGGATTATAAAATTTCATCAGACTTTTTATTTTTAAATAGTGTTATTAAAGTGTTAGATAATGAACCTTTTAAGGTTGATTTTAATATTGTTGAATATGATGAAGGTGGATTTTCAAGAGTGAATATTTTAGAACATCAATGGGAGAAGATAAAAATTTCTATGCGACTATATGGAATTAATTTTTATATTTTTTCTCCTCTTCTTATAATTATAAAAGTTCTAATTAAAAAAGTACTAGGAAGAAAAAATTGAAATATTATATAAATTTATTTTTTGCTCAATCTCTCGGTATCAAATATAATGGGGGATTAGATTATGCTTATAATTTACTTTATCAACTACAGAAGAGTAAGGAAGATTTTACTTTTGTAGTTTTTAGTTTAGATGTGGAAGATATAGATGAAATCTGTAGAGATAAAAGGTTAAAACTCATTAAAATTTCAAGTTCTAAAGAAATCAGTGCGTTACTAAATAAAGAGAAAGAATTTACTTTTTTTGAACCAATGCCTTATAATATAGAAAATTTTATAAGATTACATAATCATGGAAAATTCTATATTGTAATACATGGTTTGAGGGATATTGAACTTCCTAATACCATTGAGCGTCTTAAATATGGGAACTTTTATAAAGAGCTTATAAAATTCTTGTTTATAAAAAAATTCAAAGAAAGACTTATTCAAAAATATAATAAATTGGTTGCTTTAGATAATGTTTCTGTTATCACTGCTTCTTTTTATTCGAAATCATCAATTGAATTTTATTTAGACAATTCAAAAGATGTTGTGAAAATATATCCACCTGCACAAAAAGAACTATTATCTTCGTTAAAAAAAGATAATAATATTTTAAAAGAAATCAATATAAAAGAAAAAAAATATATTCTTATGACTGGCTCAGAACGATGGTCAAAAAATACAAAATATGTAACCAAAGCTATCTCTAAGTTATTCATGGAAAAAGATTATCAAATAAATATTTTAGTCTTGGGTTCTAATCCAAATTCAGTAGAGGTATATAATGGATTTAAGGTAATATATTTTGATTATTTAGATGATACAAACTTTGAAGTAGTTATGAAAAATGCCTTTTTGTTTGTATATCCCTCTCTAAATGAGGGCTTTGGTTATCCTCCTTTATATGCAATGAAACTAGGAATTCCTGTGGTTGCATCAAGTATCTCTTCGACTGCAGAGGTGCTTTCTTCAGGAAGTCTCTACTTTTGTCCATTAGAAAAAGATGATATTATCCTCAAAGTTGATACCCTTATTTCAAATAGTGAGTATCGAGAACAGTTGGTTGAAGATGGTTATAAAAGATATAAAAAAGTTGAAGAGTTACAACGAGAAGATTTTAAAAAATTATTAAATTTATTAATAGGTAAATAGGTATGCATTTTCACTATGATTTTATTCCAATGGTGCTTTTAAACCCTTTGGGATATATCGTTCTTTTACTAGTAATATCTTTCTTAACTTTTAAAATTTCAGGAAAATTTGGAAAAGGTAAAATTTTATTTGAACCTTTTTCATTAATGCTTTTTTTAATGATAGTGGGATCAACAAACTTAGTTTATGCAAGTTTCTACCAAAATAATTTTGATATTCACTACTATTATCCAATTTATTTTCTTTTATTATCAGTGGTTTTTTATCGTATTGGTTCATCGATAGATGGTGCATATAGTTTATCTCAAATTCAAGAGTTAAAAATATTGGTACTTGAATCTTCTCAAGTTCTGAGGTTTCTTCTCTATAGCATCTTTTTTATTTATATGCTTTTTACCCTGTATGCCTATTATAAAATAGGAATTCCACTTTTAACAGAAAATGCTTTACCTCATCATCAATTTTTTAGAGATTTAGGATTTATTAATCGTCTTTTACCTGGAATTCAATTTCTTCTTTCTTTATTATTAATTTATAATTTAATGATTATTTATATTAACAAGTTAAAAAGGAGAGAGTATCTTGCCCCAGCACTAATGATGTTTTTTTTGTTAGTTACCTTTATTTTATCTGGGACAAAAAGTGCTATTTTACCTATTATTTTAACATTTGGAGTTTCTATTTATTGGTTTAAAAACCTTATAAATTTACCTGAAAGTTTATATCGTTTACAGTATAAAATATTTTTTATAGCTGTTATCCTCTTTTTGTTAATATTGATGTTTAATTTTAATGATGTAATGTTAGGTTCTATAAAAGCGATGGTTGCTATTTTATTTAGAGGAGATACCGAGGTTCTTTTTTTTCCTAATATGGATATATTGGTAGATAAATTGAGTCAAACACCTTTATGGACAACTATTTTTGGTGATCCTTTAGCAACAGTTAGGGTTATATCAAGAGAGTCTTTACCTATTTCTCTCTCTGATCAGTTACATAACTATTATTATTCTCTTTCTGGTGATCAAGTTGGTGGACCGAATATGAGATTATATTTCTTTTCAATTGTTTATTTTGGATTTTTTTTTACAACGGTTATTTTTATTACACTCTCTTTTTTTATTGGATACTTACAAGAATCAACCATGGTTTTTCAATCTAATATTTTAGGATTTATCTATTATAATATTTTATATAATACAGTATGTATGACAATTAATGATCCAGGATTAGCAATATCTTTTTTATTTTCTATCTCTTTATCAATGATTATTATATATCTATTACTAGGAGCATATTTTTTAATGTTAAATACACACAAAGGTGATAAAAAATACAATGAATAAAATAGTAATGATAGGGGCAGTGCCTCCTCCATATACAGGACATTCGATTTCTTTCTTAAAATTATACGAAGCACTTTCTGCAGATGTTGAAGATGTTGTGTATATAAATACAGCCCCTAAAAATAAGCATGTTACAGGTAAAGTGACATGGAGTAGGATTGGAGAGAACCTTTTGGTTTTAAAACAGTTATGGATTTCTTTAAGAAAAACTAAACCTAACACAATTTATGTTACAAAAGGATCAACAACAGTAGGTTTTATTAGAGATTTATTAACATTATTTATAAGTAAACTATTAAGTCAAGAATCAAAATTTGTAATTCATTTAAAGGGTGGTAATTATGATTCATTTTATGATAAACAAAATAGTTTTTTACAGCTATTAATACGTTTTTTTCTAAATAAAAGTGACACGATTATTGTCCTTGGTGATTCATTGGTTAAGATGTATGATTTTTGTCCGAAAGTAAAAAATAAAATCATTGTTGTTGAAAATGCTTTGACAACACCTATTGAAGAGAATAGTCGTATCTATTTTAACCCATCTACAAAGAAGGTTGAATTACTTTTTTTGTCTAATTTGATTTATACTAAAGGTTATATGGATTTACTAAAAGCAGCAGAGATTTTAATAGATAAAAAAGTTTTTAATTTTCACTTAACATTTGCAGGTGCTTTTATAGCTAGTCCTGATGATCCTTTTGGATACAATATTACTGCATTTGAAGAGGAGTTTTTAAAAAAAATAAAATCGAATAAATTAAAAGAGTATATGACTTATCGAGGGGTTGTTGTTGGAGAGGAGAAAGAGGTACTTTTAAAAGAATCAGATATTTTTATTTTACCAACAGCATATCATGTGGAGGGACAACCTGTATCTATTATTGAAGCTATGGCATATGGTTGTGCTATTGTATCTACTAAATATCGTTCTATACCTGATATTATTTTAGAGAATGAAAATGGATTTTATATAGAATATGGTAAGCCTCTCTCTATTGCATCTAAAATAGAGGAATTACTAAATGATAAAGAAAAACTAAAAAAAGCTTCTTTGGTATCTGTTGATTTATATAAAAAACGATTTCAATGGAACATTCATTATGAAAAAATGAGAAAAATTTTAGTAGATTCGCAAATATGAGTTTAAAAATCAGCATTGTAACCATTACCTATAATTCAGAAAAAACAATAAAAGATACAATTGAGTCAGTTTTATCTCAAACTTATAAAAATATTGAATATATCATTATTGATGGTAGTTCAAGTGATAGAACTATTGAGATGATTAACTCTTATGGTAATAAAATATCAAAAGTTATATCTGAAAAAGATGATGGTATTTATGATGCTATGAATAAAGGTTTAAAATTAGCCTCGGGTGATGTGGTTGGAATCTTAAATAGCGATGATGTTTATTTTGATGATGATACACTAGAAAAAGTTGTTGAGAAGTTTGAAGAGGAAAATATAGACAGCCTTTATGGGGATTTATTTTATGTTAGCGAAGATGACTTAACGGATGTTGTAAGATATTGGAAGTCTTCTATTTTTCAAAAAGGAAGTTTTATAAAAGGTTGGCATCCAGCACATCCTACATTTTTTGTAAAAAAGGAAATTTATAAAAAATATGGTTATTTTGATTTAAATATGAAGGTGTCAGCTGATTTTGAATTAATGTTGAGATTTTTAGAAAAATATAATATATCAACTTCTTATTTATCTCAAACTTTAGTGAGAATGCGTGTAGGAGGAGAGAGCAATGGTAACATTGGTAATATAATTAAAGGGAATAAAAGTATATTAAAAGCTTTTGATAAAAATGATATAACTGTAAACAAATTTATCTATATTTTTTATAGATTTATTCCAAAAATTGTTCAAATTATAAAAAGAGGAAAATAAATTCTTAAACCCCTTTCTTATACAACACAATCAAAACCGTCTTCCAAATAGTTTTGAGTTCTAACCATGGACTCCAATGTTTAATATAGTATAGGTCGTACATGAGCTTCTGTTGGGCATCATAGGCATCAGCTCCATAAGGGTAAAGAACTTGAGCCCAGCCAGTAAGACCTGGTTTTATGATGTGGCGTTCGTTGTAGTAAGGAATCTCTTTTTCAAACTCTTCTATCCATATTTTTCGTTCTGGTCTTGGACCTATGAGGTGCATGTCACCTCTTAAAACATTCCAAAGCTGAGGAAGCTCATCGATTCTTGTGGCTCTCATAGTTTTACCCCATGGGTAAACTCTGTCATCATTTTCAGTTGCAAATTGGGCACCATTTTTTTCAGCATCTATGTCCATAGAACGAAACTTGATACATTCAAACTCTTTACCATCTTTTCCTACACGCATTTGTTTAAAGAAGATTGGACCAGGAGAGGCTTTATTGATTCTATATACAGCATAGAGCATAACAGGAAGAGTAAGCAGGAATAAGCCAATAGTAATGGTATATTCAAATATCAATTTGATACTTTTTTCTATAATGCTAAAAGGTTTGACTTTTTCTAAAAAACCAATATCAGTTAAATCAGAAGGTACATAAGATTTTTGAAGATATTTTTCCATAAAACTTTGAATGGTTAAATAATCTATTTTATTGTTTTTGATGCTACTTGTTAAGTATTTTAGTAATTCATGGGGAATAAGTGATTTGGTATTTAGAAGAATGACGGTCTTTTCACTCTTACTTAAAAGGTTTGATATAAGTTTTATAATATAGTCCGTATCCATATCTTTATAGGCAATAAAATCTACTTTTGGAAACTTTTGGAAAAGTACTTCAAGTTCTAATGCTGAGAATTTATGCTGTTCTCCTAAGACTAACAAATTAACCATTCTCCTTTCCTTCTTTTAAAAACTCTCTAAAAAATGCTAAAAATATAGCTAAAATTAATGCTGTAATAAACGATACAATTACAATTAAAGCTTTTTTAGGTTTAGCAGCTCGGTCAGCTGTGTAGATAGATTCTATAATTTTAAATCGTGAAAGAGCTTTATCTCTTTTGAGTTCGGCTGCTGAACGCTCTTGCATAAGATAGGTGTACATTTTCTCATTTACTTCATAGTCACGTGAAAAGCTAATGAGCTGTTGCTCTTGTTTGGGAGCTGACTTTAACTTTTTAGTGTAATTTTGTTTCATTTTTTTAAGAGACAGGGTTTTATTTTTTAGTGTTGTTTGCAAATTTTTTAAGTTAGAAAGTACTTTATTTTGAAGTGAAGTGACTTGACGTTGAGCATTAACAATATCAGGATGGTCTGCTTTGTATTTAATAAAAAGTGTAGCTTGTTTTAGTTGCTCCTCTTGTATCATTTTGATAAGTAAAATGGTCGGTTGGTCTTCTAGCTCAATAAGTGATGGTGCAATGGCATCAATATTGTCATGAGTTTTAACAAAAGTGATTAAACTTTTTAGTAACTCCTCTTTGTAGTTGTTTTGAGCTATCTCTATGCCAACTTTAGAGAGTTCTGTAACAAGTACCGTTGCTTGGGCCTGTGGTTCTATAATATTATTATTACTTTTAAAATTTTCTAGTTTATTTGAACTTTGCATAACACGTTGTTCTATATGGCTTAGTTGTTTGTTGTAAGAGTTTATAGTAGTGGTAGTATCATCTTTTATATCATTAATGCTCTGTTTGGTATAAATCTCTATAAGGTTTTTAAGATAAGCTTCTCCTCTATGAGGAAGATTATCTAAGTAAGAGAGCATTAAAAAAGGAGAAGTTTTATCAGCTTCTATGCTTAAGTTCTTCCTGATGATATTGTCGTAAACATAGCGTTTTGTTCCAGAGAGTTCAACCGTATAATGTTGTTTGAAGCTTGTTTTTTTATGAACCATTAAAGAAAAATCTTTGGTTTGAACCATTTCACTGTAATGGTAGGTTCCTATTAGGGTATTACTAAAACGTCCAGGTATTAGCAGTTTATATCGGGTATCATTTAAGGGTTCAATAATAATACGCATACCATAATTTTTAAAATCCTTTATGCTAACATCTGTTACTTCTATAGAGATATTATCTTCTAGTTCAATCTCTTTATGTTTCTCATCCGTTATAAAATAACGTACCATATAGCCGTTAACTTTTTCAAGTACTTTCTCATTGGTTCTATAGGTCTGAAGCAGGGTAGTATCTTTTTCTAAGTCAGTAGAGCCTCCTGCCCCTCCACCAAGTAACATGGCAGCAGCTCCTCCCATAGAAAAACCTTGGCTTTGGTCATCATTTGGTTTTACCTCTATGGTGACGGTTGACTTGTAATATTTGGGCATAAAATAGACTTTTACAGCTACAGATATGGTTATAAGAAGTGTTAAAAATAGTATTGACCATTTATAACGACCAATGGTACTAAAGAGTTCTCTTAAGTTGATTTTGTCTTCTATTATATGTTGTGACAGATTATTATGTTGCAATTAGAGAACCTTTAGTTATTTTTCAAGTAAGTATAGGAGACAAATGGAGCCAAAATATTTGAAATCAGTTGGAAGATAGGGCGAATAGAAGATATATTTGCGTTGATGGCTTTCATGCTTGTTGGTAAAATATAGACAATATCATTTGGTTTTATCATAAGGTTGGCATGGGTTATGGAGTTGATATCTGTTAAATCTATCATGATCGTTTCAGAACCATTTTGTTGTGAACGTATAATCAGAATTTGTTGACGATTGGCTGTTTCTGTGAAGTCTCCTGCTTGAGCAATGGCTTGAAGTAAGGTAAGTTGCTCATTTTCAAGTGGAAACTCTCCTGGTTTTTTTACTTCTCCAATAACGTAGGCACGTTTGTTGAGTACATCAATACGCACTTTAGAGTAGTTGAGATATTTATCGTAACCTTGCTCTATTTTTTTAGCTGCCTCTTTTTGAGTAAGCCCTGAAATGTGAACATCTTCAAGGAGAGGGAGAGAGATAATCCCCTCGCTATCAACCAGCAGACCTTTGTCTTGAGTTGCCATTGTTGTTGTGGTACTACTTAAATCAGGGTGTTGATAGACAATTAAAGAAATTCTGTCATGAGGAATAATTTTATACTCAAATTTTACATTTTCATGAACAGTAGAGGTAGAAATATTTTTTAATGTTTCACTTTGATTAAAGAGCACGTAGTCCTCTTTTAAACTACATCCTTGAAAAAAGATAAGTGTTAAAATAGCTATTTTATATATGTTTTGCAAAAAAAATCCTAATAATTAAATTGATAATAGGGTTTATATTTTACACTGTTTTTT
>Ga0256840_1003992_pt1 | contig 11398 bp, 11 predicted proteins | sample 355202metaG_FD_185969 | JGI IMG/M metagenome (GOLD analysis project Ga0256840, IMG submission 185969) | Hydrothermal vent microbial communities from Mid Atlantic Ridge, Atlantic Ocean - 355-202 | ecosystem: Environmental > Aquatic > Marine > Hydrothermal vents | place: Atlantic Ocean: Mid...
TATGATACTAGGGCTAATGCTTTTAACAGCAGGAAACTTTTTGGGTGGAGTTTGGGCAAATGAGTCTTGGGGTAAATATTGGAGTTGGGATCCAAAAGAGACCTGGGCGCTTGTTAGCATACTTGTCTATGCCGCGGTGGTTCACATGAGACTGATCCCGAAACTAAACTCCCAATTTGCCTTTGCAGTGGCTTCTACTATCGCCTATGCCTCAGTTATTATGACTTATCTTGGAGTAAATTACTACCTATCCGGTATGCACTCTTACGCAGCAGGAGAACCTGTGCCGATTCCCGAATGGGTTTATTGGGCTATAGGTATAGTTTTAGCAGTTATCTTGCTTGCTTTGCCAAAAAGAAAGTATTCAAAAAGGCTCTAGTAATGAAAAAAATTATTTTGGTGGCATCTATTGGTTTTATTGCAACCTCTTTATTGTATGCTTGTGATTATACTGCGAGTAAAAATATGATGAAGTGTGACTACTATGTGGGATTAAAGCATGATAAAACACATCAAAAAGAGTGTATCGATTTTGCCAAGATAAGAGATAAAAATTTTGTCTATGGGAGTGCAGCAAGGTATTATCTAATAGGCGGGGATTTGAAAGATGCTAAAGAGGCTGCCAAAAAAGCCGTGAAAATAGGTCAAAATTATGCCTATGAGTATCTCGGGCTTGCATATCTTATGGAAAAAAAGATAGAAGAAGCAAAAAAAGCATTCTCAAAATTAAAAATAAAAGATAAAAAATATATGAAAAAAGATATAGATATACTAAGCTCAATATATAAAGATTTTAATAAAAAAGAGGCCATTAAACTATTGGGGCTAAGTTAGGCATCTACCTTCTTAGCTCCTAAGATTAGTCTATATGAGCCGGGAGTACCCGGTGGAACCAAGGCAATCCTGTCACCATCATTAAGCATAGTATCCATTGGCATAACTTTACCGTTTATAAAAGTAAACTCTACCTCTTTATCTAAGTAACCTAATGATTTTATGATTTGGGATGGAGTAGTGTTTTTTTCAACAGCCATTTTATAGTTATAGTATGGGATATTTTGCTCTATCAAATTTTTTCGTAAAAATGAAAAAGCATTTAAAGTTATAGTTATCATAATGATGTATTGTATCTAAAAATGATGAAGAAAGCAAGAAGGAGTAAATGGCGCGGTGGACGAGACTTGAACTCGCGACCCCCGGCGTGACAGGCCGGTATTCTAACCAACTAAACTACCACCGCACCTCAAAAATGGTGGTCGCTAGAAGACTCGAACTTCTGACATCCACCTTGTAAGGGTGGCGCTCTACCAACTGAGCTAAGCGACCTTGTAAGTTTGAATGGCGACCCCAAGGGGATTTGAACCCCTGTTACCGCCGTGAAAGGGCGGGGTCCTGGGCCACTAGACGATGGGGTCACGAGCTATCAAAACTATAGGTTATATTTTAAAAAACATAAAAAAAATGGTGACCCCTGTTGGATTCGAACCAACGGCCACCTCCTTAAAAGGGAGATGCTCTACCAGCTGAGCTAAGGAGTCACCTGCTCCATCTGAAATGGAGTTGAAATTATAGAGAAAATATCTCTATTTGTCAAGAGTTTTTGCAACTTTTTAGAAAAAAATATCTTTTTCAAGATTTAGAAGTAGTTTTATAGTGTAGTAAACAGCTTGATTTTGGATATATACTCTATCTCCTTTTAGATGCAGTCTTTCTATTAGTTCGCCTTTATCTCTACTTTTAACTCCTACAAATACTGTTCCTACAGGCTTTTCCACGCTTCCTCCATCAGGTCCTGCTATACCGCTTATAGCTATGGATATATCTGCATTGCTTACATTTAGTGCTCCTTCAAGCATTTCACTTACACACTGTTCACTGACAGCGCCATAACTTTGAAGAGTTTCAGGCTTGACTCCAAGCCAAGCCTCTTTTGTCTCATTTGCGTAAGTGACAAGATTGCCGTTTATGATACTCGATACTCCACTATGCTCTATGATCTTTGATGAGAGCAGACCTCCGGTGCAACTCTCGGCAGTAGTTAGTTTGATATCTTTTTCTACCAATTTATGTGTAATATACTCCAAGACATCTTTTTGCGGGATAATTTTACCCTTAAAAAGCTGCATAGCTGACTCGATAAAATTGTTAATCTGTCCATATTTTAAGCTTTCTAATTTTATAAGATTCCAACCCTCTACTATTTTTATAATTTTTGTCTTTATCTCATAATTTTCTGCAACAGGTTCTACGAGTATCTTGCAAGACTCATCATCAAGATCAAAAATATTGATAAATTTTATATCATTTTTTTTCTCCAGGAGGATATTGGGCAACTTTTGACCATTTGCAACCTTTAAAACATTTACTTTGCATTTTTCAACTTCAAGAAGATAGCTGTCATTATCAAAAAGAAGCGCTTTTGAGGGCAGTAACATCTCATTTTTAAGCACTAAAGAGTCGCTTTGGATGGTAGATAGGATTTTTCCAATGATATTGAAATTTTTCTCATCACTTGATATGATAACTTTACTGCTTTTTTGTATAACCTCCTCAAGTATCAAGAAGAGATTTTTATCGCTTCCGTCTATCAAATATAATATATCTATCTTTTTTAAATATCTCAAGCTCTCTCTTTTTATATAATCTATCACGATATCGTTATATCTCAAACTCTCTCCGACTAGTAAAAGTGCCGTCTTCATTATATGCTCCATTTTTTGATTTTAAAATTATACCATGTGTAGACAGGTAATTTAACTCATAATTCTCACCTTAAAATCCATTTCGATTTAAATTTCTACAAAACGGATTCACGGCGGGTACCCCAAAATCAAAGATTTTGACGTTAGGCTGCATATGTTTTGCAGAAATTTAAATCTCCATTCTCTAACTATTTACCTATTTGCCCCATAAAACCATGATTTTATCACTTATTTGTGTCAACTTTGTTGACATGGGGGTTTAACTCTTAACTCTTAATTCTTAACTCTTAATTCCCTCCGGCTTATCCTTTTTTAATCCCTTTTTAGATAAAATATCGCTTATTATTCTAAAGGGGTTTTTTAATGGACTATAAAGAGACTTTACTTTTACCAAAGACTACTTTTTCTATGAGAGGAAATCTTCCTCAAAATGAGCCTAAAAGATACAAAGAGTGGTTTGAAGTTAAAAATGTTTACAAAAAGATGAAAACAAACAGAAAAGATGCGAAGAAGAGCTTTACGCTTCATGACGGTCCCCCCTATGCCAATGGACATATACATATAGGGCACGCACTAAATAAAATATTAAAAGATATCATAGTTAAAAAGCACTACTTTTTTGGAGAGGATGTTAGATATACTCCAGGATGGGATTGTCACGGTTTGCCTATAGAGCAGCAGGTTGAAAAAAAGATAGGAAAAGCAAAAAAAGATAGTTTGCCAAAAAGCAAGATAAGAGAGCTTTGCAGAGAGCATGCTACAAAATTTTACAAGATCCAAGAGGAGGAGTTTAAAGCTCTTGGGGTTATAGGTGACTGGGAAAATCCATACCTTACAATGAAATTTAAATTTGAAGCCGATATCTATAGGGCACTTTGTGATATAGCTAAAAAAGGACTTTTGGTTGAAAGAAGCAAGCCAATATATTGGTCTTGGGCGGCTAAAACGGCTCTAGCTGAAGCCGAGGTAGAGTATCAGGATAAAGAGGACTACTCTATATTTGTTGCTTTCAAATTAAGTAGCGACTCTAAAAAAGAGCTTGGTATAGATGGAGATGCAAGTATCATTATCTGGACTACAACTCCCTGGACACTTCCGGCTAACCAAGCTATAGCACTAAACCCCGATGAAGAGTATGTCTTAACCGAAGATGGATATATAGTGGCAAAAAAACTGCTTGATAGTCTAGTAGAGGATGGAGTCGTCAAAGGTGGTATCAAAAAGAGTTTCACTTCAAAAGAGTTAGAGCATAAGATAGCTATCAACCCTCTAAATGATAGGATCTCTAAAATTATACTAGGTGAACATGTTGAGATGAGTGGTGGAAGCGGATGTGTTCATACGGCTCCGGGTCATGGAGAGGATGACTACAGGGTAGCCTTAAGATATGGTATAGATGTGATAATGCCGGTTGATGAAGATGGTCTTTATGATGAGACTTTGGTTAGAGAAAAGCTTTTGAAAAATCCTGAAGAGTTGGTGGGTGAACATGTGTTTAGAGCAAATGAGAAGATACTTGAGCTTTTAGGTGATGCGCTTGTAAAGTCATCCAAATTTACCCACTCATATCCATTTTGCTGGAGAACGCATAAGCCTGTTATCTATAGAGCTACCAAGCAGTGGTTTATAGCGATGGATAAAGAGGATGATAGCTTAAGAAGAAAGGCTTTAGACGAGATAAAAAAGGTTAGATTTTATCCAAAAAGCGGAGAAAAAAGACTCTCTTCTATGATAGAAAATAGACCTGACTGGTGTATCAGCAGACAAAGAGACTGGGGTGTTCCTATAGCCTTTTTTAGAGATAAGATAAGTGGCGAACCTATATTTGATGAGGATATTTTGGAGCATATTGCTTCCATCTTCGAAGAGAAAGGCGCTGATGCCTGGTGGGATTTGAGTATCGAAGAGTTGCTGCCAAAAAATTCAAAATATGAGGCAAAAAACCTTACAAAAGTTTTGGATATTTTAGATGTCTGGTTTGATAGCGGTTCCACTTGGAAAGCGGTTTTACAAAGCGATGAATATGATGCAGGAAGTTATCCGGCTGATATGTATCTTGAGGGTAGCGATCAACACAGGGGTTGGTTTCAAAGCTCACTGCTAGTAAGTACTGCTATCAACTCTCACGCACCGTATAAAAAGATCCTAACTCACGGTTTTACAGTCGATGAGAAGGGTGAGAAGATGAGCAAATCTAAAGGAAATGTAGTAGCCCCGAGCGATGTTGCTAAAAAATATGGTGTAGAGATACTTAGACTTTGGGTTGGTATGAGTGATTATAGCGGAGATCTTAAGATAAGTGAAACAATACTAAAGCAAGTTAGTGAACAGTATAGAAAGATAAGAAATACCTTTAGATTTTTGCTTGCAAATGTAAATGATCTTGAAGAGATTATAAGTGTAGAAAAGTTTTCTCCGATTGACAGATGGATCATAAACAGAGCAAAAAGAGTCTTTGATGAGGCTAAAGAGGCTTTTGATGAGTATGACTTTTCAAAAGGATTGTCGCTACTAAGTCACTTTGTTACAAATCACTTAAGCGGTATCTATCTCGATATATCAAAAGATAGACTTTATTGTGATCCGAAAAACTCAGACACAAGAAGAGCCAGTCAAAGTGCCATGGCGCTTATAGCAAAAAGTATGTTGACTCTTATCGCTCCTGTTTTAACTTATACGGCTGATGAGATAGTCGAACACTCTCCGAAAGTTATAAAAAGCGAGGCTGATGATATCTTTGATATGGTCTACGAAGAGCTTCCTGATGTTGCTTTGCCGTTTGATGAAGAGTATATGATAGAGGCGAGAGAGAAGTTTTTTGAGATAGTTGATGAGCTTAAAAAAGATAAAAAGATAAAGTCAACTCTTGAACTTGTGATATTTTCCGGCTCAAAAGAGTTAGCTAAACTAAGTGGTGCTGATGGAGAGGATTGGTTTACGGTTAGTAATATTATCTGCGAAAGCGCAGATAATCCAGTAAAAACTTTTATAGTAGGAGAAGATGAGTTTAAGATATACTTTGCCAAGAGGTATAAGTGCCCGAGGTGCTGGAAGCAAAGAGCCAAAGTAGAAGGGGAGCTTTGCAGCAGATGTGCTGGAAAAAAAGAGATAAGAAGTTGCAGTAGCGATGCTTAGCGAGCCTGTTGGATTTGATTTTATTATCGAAACTATTTTAGTTATTTTTGTGCTTATAGGTATAGGTATCTACCTGGTAAAAAAAGGAGTTAAGAAGTGATAACACTAAAAGAGGCACTATCTCTTCCAATAGAGGAGATAAAGGCTTTAAGAGAAGAGTTAAGAAAAAAGATAGAGGATAAAAAAGAGCTCGGAGCTTATGTCGAGCAGTTAACCGGTAGTGAGCTTTCTGTAAGTGGTGATGGTGTGCCGATAGCTATAAAAGATAACATACAGGTGAAAAATTGGAGTGTAACTTGCGCTTCAAATATACTACAGGGTTATGTAGCACCTTATGACGCCGGAGTTATAGAAAATCTAAAAAGTGCCGGTCTTTCGCCATTTGGAAGAACTAACATGGATGAATTTGCTATGGGAAGCTCAACCGAGACCTCTTTTTACGGTAAAACAAAAAATCCATACAATCCAAACTGTGTTCCCGGTGGAAGCAGTGGCGGAAGTGCCGCAGCGGTTGGAGGCGGTATTGCCATAGCTGCTCTTGGAAGCGATACGGGTGGAAGCATTAGACAACCTGCGGCATTTTGCGGATGTGTCGGAATGAAACCGACTTATGGAAGGGTAAGTAGATATGGGCTTAGTGCATTTTCAAGCTCGCTAGATCAGATAGGACCTTTTACACAAAATGTAGAAGATAGCGCCATACTGTATGATATCATAAGTGGACATGACAAAAGAGACTCAACAAGCGCAAATGTGGAGTATAAACCGGTAGCTCCAAATCTAAACAGTGATAAAAAAATGACTATAGCGGTTTTGGAGAACTACCTTGAAGAGGCGGGTGAAGAGGTTAGAAAAAAACTTGAAGATGCTATAAAGGCGATGGAGGAGTTTGGGCATAAGATCATTTACAAAAAAAGGCTCAATACCAAATATGATGTAGCAACCTACTATATCATAGCAACTGCAGAAGCAAGTGCAAATTTAAGTCGATATGACGGAGTTAGGTACGGCAATAGAGCAGAGGCTAAAAACTTAAAAGAGTTGTATGAAAAAACAAGAGGTGAGGGTTTTGGCGATGAGGTTAAAAGAAGGATACTGCTTGGGACCTTTGTTTTAAGTAGCGGATATTATGACGCCTACTATATCAAAGCTCAAAAGGCAAGACACCTTATAAAGGATGAGTTTGAGAAGATCTTTAAAGAGGCAGATCTTATATTTGCTCCTGTGACCCCAAAGACAGCTTTTGAGTTTGGTAGCATCAAAGATCCTTTGGAGATGTATCTTGAAGATATCTATACCATAGCGGTAAATTTAGCGGGACTTCCCGGTATCAGCCTACCGCTTGGATTTGATAGAAAAGGTTTACCTGTCGGCGGACAGTTTATAGCAAAAGCTTTTGACGAGCAGACTCTCTTTGACGGCGCTCTAAACTTGGAAAAACTTTTGAGGTAAGGATTGAGTATTTGGCTAAGATAAAAGTTTTGGATACGGAAATTACCGTTATTAGAGATAAAAAAGAGGACTATATATCATTAACCGACATGATAAAGTCAAAAGATGGTAGTTTTTTTATATCCGACTGGTTAAGAAATAGAAATACTATAGAATATTTGGGAATTTGGGAAAAAATTCACAATCCTGATTTTAATTATGGCGAATTTGCCATAATTACATCCAAAGCGGGTCTAAACAGCTATAAACTTAGTGTAAAAGAGTGGGTAGAAAAAACGAATGCGATAGGACTCATAGCAAAAGCCGGCAGATATGGAGGAACCTATGCTCACAGGGATATAGCATTTGAATTTGGTATGTGGATAAGTGCAGAATTTAAAATATACCTTGTAAAAGAGTTTCAAAGATTGAAAGAGAATGAAGCTAAAAATTTAGGTTGGGATATAAGAAGAAATCTTTCTAAAATAAATTATAAAATTCACACTACTGCTATAAAAGAAAATTTGGTACCTAAAACTTTGACGCAAAATCAGATAAATATTATCTATGCCAATGAAGCTGATATATTGAATATGGCACTTTTTGGAACCACTGCAAAAGAGTGGAGGGATAGAAATCCCGGTAAAAAAGGCAATATAAGAGATGAAGCCAATATTTACCAACTGATATGTTTATCAAATTTAGAGTCAATTAACGCACACTTGATAAATGAGGGTTTAAGCCAGTCTGAAAGATTGAAGAAATTAAATATGATTGCAATTTCCCAAATGAAAATATTGATATCCGACGATAAAATAAAAAAATTGGAAAGTAAAGGAAAAATATGAAGATAAGAAAAAAAGCACTCACATTTGAAGATGTTTTATTGGTGCCTAAATACTCTGAGATACTTCCTAAAGAGGTTAGCGTAAGAACTATGCTTACAAAGAATATCCCTCTAAATATACCTTTGGTTTCGGCTGCTATGGATACCGTAACAGAACATAGGGCGGCTATCGCTATGGCTAGACTTGGAGGTATCGGCATTATCCATAAAAACATGGATGTAAACTCTCAGGTTTTTGAAGTAAAAAAGGTTAAGAAAAATGAGAGTGGAGTTATATTTGACCCTATCAAAATAGGACCGGAAGCCAAGATAAGTGAAGCTCTTAATATAATGAGCGAGTATAAAATATCAGGAGTCCCGGTTGTTGATGAGGAGGGAGTTCTTATAGGAATTCTTACCAATAGGGACTTGAGATTTGAGAAAGATTTTGATAAAAAAGTAAAAGAGGATATGACAAAAGCACCTCTGATAACTGCTCCAAAAGGAACTACGATAGATGAAGCGGAGAAGCTATTTCATACTAATAAAGTAGAAAAGATACCTTTGGTTGATGAAGATGGTAAGCTTGCCGGACTTATAACTATCAAAGATATTAAAAAAAGAAAAGAGTATCCAAATGCCAATAAAGATAAAAATGGAAGATTAAGAGTGGGAGCTGCTATCGGGGTTGGCCAGTTGGATAGGGCAAAAGCTTTGGTTGAAGCCGGAGTTGATGTTTTGGTGCTTGATAGTGCGCACGGACACTCAAAGGGTATAATCGATACAGTAAAAATGATAAAAAAAGAGCTTGATGTAGATATCATCGCCGGTAATGTAGCAACTAAAGAGGCAGTAGAAGCTTTGGCAAAAGTCGGAGCTGATGCCATAAAGGTTGGAATTGGTCCCGGAAGTATCTGTACAACAAGGATAGTAGCCGGAGTTGGAGTGCCGCAGATCAGTGCCATAGATGAGTGTGCCGAGGCGGGTAGAAGATTTGGAGTACCGGTTATCGCTGATGGTGGTATAAGATACTCTGGAGATATATCAAAAGCTTTGGCAGTTGGAGCAAGCAGTGTTATGATAGGAAGTTTATTGGCCGGAACAGATGAGAGTCCGGGTGATCTTATCATGTATCAAGGAAGACAGTATAAAAACTATAGAGGAATGGGCAGTATCGGTGCTATGCAAAAGGGTAGCAGTGATAGATACTTCCAGGAGGGAACTGCACAAGAGAAACTGGTTCCGGAAGGTATAGAAGGTAGAGTCCCATATAGAGGAAGGATAAAAGATGTCGTGCATCAACTTATAGGCGGACTTAGGTCATCTATGGGTTATGTGGGAGCAGAAGATATAAAAGATTATCAAGAAAAAGCTGAATTTGTCGAGATAACAAGTGCAGGGTTAAAAGAGAGCCATGTCCATAATGTAATGGTAACGAGAGAAGCGCCCAATTATCATATAAGCTAACAGGATATATAAAGTTTGAAGATAAAAACAGCTAAGAAGCATTTTACCGCACCTTTATATCTTGAGAGCGGCAGGATACTTGAGCCTTATGACATAGTCTATGAGACCTATGGTGAGCTTAATGAAAAGAGAGACAATGTTGTAGTTGTTTGTCACGCATTAACAGGCTCTCACCACGCGGCCGGACTTTATGAGGGTGATAGAAAACCAGGATGGTGGGATAGCTTGATAGGTGATGGTAAATGTATCGATACTACCAAATATTTTGTAATCTGCTCAAATGTTATAGGTAGCTGTTTTGGCTCAACCGGGCCTATGTCGCCCAAATACCCTTCAAGTGAGCCGTATAGACTTAGGTTTCCGGTCATCACTATAAGTGACATGGTAAAAGCTCAGATAAGTCTTTTTAACTCTTTGGGTATCTATGAGGCTAGAGCCGTTATAGGTGGCTCTATGGGGGGTATGCAAGCTCTTTGTTATGCAGTCGAGTATCCTCATTTTTGCAAAAGAAATATCATCATAGCTTCCACCTATGCAACTCAGCCTTGGGCTATAGCATTTAACAAAGTGGCAAGAGAAGCTATAGTAAAAGACCCCAAGTTTAACGGCGGTATGTATGACCCCAAGGAGTTGGCAGAGGATGGGCTTGATGGACTGGCTATAGGTAGAATGAGCGGGCACATAAGCTACCTAAGTAAAGATTCGATGCAAAAGAAATTTGGTAGAAATTATGTAGAAACAGAAGGGTTGTATGAACTTTTTGGAAGGTTTCAGGTGGAGAGATATCTTGACTACAACGGATATAACTTTTCCAAGTGGTTTGATCCTCTAAGCTACCTATATATAACCAAAGCTATCAATATCTTTGATGCAAGTAGAAACTACGACTCTTTGGAGGACTCCTTGTCAAATATTGAGAGCTACTTGATGCTACTCTCTATAAAAAGTGATATGCTCTTTTTTAAAGAGGAGATGGAGGTTATAAAAATGAGTATGGAAAATATAGGCAAAAAAGAGTTGGTAGAATATCACTGTATCGATAGCGACTATGGTCATGATGCATTTTTGGTAGAGAGTGAAAAGTTCGAGCCTTATATAAAAAAGGCTCTAAGCGTAGATATCTAAAAGAGAGTCTGTGCTAGCAGTTAACTTGCCCTCAGGTGCTGTGCTTTTAACCTGTTCATTTTTTATGGTGCTATTTTTTTGTTCATTTGTTAGCTCTAGTGTGCTTTTACTGTTTTCATTTGACTGTGCTGTTGCGATATCCGGAGTGCCTACTTGAACTTGACTTGGATATGGTGATCTAAAAAGGTACTCTGAAACTCTCATGTTAACCTCCTTGAATTTTTACTCTTATATTATACCACAAAATCTTTTTTTGATACAAATTTGGATATAATTTTCGAGAATTGAGAGAGGAGATGCGAGAGAGGAGATGGATAAGATGAGAAAGGAGATAGATTGAAGATAGATGATTTTGAAAAGAAGATAGAGAGATCAAAGGAGATACTTGAGAAGCTTATGGATCCCTCTATAACGCTTGAAAATAGTATGAAACTATATAAAGAGGGTGTAAAAGAGTTAAAGGAGGCTTCTAAAATGCTTGAAAAAGCAAAGCTTGAGTTTGAGGAGCTTTCAAAAGAGGAGAGTGCTTGAAAGTAGCTGCACTCCAGCTCTCTACTTTGCCTATGAGTAAGGCAAAATTGGACTATTATCTAATGATATGCAAAAAAAGAGGTGTATCATTGGTGCTTTTGGGAGAATATAATCTTAACAGCTTTTTTAAAGAGCTTGAAAAGATGCCAAAAGTGATGATAAAAGAGCAATCATCTCATAA
>Ga0256840_1003993_pt1 | contig 11398 bp, 10 predicted proteins | sample 355202metaG_FD_185969 | JGI IMG/M metagenome (GOLD analysis project Ga0256840, IMG submission 185969) | Hydrothermal vent microbial communities from Mid Atlantic Ridge, Atlantic Ocean - 355-202 | ecosystem: Environmental > Aquatic > Marine > Hydrothermal vents | place: Atlantic Ocean: Mid...
AACACCACCTGAAACATCCAGAATGCCAGGACCCACTGATCTCCATCGGGCCCCTGCCATCCGCTGAGAAAGAAATCAGAAGTACCAAAAAGACCCGTGGACGTGGTCCCGAACATAAGACCAAAACCAACCGCCCAGAAAACCAGAGTGCCTACTGAAAAATCCATGATATTTTTCATCATGATATTGATGGCATTCTTTGCCCTGGTAAATCCAGCCTCCACCATGGCAAACCCTGCCTGCATGAAAAACACCAGGGCTGCTGCCACTAAGGTCCATACATAATTGGCATGGGTCTGCACCAGTTCAATAGCGGCCTTGTTGGACTCCACTGTTGGGACAGCATCGGTTTCAGCAAAGGCCACACCAGCTGTCAAGAACAACAGGGCTATCAAAACCCCGATCTGAAAAAAAACAAAGCGATGTTTCATCTGTATCCTCCTTTAATATGACAAATATTTTTACAAAAGAAAAGCAACAAACGGGCCAATTTTAATTTTCCCAGATAACATATTGTTTTTTAAAGAACTACACAGAACAAAACATCCTGGTTACCAAAATTTAAAATTATCTTCAATACATTTTTGAGCTATTTTTTCATCAAACTTTCCCTTTTTGTAAAATTTAGCTAATTTGTCACTTTAAAAGACACATGGCCATAAGGCCTCAACCATCGAAACTTCCAAAACCTAAAGCTACTCCCCATCTTTCGTTGGGCATTAACACATCGCGAAAGAAGAGAGATTCAGAAAATATAGCGTTTAAAATGGATAACTATGGAAGAAAGGGTGGGAATCACTCTATACCGAGCGTTGCACACCCATGAACAGTGCATTGAAAGGATTAGCCTATACAAATAGTGAGAACACAGTCGATATTTTTCCATTCCCGTGCATTACAGAAATGGAAAATCAAATGTACAAGAAAAATAAAAGAAGTGTATAGAAGGCCTATTTTGGATTGAAAGACGAGAAACTCTCCTGAATGACAGCTGACAGGTTTCCGTTGACTCCTACATGGATAAACCTAATTCGGGTTAGGTCCCCCTGCATCCGAAAATTTCCTATGGGCAGACGTGGCAGCAAGAGGACAGGTGGGATATCCTGGATTATCCATTGGAAGACATTGATGAATTCAAGTGGTTCCAATGGCTAATGTAGTGCTGCGCCACAGCCGGTATAGGTCTTGCCGTCCAGGGTAAACTCCACTCTGGTTTCAAAAAGATCTCCTGACATGGAGTCCCTGCATTTTGCTGGTTGCAGCCGCAGATAAAGCTGGTGGCCATTGTCATTGCTGCCCCTGTAAAATGTGGTTGCAGCCACCAGGTTGGTCTGCAGGTCTCCCTGGAAAACCATGGCCTTTTTGTCATATCCCATCAAAAACACTATCCTGTCACCTGTTATCTCCAGAATCCAGGGGGGCTCATTGCCAACTCCCCGAAAATCAACCCCAGACAACTTGGCCTTTTCCCAGATGGCCCTGCGTCTATCATTTTGACAGCCCACATAAGACTTCCCGTCCATAAAAAGAGTTGCCTGATTCCCCTGGATTTCAAGGCGATTGCGCCCTTTTCCAAAGACCTGGATCTCCTTGCTGTTAGATAACAAAAGCAAATCTACTGTAATGCCCGGAAGAAAGATCCACGCAACGCGACCCTCTACAGACACCACATATTCAAGGCCATCCCCGCAAGAAAAACTGTAAACAGATACAGTATCATCTTGAGAAGGGACGAAACTGGCGCACCCTGTGTCAATAGAGACAAGACCAGCCATGAAAAGGAGGAAAACGAACAAAAAGGATCTCATGCAGCACTGCCAATCAGTGAGGTTCAACAAGACCGGTCTGCTGTAACACTCTTGTTTATATAACTGATATGAGCCATCGCAGCAGTCATACACCGAAAGATCTCTCTTCCAGGGCTTGTCATCTTTATATGAAAGCAATCAAGGGACGCTCTTCTTCTGCGCCCCTTGAGTAAAAACTATTTCAGGATCGGTCTGGCATAAACAGGCTGGACCGGTCTGTTGTTTGGATGGTGCATGAGATGGGCAAATTTGGCCACCTGTTCAGGAGAAACGGTTGCATAACCTTTGATTACAAACCAGCGAACTCCTTCGGTACAAGGAGGCGTAGTAAGAGATCCATTGAAGCGATAATAATCCCTGTTTTTGGGCAGAAGATCATAAGGAGCGAATACAGGATCCAGAGTGTTGGTTTCTCCAATATTTTCAGGGAGCTTCTCCCATAATTTCTTGATCATAGGATTTTCTTCCCCCTTTTCAAACATGAGTGCAACCACTGCAAGATTGCCATCCCTGTCTGCATGGACAAAATGGGCCTCCATAGGGAGTGATCTTCCATCTATGAGATTCTCACTGGGGGTATGAAAATGGAACTGCAGCAGATTAAAGGTCTTTCCATCAACTGTTATGGAGCTGCCTTCCATACAGTTGACCTTGATAGTATGGCCATTGTTGACCAGATCTCTCAACTTGCCACTGTTGGCAAAGAACAGGGGGGGCAACTCTGCCTCTATAAACCCGTGCAGATCTATGGGGGCCTGGTTACGCCCCTTTGCACACATCTCAAAGGCTGGATCAAGACTACCCCAATGCTCCGGTGCGAGATTACCTGAATAGCCCCACTTTACGCCTTCTGATGCAAAGGCTATCCCCATGAACCCAAACAGGGCCAAAAATAAAATCGGCAGAGTTTTCCTCATCTTCATACTATTCCTCCTTTTATGGTATAATAGATTTGTACCGGATTCAGAACGGATTCCAACACATCCTAAGGTAAAATAAATACTTTCTCAAGCTGGATATTGCCTACATTCCTAAGAACCATTATCCCTGTTAAAGGCACGCAAAGGAGGGAATCGCCATGAGAATACTTTTCATCTCAGCGGATGAATTTGAAGACAGTGAGCTTCTCTGCCCTATGTATCGCTTCAAGGAGATAGGCGCACAGGTGGATATAGCAGCACCTGAATGGGGTGAAATAAAAGGTAAACACGGCTATGCAGCCAACGCCAACCTTGGACTGGATGATGTGGAACCCGCTGCATTCGATATGCTCTTTCTGCCTGGCGGAAAGGCCCCGAACCGCCTGCGGCATATCCCTGAAGTGCGTGAGATTGTCAAGGATATCTTTGATGCAGGAAAACCGGTGGCAGCTATCTGTCATGGACCGCTCATCCTTGCTGATGCAGGCTTACTGCAGGGGAAACAGGCAACCTGCTACTGGCGCATAGAAGACCAGATCAGAAAGGCAGGTGCAGAATATCTGAATCAGCCTGTTGTGGTAGATGGAAATCTCATAACATCCAGAAAACCTGAAGATCTTCCAGCGTTCATGAGGGCAATCATGAAGATGATAGAAGAGAAGGGGTTGCTGCAAATAGGCAGACCGGAATGAACAAACGGGCGGGCGGGAAGCCTCTACCTGCAGCCTATCTCACAGGGCGCCAGGCCCTCCCGGTCCAGTTCATGATAACAAGAGATTTTGGATCGAGACGTGAATGGTCATATCTGTCCGGCCTGTACACACCCGTAACCCCTCTAAACTCTCCTATTTCCTTTTCCAGGGTCTCTTTAAGGACAGATCCCCTGAAACTCCTGCTTCTTGCGAGTGCACGGGCGGAGAGATGCACGGCATCCCATGCCTGGGCAGCGGCCATGAGTTCCCTTGGCTCAAAAAACTCCAGGTCATCCTCCATAAACCTGAGAAACCGTCTAACATAAAAGGCACAGGGGTGCCAGGATGGAACAGCAGACTGCAAAAAAACCGGAGGCGCAACACCATACATCCTCAATGGCATAATCCTTACTTTGCCGTTTTCATCTACGGGAGGGGTCAGTGTTCTGTGAAAAAGCATTACTGGACGGCTCATCCCCAGCAGACCGCTCCATATACGGGTTGAGCTTGCCCAATCTCCCCAGATCACATTTGCCTCTCCTCCACAACCGTCCAGTTGGGAAAACTTTAAAACAAGATCGTTCCGAGACGGGTCAAAAGCGCCCATACAGGCCACTCTCACATCATGTTCCCCAGAAAAGCCCTTGAACCAAAGGGCAAACCGTTTGCCTTCAGGGGATTGCTCAACAGCCAGGCCCACACTGTTCAGCTCCTTCTTTCCGAGAAAGTTCAAGGCTGCCTTGATTTCAGCCTTGAGATCCAGAAATGTGCCAAAGGTGTAGGTGATATTGGTCTTTCTGTTGCGCATCAGCGGTTGCTGGCCAGAAACCAGAATGACAATACGGTGATAGGTCTCACCATAGCGCCTGGCAAAATCATTGAGAGAAGGGGTCTCCGGCCCTATGAGGATAACAGCACCATACTCCCGATTCAAAGACCTGGCCCCGCTGAGAAGCCTATCACTATTGCCCATGGTATCAGCAACACGGAGTTCCAGATCCCTGCCTCTAACTCCACCGGCTGCATTTATGGCCCGAACTGCAGCCCGCGCACCAGCAAGTGCTGCATCACCGCAATCGGCTCCAGGACCAGACAGATCAAAAAGGGCTCCAATGACAATGGTATCTCCATTCTCGATCCCGGCATATAGATCATTGCATGGCAATAAGGCATACAGACAAACAAAAGCCCAGAGGAGGCAAACCCCAAATTCACAATTCCTGGCAACAGAAAGGATGGGGATAGCTCTCATAGAGTAGAAGATTCCCGTTTCTGCCTATTTCAGGCGGGCCAACTGTTTTCTTGCAACCTTGGCCTGAGGTGTGTTGGGGTAGAGCTTCAGCAGCTTTTTCAAAACTATCCGCGCAGTATCCTTCTCGCCCAGCCTGGCAAAGGCAAATCCCTGTTTCAACAGGGCATCAGGCACCTTGTTGCTCTTTGGATAATCACTTATGACCCTTTGATACTCCAGGATCGCCTCTTCAAAACGATTACTCTTGTACTCACACTCGCCTATCCAGAAATAGGCATTTGCTGCAAGAGGTGCATCAGGATTTTGTTTCACGAATGCCTTGAACACCTGTTTGGCCTCCTGAAACTTCTCCTGTCTGAACAATTCCATCCCCTTCTTGTAGAGATCGATCTCACCCTCCGGCCTTTTCTGCACCACTGGCCGGGCAGGAGCTGGCATTTCAGTCTGCTTATCCCTGTACTCAGCAGACCGTGTTACAGGCGGTTGGATAGGAGCAGGAGCCGGGTATGATTGCGGTTTTACTGCAGCAAAACCGCCTGCCGGGGACTGCCTCTGCCCCGTGCTCTGCTGCAGACTCATCAGCTCCTGCCCCTGTTGATCCTGCTGATATTTCAACTGTTCCACAAGGCCATTGAGCCTAAGGACCTCACTTTCAAGGGCATCCAGCCTGACCCCGAGATTGGCTACCAGTTTCCTGATGTCTGCAGGCCCCTGTTGACCTGTCTGGTCAGATCCGACGCCAACCTGCTTTTTCAGGGCATTTACTTCCTGGCTCAACCTTTCATTCTCTACCCTCAGCCCTGCTATATTCCGCTCCAGCATACTTATCTGGGCCTGAGGAGCACAACCTGCCAGGGAAAAGATGGATAGAAGGGCCAACACGGCCAACCCCATTGAAATCCTGCCATGAGCCCTGACACAATCTCCCGTTTCCGACTTCTGAATAGAGCGTCCTTTCTTCTGGGTAACCATGTTCATATCTCCTAACTTCAATTCTGCCTCAACAAGAGAAAAACTCTTGTTGTATCCTGCAACATTCCAGGCACGGACAAACCCTGCAAGATACAATCTATCTGAAGAGATTCGGTCCCCAAAAGGGGAAATAGTCACTGGTGCCATATTTGAGAATTCGCCTCTCTCCCTGTCCATCAGCAAACATCACATAAAGATGTTTGTCTCCACCACCCCTGCTGGAGGAGAATAGTATCTGCCTGCCATCAGGTGACCAGGTAGGATTTTCATTACTGCCTGAATCTGTGAGCTGTTCAGGAGTGCCACCATGGACAGAAATGGTGAATATCTGGAACCGTCCGTTCACCCTTCCTGTATATACGATTCTGTCACCCTTTGGAGACCATTGGGGGTCAGTATTATAGTTGCCGGAATAGGTAATACGCCTTGCCTTGAGTGTTGCAAGATCCATTATATATAGCTGTGGAGAGCCGCTCCTGTCCGACACGAAAACCACATTCTTCCCATCAGGGGAGAAGGATGGAGAGACATTTATACCAGGTCCACGGGTAAGCCTTTTCAATATCCGGCCATTAAGATCCATAAGATATAGATCCGGATTACCATCCTTGCTCAGGGTTACACACACTCTTTGACTGTCAGGGGCCCATGCAGGAGACATGTTAAGGCCTGAATAGGAGGCAAGCCTTCGGATCCTGCCAGTTGTCAAATCCTTCAGATATAGGGCGGGTTTCCCTGTCCTGAAGGACAAAAATGCAATATAACGCCCATCAGGAGAATACCTGGGAGACATTACAATAGTACGGAGATCTGTCTCCTGGACAATATCAGTACCATCAAACCGTGCTGAATATATCTCCTGTCCAGATCCATTTCGTGAGACAAAGAGTATCCTTGAAAGGCTCACACCCGGTTCACCGGTTATAGCCCTGATCATCTCATCACAAAACCGGTGGCAAACCCTATCCAGATCCTGATAATCAGCAACATATCGTCTGCCTGTGAGCATGGCGCCTGAAGCCATGTCCATGAGACGAAGCTCTACAACCAGTCCTGATGGAGTATTTCTCACCTGTCCTACCACTTTATAATCCGGGGTTTTGCCTGGGATCCCTGTATCGAAGGAGATAACCGTAAAAAAACCATGAAACAGCAGATCCTTTGCGAGACGGGTTATAATACGGCTTGCTGCCTTGGCCTCATCCTGGGCCTGGGTAGCAGGTACAATACCAACCAGGCTGACAGGAATCTTTCTGACATAGGGCGAAGAGATATCGATGCGCAGCTTGGCGGCCTGCACAGATGGAGGTATCAGAAGGGGAAAAAGAAACAATAAAATCAATAGAGTAAACTGAGTCGATATAGATCGGTTAAGTTGCATAAAATCCACAATCTGTTCTGCTTGTTCTCCAAAGACAACCGATACCAAAAAGGCCGGCAGCTCTTGCCACCGGCCCTGTTCATCCACCTGTTTATCTGAGATAATCCGTGATCAGGATCTCAGCAATCTGTACCGCATTGGTGGCAGCCCCTTTTCTGATGTTGTCCGCCACCACCCAGAGATCCAGACCTGCCGGCTGGGACATATCCTCTCTTATCCTGCCAACAAGGGTGGTATCCTGGCCCTCCGCGTCTATTGCCATGGGATAGAGATTGGAAGCAGGATCATCCACCACTTTGACACCGGGGGCATTGGACAGAAGCTCCCTGGCCTTTTCCGCACTTACCGGCTCCTCAAAGGAGATGTTCACTGCCTCGGAATGACCATAAAACACTGGCACCCGCACAGCAGTCGCTGAAACCATGATGGAATCATCTTCCAATATCTTTCTGGTTTCATTGACCATCTTCATCTCTTCCTTTGTATAACCGTTATCAGTAAAGATATCTATGTGCGGAAGGCAGTTGAAGGCAATCTGATGGGGATATGCCTGGTAGTCAAAATCACCAGCCCATCCCTTGGATCTGCCATCTCCATTGCCGCAGCCCTTCTCTACCCATTGACGCACCTCTGACTCCAACTCATGAATGGCCTGTTGGCCTGTGCCCGAGACTGCCTGATAGGTAGAAACAACAATCCGCCTGATCCTGGAGTAATCATAAAGGGGTTTCAGGGCTACTACCATCTGAATGGTGGAACAGTTGGGGTTGGCAATGATCCCCTTGTTCCTGTAACCGGCAATGGCATGCGGATTTACCTCAGGCACCACCAGGGGGACATCAGGATCCATTCTCCAGGCACTGGAGTTATCTATTACCACAGCGCCTGCCTTTGCAGCAGATGGAGCAAACTCAAGGCTTCTACCACCTCCTGCAGAGAAAAGTGCTATATCCACACCATCAAAGGAATCATGATCAAGCCGCTGGACCACCACTGTTTTACCGCGGAACTGAAGCTCTTTTCCCTCTGAGCGCTCTGAGGCAAGAAACCGTATATGATCTACAGGGAAATCCCGCTCTTCAAGGACCCTGATCATCGTCTGTCCTACTGCACCAGTAGCACCTGCTACAGCCACACTGTATCCCATTGCCAAAATCCTCTCAGCCTTTCTGCTCTACTAATTATTGGCCACGTAGTCTGCAACCAGATCTCCAACCTCAGATGTAGAATAGCCCATTTTACCTGCTGACAGGCTCTTGAGATCCTGGCTGACCACCTTTTTCACTGCATCTTCCACCTTTTTGGCTGCCTCTTCCTCGCCGAGATAATCCAGCATCATCTGGCCGGCACAGATGGCTGCCATCGGGTTTATAACATTCATTCCTGTATATTTGGGTGCACTGCCACCAATAGGCTCAAACATGGATACACCCTCAGGATTTATATTTCCACCAGCAGCAATTCCCATACCACCCTGGATCATGGCACCAAGATCAGTAATGATATCACCAAACATATTGTCAGTGACGATCACATCAAACCATTCAGGATTCTTTACCATCCACATAGTAGTGGCGTCCACATGGGCATAATCGGTCTCGATCTCCGGATATTCCTTGGCAACCTCATTGAAGGTGCGCTCCCACAAACCAAAGGCATAGGTCAAGACGTTGGTTTTACCACACAGGGTGAGCTTGTTCCTCTTGTTCCGCTTCTTGCAATATTCAAAGGCATATCTGATACAGCGCTCCACACCCTTTCTGGTATTTATGGACTCCTGCACTGCCACCTCATCAGGGGTACCCTTTTTGAGTACACCGCCTGCCCCGGCATAGAGACCTTCAGTGTTCTCACGCACCACAACAAAATCTATATCTTCCGGCCCCTTGTCCTTTAACGGTGTATCAACCCCTGGATAGAGGATAACAGGACGCAAATTTATATATTGATCCAGGGCAAACCGGAGTGCCAACAGAATTCCCTTCTCCAGGATGCCAGGCTGAACATCCGGATGACCGATGGCACCAAGATAGATAGCCTGATACTGCTTCAGATCTTCAGCAGCACCTTCAGGCAGAACCTCTCCTGTCTTGAGATAGCGATCTCCACCATAATCATACCAGGTCATATCCAGCTTGAACCCATAACGGTTGGCCGCTGCTTCCAACACCTTAACACCTTCCTTAACAACCTCAGGGCCGGTACCATCACCAGGGATCACTGCAATTTTGTAACTTTTCATAACAAATCTTCCTCCGTCAGGGTGAATTATTTCGATCATAGCGCCAGGAAAGCACTACCCTTTATGCTGCTTCTCCTTGAGTACATGAGGTATCAAGCCACCATCGGCAATGAGTTCCTGCATGAAAGCAGGGATGGGCCTGGCCTTCATCTCCTGGCCTGTAGTCAGGTTCCGGATGGTTCCGGTATCCCCATCCACCTCGATCTCATCCCCCTCTGATATCATATCCGGTGCCTCGGCACACTCAAAGATGGGCAGCCCCATGTTGAAGGCATTCCTGTAAAATATCCTGGCAAAACTCGGGGCAATAACACAGGCTACTCCAGCTGCCTTCAATGCTATTGGAGCGTGCTCACGGGATGATCCGCATCCAAAATTCCTCTCAGCTACAATTATATCTCCAGGAGATACTTTAGATGCAAACTCCGGATCTGCATCTTCCATACAGTGTTTGGCCAGTTCCTCAGGCTCAGATGTATTGAGGTATCTTGCCGGTATAATCAGGTCCGTATCTATATTGGCCCCGAACTTCCAAACTTTTCCCTTGAACTTCATATCTCAATAGCCTCTCTTTATAATTCTATCCAATTGTTGGCTTGCAGTTTAGAGCTCTGCCGGGCTGCCGATTCTGCCAAGGACCGCACTGGCTGCTGCCACGGCTGGCCCTGAGAGATAAACCTCGCTTTCAGGATGTCCCATTCTGCCGACAAAATTCCTGTTGGTGGTAGCCAGAGCCCGTTCTCCCTTGGCCAGGATACCCATATGCCCACCAAGACATGGACCACATGTAGGAGGACCGATTATTGCGCCAGCCTCCATAAAGATAGCAAGATACCCTTTCTCCAGAGCCTCCTTCCAGATAGCTGGTGTGGCCGGCAAAACTATGAGCCTTAACCCCTTTGCCACCTTTTGTCCCTTCAGGACAGATGCGGCGACCTCAAGGTCCTCAATGCGCCCATTGGTACAGGAACCTATGACTACCTGATCCAGTTCAACAGTACCAACCTCTGAAAGTCCGACGGTGTTTTCCGGGAGGTGAGGAAAGGCAATCTGGGGCTCTATATTTGCACAATCATACTCTATCACCTTGGCATAACTGGCATCCTCATCACTGGCATAAAAGGTATAGGGACGGGAGGCCCTGCCGGAGACATACGCCTCGGTAACCGCATCCGGGGCGATCAACCCGGCCTTTCCCCCTGCCTCTATCGCCATATTTGACATTGTGAACCTGTCCGCCATGGGAAGGGCATCTATGACCGGACCTGTAAACTCCATAGCCATATAAAGGGCACCATCTACACCAATATCTCCTATGGCATATAGGATGAGATCCTTGCCGCTGACAAAGGGAAGGCGCTCTCCCTTAAAGACAAACTTAATGGTTTCAGGAACCTTGAACCAGGTCTTACCAGTAATCATGGTTGCTGCAAGGTCTGTGCTTCCCACACCTGTGGCAAATGCCCCCAAGGCCCCATATGTACAGGTATGACTGTCCGCTCCAATGACAATATCACCTGGCAAAACGATACCCTTTTCAGGGAGCAGACAGTGCTCCACGCCTACGTCGCCACCTTCGTAATGATGAAGAATTGCGTGTTCTTCAGCAAACTCCCTGAGCATCCTTACCTGCTCAGCACTCTTTATATCTTTATTGGGAGTGAAATGATCTGCCACCAGGGCAATACGGGTCCTGTCAAAGACCTCTTTTGCTCCTGCCTCCCGGAAAATCTTGATGGCGATGGGAGCAGTAATGTCATTACCCAGGGCAATATCCACATCTACCTGCACAAGATCCCCTGGACTTACAAAATCGCAACCTGCATGGGCTGCAAGAATCTTTTCAGCCATAGTCATAGATCGGCTCATATCATAACCCTTTCTGTCCCTTTTCAGTGATTATTCTCAACCAGTGTGATCTGGGCATTTTCAGGCCCTGCTACTGTCTAACTCACCCTTACGATAGAGTTTCTTGAAGGCCAACCGGTTCAAGGCATTGAGATAGGCCCGTACACTGGCAGTTATGATATCCGGATCAGCTCCCTGTCCGGTAACCACATTTTCCGCCTCTTCCAGCCTGACTGTAACCTCTCCCTGGGCATCGGTGCCACCGGTAATTGAATTGACAGTA
>Ga0256840_1003994_pt1 | contig 11392 bp, 12 predicted proteins | sample 355202metaG_FD_185969 | JGI IMG/M metagenome (GOLD analysis project Ga0256840, IMG submission 185969) | Hydrothermal vent microbial communities from Mid Atlantic Ridge, Atlantic Ocean - 355-202 | ecosystem: Environmental > Aquatic > Marine > Hydrothermal vents | place: Atlantic Ocean: Mid...
GGCTAACTTCTCCTCCACTACGTACTCAATAAACGTAGTCTTGCCACTGGACTTGGGACCGTATATAAAAAGAATGTTCTCTGGCCTGCGCTTGAGCCTATTTAAAATAAAGAACTCTTCCTTTTCTCGATCCAAAAACGGTCCTTCCCGATAAATCAACTTGCGCATCTCTTGCTCCCCAGGGCTTAATTTATTCAAAAATACGTCTGCAAAAACTTTGTCCCGCTTCGGCTTAAAATCACAAAATAAACGTTTAACTATTTAAACAAGTTACAAAGATGTGCCTACAAAAACTTTATTTTTCCCGGTTCGGCTTAAAATCGTAAAACAAACATTCAATTGTTTAAATAAGTTGTAAGCAAACTTGGTGATAAAAACGCAGATTTTTGACTTTTTTGTAGCTACGTCTTCAAAACAAGCAAATCAAGTTAAATCTTCCAAATAGATCTCAGCTCCTTTTTGCACGAGTTTGGAATTAAAAATAATCTTTTGTCTATTGGGAATTAAAAACAATAAGTCCTTTTCTATGCCCACCTTTAACCCTGCTTCCACCTGTCGATCTCTTGGCTTTCGGGCATAACCTTTGGCGATTATCTCTTGCAACAACTCCAAAAAGCACTCGATCTGGCTGTCTTCTGAAAATTCTCTGGATAGAGTAAAATCTATCTTTCCTGCCATTATCTCGGCCTGTTCTTTTAGATAGTTGGACAAGTTAAATTCTTTGCCCCAATTTTTTTTATTGGCAATCAAGGTAATCAAATCAAAGGGACATCCTCCCAAATATTCCCAAATTAACTCGATCTCTTCACCGCTAAAACCTTCTTCTTGCAACCAATTTTGGACAACGTCATAATTAAAATGATCAAATAAATAAAATTCACTGGCCTTGGCCAAGTTGGAATGGTTGTAAATCTCGTCGATAAACACTGAAGAGCTGGTCAAAACCAAGATATGAGCCAAGTGCGTCTCCTTGGTTAGACGCATCAAAAACTTAAAAAACTCGGTTAACAAGTGCCTCTTGGACAACTCACCGTTCATATAAATTTCACTAAGCTCCTGAACCTCGTCTATAATCAACACTGGCTGACGACCCTTGGACTTGATCCGACGCAACGTCTCAAAAAACACGTCAAACGGATCTACTTCATTGCGCTGCACCTTCTCAAACAACTCCCAATTCAAACCTATATTTATCCCTTGATAAGGCAAGGTAATTTCTCCCTTGATCCGACCAAAATTTACCCCAAACCTATCTCTGGCCTTGGCTATCCACGGCTTGGTCTCGTCTTCTATCTTTTGAAAATAAATATTTAAAAAAGAAGAGTAATTCACCAGGGCATAGCCCCTAAAATTGACATAATTTACGTAAAAATCCTTTTCTTTGCCTAACTTCTCCTCCACTATGTACTCAATAAACGTAGTCTTGCCACTGGACTTGGGACCGTATATAAAAAGAATGTTCTCTGGCCTGCTCTTTAGCCTATTTAAAATAAATAACTCTTCCTTTTCTCGATCCAAAAACGGACCTTCCCGATAAATCAACTTGCGCATCACTTGCTCCAGTTTTAGTTAGCAATGGCTATTTAACCCTTTGCAACTTCTTCTATCACCCTTGCTACCAAGTTAAAAAAAGCCTCTTTGGCTGGAGTGTCCTCTTTTAGCGAGACTACAGGTTTGCCCAAATCTCCTGCAACTACGGTCGCAGGATCAAGCGGAATTGCGCCTAAAAAGTTTAAGCCAAATTTTTCTGCCAACTCTTGGCCCCCGCCCTTTTTAAACAGGGATATTTCTTTCTGACAATAAGGACAAATAAGTCCACTCATGTTTTCCACCAGCCCTAAGATATCTGCTTTGGCGTACTGCAAAAAGTTAATAGCCTTACGCACGTCAGCCAAAGAAACCTCTTGCGGTGTCGTGACCACGATGCACTTACTGTCAGGTATGGTCTTCAGCACGGTCATAGGCTCATCGCCTGTACCTGGAGGAGAATCAACCACCAAAAAGTCCAACTCACCCCAAGCCACCTCAGCAATAAATTGACGAATAGCTGAGGTCTTCATTGGTCCCCTCCACAACACGGCCTGATCCGGATCCTTTAACAAACACTCCATAGAAACTACGACCAAGTTTGCATTATACAGCTTTGGTTCAATAACTTTTTTTTGAGGATCAACGTCCAAAAGACCTTTTAATCCCAACAAGTGGGGCACGCTAGGTCCGTGAATATCTACGTCTAACAAGCCCACTTTGTATCCTTTTTTGGACAAACCTACGGCCAAGTTGGTGGCCACAGAACTTTTGCCCACACCACCCTTACCGCTCATCACAAACAATTTGTGCTTAATCTGAGCAAGATTATTAGCAATCATTTGATCCTGAATGGTTTTAGAATCTAGTTCTTTCATCTGAGAATCTACCTCCTAAATCTAAAAAACTTTATCTCAACTTTAAAACAATGTATAGACCCAAACCTAAAATTAAACCAATAATCAACAACCAATTAAATCTTTTTTCCAAAAACACTCGGGCCTGCTCTCCTTTCCAATACAACAATCCTGCAATCAAATAAAACCTAGCCCCTCTGCTTAAAATAGAGATCAATACAAACGGAAGCAATGATATTTTAAATGCGCCTGCAGTTAACGTGCACAATTTATACGGCACTGGAGTAAAGCCAGCAATGCCTACGGCCCAGACTTGATATTGCTGGTAGAGACGTTGTAAAAAAAGATATTTATCTTCTACACCATAAAAGGCAATAATCTTTTGTCCCAAGGTATCCATAAAAAAATAACCCAAATAATAACCAATAATGCCACCCAAAATAGAACCCGCCAGACAAATGCCAGCATAGAAAAAAACTCTATCTCTCTTGGCCAAGCCCATGGGAATTAAAAGCATATCAGGGGGCACTGGGAAAAAAATGGATTCAGCAATGGCTACAAAAATTAAACTTCTAAGGGCAGTTTTGCCCTGAGCCAGTTGCCAAAATTTTTGCCACCACTTTTTACCTACCATCTAAACTTTCCTTTTTGATTTTTCATCCTGTAATTGTTTAATCATGTCACCACTTTTTACCTACCATCCAAACTTCCCCACCAAATCTACAAACATTACTGGATGCATTTCCTCTTCTTTGATCTGACCTTCGTTTTTGATTATCCTAAGCAAACGTTGATGTTTGCGTTCACCAACGGGCACGACCATGGTCCCTGGATCAGCTAATTGTTCAAGCAAAGGCTTAGGCAAGGCAGGTGCTCCAGCCGTAACCAAAATGCGATCAAAAGGGGCGTGTTCAGGCCAACCTAAGGTCCCGTCGTCTAATTTGGTCCTAATATTTCTATACCCAAGCTCTGCAAACCTTTTTTGAGCCTTTAAGTACAAACTCTTGATTCTTTCCACGGTAAAGACGTCCATGCCCATTTCAGCCAAAATCACCGCCTGATAACCAGAGCCAGTGCCTATCTCCAAAACACTTAACCCGGGCTTTGGTTTTAACAGTTGACTCATCAAGGCCACAATATAAGGCTGAGAAATGGTTTGGCCATAACCAATAGGTAAAGGATGGTCTGCATAAGCTTGATTTTGCAAGGCCTCATCCACGAACAAATGCCTTGGCACCTTGCGCATGGCTTGCAAGACCAACGGATCTTTTATCCCCCGCCCTTCAATGTGCTCTTTGACCATCTTTTCCCGCAACCGTTTCATGTCCCTAACCATCATCCCTTACCTCTTTTTAAGTCAAAAATCGCGCTTACAAGAGATAGCACCTACAATTCCCTTATAAATCTTTGACCTTGAACCAAGTCCTCTAACCAACTTGCTCCGAGCTCAAATAAAGTGCGCATTGCCCAAAAATTCCCTAGCTTTCCCAAGCCAAAAATCAAATTTCGCGTTAAGGAAAAAAGCTTAAGTTCGCGCAGATCTTTTTGGAGCAAGTTCAAAAAAATTCGACCAACCTCATCCTGTTCTTTTCCCTGAGAAATGGCCTTGGCTACGGCCCATCCACTTTTGTGGGCGTAATAAATGCCCTCTCCCAAGATAGGATCGGCTAGACCTGCTGCATCCCCTAGCAAAAAACAATTTTTTGCCCACGGTTTGGTTTCAAAATCACCATAAGGCAAATAATGACCAGCACACAAACCAAGTTCTACGTTCAAGTAATTACGGACAAATTGACCAAGATAGCGTTTTAATGCTTTTCCGTTTCTTTCTTTTTTATTCAAAAGGCCAATACTCCAGCCCTGCTTGGCCGGAAACAGCCAAATATAACCATCTAAGTCAGGCCGGAAAAAAAGATGCGGAAAATAGCCGAACTTTATTTGATCTCTTTTTAGCCAGCCTTCCAAGCAAAAAACCTGAAATTTATTCCCGGGCGAATAAATGACCTCGTTTTCTTGAGCTAATTTTTTGCGCAAAGTACTCATCACCCCATCTGCGCCCAAAATATATTTGGCTCTTATTTTTTTGCCACTTTTAAGCAAACACAAAGAATTTTTAAAGTCTATACCTACGACCTTGTCCCGAACCATTTCAACTCCACTCGCCTTGGCCTGATTCCACCAATAATAATCATAGGCTTTCCGTTCTACAATGGCAAAAGGCTTTTTTAATCGTCCCAAGTAGTTAGCTTTATCTCCAAAGTGCACCTGATAGGTTTTGTCTAAAAAGACCACCACCTTGTTGCGGGACAGTTCTTGCCAGGCATTGACTTTGATCTCGTTCACAAGCGCTCTTGTTTTTAAGGTCAAAAGCCCAGCGCACAACTTGGGCCTTGGAAAGTCTTGATAATCAATGCCAATTACCTTAAACCCTGCCTTGGCCAACAAATAAGCGGCCGTGCTTCCTGCCGGGCCAAGGCCAATTACTGCTACGTCTGCTGCCTTAACCTGCTCCATAAATCTTTAAGGTTTTAGCCACAAAGTTTTCCAAACTCAATTCTGGCAACAGGGCTTGTTCCTGCTCTAGCAAACTCCTGCGAAACTCGGGATCCAAGGCCTGTTTAATTTTGCTGGCCAAAGCTTCTACGTCTCCAGGCAAAACCAAACCGCTTTCAGGCACCAAATCAGGCAAAACCCCGACTTTGGTTGCGATCAAAGGCACCTGACAGGCCATAATTTCCAACCCTGCCCGAATAATTGCCTCTGAGGACAAAGAAGCTACTACGCCCAAATCTAGGCTATTGATAAAAGGCCGCGGATGCTCTACTCTCCCGGTAATAGTTGATAAATGCTCTACCCGATATTGTCTAAGCCAATCTTGGATCTGCCCTGTGCTCAAAGCCGTATCAAAACCAATCAACAACAGCCTAAGCTGAGTAAGTCCACATTGATGATAAAGCTGGGAAACCGCTTGAATAAGCTCTTTTTGTCCCTTGACCCGATCAAATCTGCCCAACAAACCTAGAACCACATCCGTATCACTATATCCTAATTTTTTTCTTATGCGATTTCTTTCGGCCAAACAAGGATAAAATTCACGCCTGTCTATTCCGCCCAAAACCAAATGCACCTTAGCCGGATCCAGACCAAAACTGGTCAAAAAGTAATTATACATTCTAGAATTGGTGGCAATAACCGCAGAAGCCACCTTTTGGTGCAACCACAAATTAAAAACGTTTTTTTTGGGCAAACGTTGATCGCCACGCGTCCGAATCAATTTAAAACCAAACTTACGCGCCAACAAACCAAGAAAAATAAACCCCTCTCCCCGGTGGCAATTGACGACGTCAGGCTGAAAACAGGCAAGAATCTTTTTTAACCGTTGATAAACCAAACCCAACTCCAAGGGATTGGTTGAATTCAAATTAAGAACCTGATAATCTAAGCCCGTTTGCTTGACTTTTTCCCACGTTTGAGTTTCAGGCAAACAAAGCATAAGCACTTGATGACCTTGTTGAGCCAAGGCCTTACCCAAACTAAGCCCATACCAGGCAGTGGCATTAAACCAACGAACGTTTATAACCTGAATAACGCGCATGCTTGTCTCTGTAATAATTCCTACTTACAACCGGGCCAATTTTTTGGCCCAAGCCATTTCCTCTGTATTGAACCAAACCTATTCTCATTTTGAATTAATTATTGTGGACGACGGCTCTACCGACAATACCTTTGACGTGGTCAAAACATTTAAGAATAACAAATTAAAGTACGTTTGGCAAGAAAATAAAGGAGTCGCTGCTGCGAGAAATCTTGGAATTGCCTTAAGCAAAGGTGAGTTGATTGCCTTTTTGGACTCAGACGATTACTGGCTACCCCAAAAGCTAGAGTTACAAGTAAGGTTTATTGACCAAACCCACTTTCAGGTCGTGCAGTGCTTTGAACGTTGGATAAGAAGAGAAAAACTGGTCAACAAAAAGCTAAAACACCGTATGCCTGCTGGCTGGTTTTGGGAAAAGGCCTTGGAAATGTGCTTGATCGGGCCCTCTTGCGTGCTTATGCACAAAACAGTGCTCAATCAGATCGGACTCTTTGACCCCAATTATCTGGCTTGTGAGGACTATGAACTCTGGTTACGTTTGCTTTTACATTACCCTGTAGGCTTAATTCCTCAAGAACTAGTCGTCAAAAGAGGAGGACATCCCGACCAACTTTCCAGATCTATTCTAGGACTAGATTTGTACAGAATTTACGCTTTGGTCAAAACCCTGCACACCCAAAAACTATCCTACTCTCAAAAACAAACTTTGCTTAAGATTTTAAACCAAAAGATCAAACTCTACGTCCAAGGAGCCCTCAAAAGAGGCAAAAACGAAGAGGCCCAAAGGATATTGGAGCTTAAAAGATCTATAAGGCCGTAAAATTTTATAAGACTTCCCAAAATTCCTTTTCGGTCCAAAAATAGTTTACGTTCAACACCCTAACCCAAGTTTGTCAAAATTAAGGTTATAATCTAAGTTGTTGAGAGAAAAGGCAAATTTTTATTTTTTGCGGTTACGTCTTAAAACGCTATAACGTAAAGAAGTTATCCGATCTTATCCCCAAGGAAGAAGATACCTCCAAACGACCTAAAAGTTTTAAGGATTATGAGCCTGGCTTTGTTCATCTTGACCTAAAATATTTGCCTAAAATGCCTGACGAAACTCATCACAAGTACTTATTTGTAGCCATTGATCGAGCAACCAGATGGGTTTACCTGGAAGTCAGAGCAGCCAAAACCGAATATAACTTCTTTTTTGGAAAATTTAATCAAAAAAGCTCCTTTTAAAATTACTAAAATTTTAACTGATAAGACGTAACTGCAAAAAGTCAAAAATTGTGTTTTTGAACAAAACCGTTCGCTTGTAACAAGTTGAAATTATTTGGCTTTTTATACGTTGAACTTTGTCAACTTCTCCCAAAAACACTTTTTGCAGAGGCATCTGATAATGGCCCTGAATTCACGGATCGTTTGCAAAGACCAGACAAAAAACCTTCTGGCAATCACCTTTTTGATCAAGTTTGTTCTGAAAATAACGTTGACCATCGTTTGATTAAACCTTATCATCCTTAATCTAATGATATGGTTGAACGTTTTAATGGTCGTATATCAGAAATGCTTAAACAAACCAAATTAAGTAGTGAATTAAAACAAGCCCGTTATCTTCGTTTGGATAACCATCACGTTCCCCAAAGTTCATTAGGATGTCTTACACCCGTTGAAGCTTTAAAAAAATGGCAAAAATCACGCCCTCATCTTTTTAAAAAATCTGTCCATAACGAAACGAAACCCGACAACTTAGATTCATTTGCTATAATGCAATTTATTCTTGAAGTTGAAAATCACTTTAATATAAAGACGTAACTGCAAAAAGCAAAAAATTGCTTTTTTCTCGACAAGCTGGCATATAACTTGTTTAAATAATTAAACGTTTGTCTTGCGATTTTAAGACGAACTGGGAAAAACAAAGTTTTTGCAGGCGCATCATATAAAACTGCTTCCAGAAGATACTGAAAGTGAAGAGATAAGAACGATTGAGAGAGTGGCTAATATTATTTATAGGAAGTTAAATGAAAAATGAAAAGTGATTTAATTAATAAAATAAAAATTCTAAAAAAAGAATTACAAAAAGAGGGATTTATAATAGATGCAATTTTTGGAAGTTTTGTTAAAGGAGAAAACTTTAATGATATAGACTTATTATATCATTTAGACAAACCTTTTTTTGAAAAATATAATGGATTTGTTGGATTTAAAAAGCTAGAGGAGATAAAAGAGATTATAAAACAAGAATTAAATTACGAAGTTGATTTAGCCCCAATTGACAACTTATCTAAAACCGCAAAAAAATATATTTTTAAGGATATTATATATGTCTAAAAATAAAATTAGAGCAGAATTTATCCTAGAAATGATAGAAAAAATTGAGTTTATTGTAAATAGACATAATGGTATAGTAAATACTTTAAATGATGTAGAAGGTCAAATGGCAGTTTTAATGGCAATAGCACAAATAGGAGAAACTTTAAAAAAAATTGATAATAATATTTTAGAAAAGTTTGACTTAATTGAAGATAAAAAAGGTGCGTACTATACAAGAAACTATATTATCCACGATTATGAAGGTGTTAATTTCGCATTTATTGAAAACATTGTAAGAAATTATTTACCAAGTTTAAAAGAAAAAATAAAAAATTTAATAAAAGAATTAGAATGAAATACAAATCTAATATCATAAACGCACTAAAAAAGTAGGATAAAATCTAATGATTTATTAAAAATTTTTACAAACTTGGCTTACGTTACCAAGGCCCCAAACAAATTTAAAGGAACAAAAAAACCAACTGCAAAAGATAAAAGCTTGCGTTTTCTAACAAAAGGTTTATTTGCAACTTGTTGAAGTTATTGGCTTTTTGTTCTTTAAACTTTGCCCATTTTCAGCAAAAAGGATTTTTTTCAGAAGCATCTTCGTAGGAGCAAATTTTTTTAAACTCACCACTCTTTAGGTAGGTTCTACTCTGGAAAAGGAAAATTTTCTCAGATTAAATACGATCAGCCCTTGGCAATTATCCCAATTTAAACGTAAACTTCTTCTTCAGAAATAACTTTGGTTTTAATCTCTTCCAAGAACTCGTTTAGGACTGGACTTACGTTTTTTCTAGTATCTCCAGCTACTGCCAAAAGCAAAAAGGTATCTCCAGGACGAAATTCACCGCCTAAAATCTCTACCTCTATTTGAAAAATACCTGGTTTTTGCAGGTACTTTTTTTTAGTTTTAGCTAACAACTCTTGGTTTACGCTGATCTTTAAGCTCCTTACTTTTTGCGGAGACCTGACTGAAAATCCTCTAACTATTCCATTGTGGATAAGGATCATTCCTACCTGCTCGGCAAAACCAGGCAACTTTTTAATTTTGGCAATTAGCTCATTTACGTCCATAACAACCCATCCAAAACAAAAAAGCGGGTAAGTTAAACCCGCCTTTTTGTTGAAAAAATTACTTTCAGTTAAGTCCCGACAAACTATACACAACCAGTAGGCTTGGGCAAACCAGCCATTTTACAGGCGCCTTTACCAGGTCCAGATGGGAACAATTCGTAGATTTGTTTGAGTTTGTAACCAGTAACCTTAGAAAGGATTCTAACCATAGGAGCAATACCGTTTTTCTTGTAGTAGTCTTGCAAAAATTCAATAACTTTCTTGTGATCCTCAGTAATTTCTTTAATACCTTCTTGCTCCTTTACGTATTCAACCCATTCTGGACACCAATCTTCAAATCTTTGCAAGAAACCGTCTTCATCTACTTCAAACTTTTTACCCTTAAATTCAACAACAGCCATCTTAAAACCTCCTTAAAAGTTATTATTTTTTGACCCTGTCCCCAGGATCATTGCCTAAAATATCTGAAAACTATTTGTAAGACACAAGGCTATTTTTTGTCAATCTTTTTTTAAAACTTAGCTAAAATCTTTTCCAGCTCTGCCCGGGCAAAATCCAAGCCCGGATCCAGTTCCAGGGCTTGTTCTAAAGCTAAAATCCCTTTTTGTTCGTTTCCCAACCTTAAATAACAAATCCCCACATTGGCCAGATCTACAGCAGAACCCTTATCCAAATTTAAAGCCTTTTCAAAACAAACAAGGGCCTGCTCGTATTTGCCTAACTTAAACCAGGCCACTCCTTGCAAGTTAAAGTATTCTTTAACCTCTGCCAAGCCAATGGCCTCATCCAATATTTCTGGAATTTTAGTCCACTTTTCCAACAAACTCAACACGTAAGCTAAGTAAAACAAACTTAAAGCCTTTTCTGGAGCAAAAGCATCCATCTTGCTGGCCTGTTCAAACCAGGTTTGGGCTCGTTCCAATTCATTGTTTCTTAAGGCCAGAAGTCCGTAAAAAAAAGGAACAAACTGGGCATTAGGATAAAACTGGGCAATTGTTTTTAACTTGTCCTTAGCCAAATTCGGTTCCTCTTGTTCGGCAATAATCCTACCTACGACCATTCCTAAATTTAAGGCCTTGCTTCTTTCCCAAAACTTCAAGCCGGCAATGACGTTATAGACTACCGGAATTTTTAAATCAGAATGAGTCAAATTTAAACTATACCAATTAAATCCTTGGGCTTGCAATTGCTTGGCCAAGGCCTTTAGCTCCAGATAAAAATCCTGCTCTGCTAGATTCGGCAAGTCCAAAATACTTTTTGGCCTTCCTTGCATTATCCACTTGATCTCGTCCAAGTTTTTATACTTGGGCAATCCAGAAGGCTCGTAACAACTATTGGTTATAAAATCACCAGCCAATTGAGCTACTTCGGTAAGGGCCCGGATGGCTGCCTTTTGAGGAGAGGTGCTAGTGCCAGCCGTAAACACAATCTCACTCTTTTCAGGAAAGGTCTTGGGATCGTAAGCCAAAACCCCAACGGTAGGCACGGGAAAGCCTAGGGAAAAATCCTTAAGCCAAAGCTTTATTCCATTACTTTCAAATTTTTTATAGAGATCAATTAAAGTCGGATCAGTAAAACTCTTGGGATCTATGCTTGGCAAAACCGGCTGACTATGTGCGATCTCAGCGCAAACGTGCCGTTCTACCAATTCACATCCACCTTGTAAGATAGCCTCCTCCAAGCTATTGCCAGCAGCAGAGCCGTTGTATTCGTTTAACAACTTAAACCAGTTACAAGGAATATACCTTGTTTGTTCTGAGGCCAACTCCAAGGTCGGGGCAAACTTCCACCGAACTAGGTCCAAAATAGTGAGGGCTTGCTTAGGATCAAGCCCGGTTTCATGGACAGAGGCAAGTATTTCCTCTAACGAAATAACCTGCTGGCCAAACTTAGCCGTGGCTTCAGAATAAGTAAGATGAACAAAATTGCTGTCATCTTGAAAAAAGCTAAAAAAACTATAACGTTCCACAAGTTCCATCAAGGCCGAGGCCTTGGCTTGGTCTGGAGATGCGCCTTTGCCCATTTGTCTGCGCGC
>Ga0256840_1003995_pt1 | contig 11387 bp, 7 predicted proteins | sample 355202metaG_FD_185969 | JGI IMG/M metagenome (GOLD analysis project Ga0256840, IMG submission 185969) | Hydrothermal vent microbial communities from Mid Atlantic Ridge, Atlantic Ocean - 355-202 | ecosystem: Environmental > Aquatic > Marine > Hydrothermal vents | place: Atlantic Ocean: Mid...
TCATTTTAAATAATTTAGAATTTGATCATGCTGATATTTTTGATGATTTATCGGCAATTAAACGACAGTTCCATCATTTAGTTAGAACTATTCCTGGGCAAGGTTTAATAATTGCTCCTCAAGCAGACGCTAATGTGCAGGATATGTTAACCATGGGTTGCTGGACGCCTGTGCAAGAAACAGCTATAGGACAGCAAGCCGATTGGCAAGCAGCATTAGTTCGGGAGGATGGTAGTCAATTCGAGGTTTTATTTGCTAATGAAAAACACGGGCAAGTAGAGTGGGGTTTGACTGGCTTGCATAACGTACATAATGGCTTAGCTGCAATTGCAGCAGCAAGGCATATAGGGGTGTTGCCTGTTGATGCAATTGCAGCATTAGCTCAGTTTAAAAATGTCAAGCGACGTATGGAGGTCATTGCTAAAATTCGCGGTACGACGATTTATGATGATTTTGCCCATCATCCGACTGCGATTAAAATGACTTTAGATGGCTTACGTCAGCATGTAGGTTCTGAGAAAATTATTGCCGTGCTTGAGCTTAGGTCAAATACTATGCGTATGGGGGTGCATCGGAAAGAACTGGCAGATTCTTTGTCTATGGCAGATCATGCGTTAATTTATCAGCCTGAAAATTTTGACTGGGATTTATCCGAACTACAAAATTTAGCTGATAATATCAAAATTTGTACTTCTATTGATGAAATTATTACTGAACTTCAGTTGGACGTCACAGCAAATAGTCATTTTTTATTGATGAGTAATGGTAGTTTTGGAGGTATTTATCAGCGTTTGCAGTGTGAGTTGTAGCCATTTTAAAGGGGTTCATAGCTAAGGGGGGCTTTAAAATGCCTTTTTCGCCTATAGTGGTGCTTTAAATAACATAGTTTAAATACTTTGAGGGTGGATGTTGTACTTAAGTTGCTTGAAGTATAAGAGGTATGTTTTTCTGGCAAAATTCTTGCTTTATATTAAGAGTGCACAAACTAAATAACATGTCATTTAGTGCCTTATGCCTCCCTTTAGAATATGTATATATTTTCTCCTGTCACTGCCTCTCAACTTATTCAGCAACATTATGATGAGTTAGTTAGCTTTCTTATGCAACGTAACCACTGTCACGATGTTGCAGCAGATATTTTACAAGATGCCTATATCCGTTTAGTCAATGCCAGACCTGAGAGCGAAATTAAAAATCCACGCGCATTTCTTTATAAAATTGTCAGTAATCTAGCGATTGATTATCATCGCAGTATCAACAGGCGGCAAACCAGGCATGCTGATGAAACTGAATTAGTCGAATTGGCAGCTCAATCTCCGACCTTAGAACAGCACGTTTATACTCAGGAACAGCTGGTCTTTTTAAGGCAGGCAATCTCAGAACTTCCTCCTAAATGCAGGCAAGTATTTATAATGCACAAATTTAGATATTACCCTTATTCTAAAATTATGCAGGAAATGAATATTTCTGAAAGTACGGTTTTAAAGCATATGGTGAAGGCAATGCAATATTGTCGTCAACGTATGGCAGAGTTAGATCCTGAATAAACTTCAAGAAGCTAACTAGACACTAAATACATGCTAAAACGTCTTAATAAATAATAGAAACCGATGCCATGATCTTATTGATATGAAGTACTCCGCACATGACAATGATGCGATTAGCCAGGCAAGTACTTGGCAGGCAAAGTTAAGTTCGGATTTTTTTAATGCTGAGCAACAAAGCGAATTTGATCACTGGCTTACGCAAAGTGAAGAAAATCTCAATGCTTGGCAAGAGGTGAATAGATTCTGGTTGCAGCTGGATGGTCTTAGTGAAGAAAATAAAAATTTTCTGGATGATACTCTTGAGGAAACTGCGACAGTTCATGTAGAAATTGATATTGAACCAGTTGCCTCACAGATTAAAGCAACGTTTTTAACTGGGTGGAACTTTTCTAGGTTATTAACAGGCTTGGCAGCCTCAGTGTTACTGATGTTTTCAGTGTTTTATACTCAAATGCCGCAGTATTTTGCCGATTATTATACCGCTCCCGGTGAATTGCGTACCTTCGTCTTACGTGATGGCTCCCAAATTACTATGAATAGTGATACGGCTATCTCAGTCGACTATACAAAGGGGCAACGTAATATTGTTTTACATCAAGGTGAAGCATATTTTGTTGCTGCTGATGATAGTGCGCGCCCTTTTGTGGTTCAGACCAGTGCAGGAAGGGTGCGTGCATTAGGTACTGAATTTGATATAAAAGCAAGAGATGAGGAAATACGGGTTACTGTGTTTGAACATTCGGTCAGAGTATTACTTAATAGTGGTGTCGTAATGAATAGCCTGCCACAGGGACAGCAGCTTGTTTTTAACGAGACCTCCTTTTCCAGTCAGAATGCTGCAAATTTATTACGTACCGAGTCTTGGCGTAAGCAGCGTATTATTTTTCAGGATAAGCCGCTGTCTGAAGTAGTGGCAGAGCTAAGTTATTACCGTGCTGGTGGTATTTTTATCTTGGATAGTAAAACGAAGGTACTTTCTATAACCGGCGTTTTTGACACGCATGATACTAATATAGCATTGGCAACCATTGAGCAAAGTTTGCCTGTTACTATTCATAAAGTCACTGAGAAACTGGTTTTTATATCAGCAAAATAAAAAATTTTATAATGCGAGTAGATACTTTTACGACGTACTGTCGTCTTATCTATATGAACATTATTGCAATTAAAAAAAAGCTGCCCTTACCTAAACAAACTTCAGTTTTATTATGGCTGGCTATACAGTGCCAGCCGCTGTATATTTGTGCCGCTGAGCAGTCTATTGCGTTTAATATTCCTGCTCAGGATTTATCGTCAGCCTTATTACAATTTTCAGAACAGAGTGATATAAAAGTTTTTTTTAGGGCAGAGATAACAGGCACGGTAAAGAGCAATGCCTTAATGGGAGCTTATACCCCACAACAAGCTTTAGAGTCTTTACTGAAAAATACGGGAATTCAGTACCGTTTTACTGCATCAATGTCAGTGATATTATCGGTAGTTCGAATTCCGCTAAATAGCCTAGATGTGTTGGCTTTAGAACCAGCAATGGTTGTTTATGGTCAAGTCACAGATGACAACAGGCCTGTTAGTCAGAAGGCTTACCGCTGGGGACTAAAAAAACGGCATACTTACACCATATTTAACAGTAGTACGGCAACACGTATTGATACACCGCTTATGCAGCTCTCTCAATCCATTCAGGTGATACCGCGTGGATTAATTGATGATCAGCAGGCCGTTACTGTTAGTGAAAGTTTACGTAATGTGAGTAGTGTCGTACCGCGAGCACCAGGTATTACTCCTAATTTTGAACCTACACTGATTCGTGGCTTCAATACTATGCAGATACTGGATGGTTTTTACCAGAACTTAAATACCGGTGATCAGGAAAGTCTGGTTAATATTCAGCAAATTGAAGTAATCAAGGGAGCCAATGCAGTCTTATATAGTGGTGGCGGTGGTTCACCAGCTGGTGGGGTGGTTAATTTGCTTTCTAAATTGCCCGAGCATGAAGCTTTTTATGAAATGGGTGTTAAAGCGAGTAATTATAACTTTGTACAGCCTTATGTGGATATTAACCAGCCAATTAATGATAAAGTTTTATTGCGCTTTACCGGGGAATACAGTTATGGCGAAAGCCATATTGAGGCTTTAAAAGCTAGGCATTATAACTTAAACCCATCAATAACATTCACAAATAATGATAGTACTTCTTTAACCCTGCAGGGAAAATACTCAAAATGGCAGCAACAGGATTACCAAGGCTTGCCTGCGATAGGAACAGTTGCTGGAGACTTTAGTGTCAATTCTAGGTTGTATATAGGGCCCACTGATATAGGTGACAGTGAGTCAGAACTGGGAAGTATTTGGGGAACATTTAAACACCATTTCAATGATACCTGGGATATAACGGTCAAGGCACGGTACGCTTATTCTATGCATGATACCTTTAGTCAAGGGTTAGTCGGTGAAGGTTTTGGGTATGGCGCGGATATACCCCTTAGTGCAACTGATCTTGCGACACTTGGCTATCCTGCCCTGCCACATACTTGGGGCTTAAGCAATACTGAATTGTTTCAAAAATCTGATGAGATGACTTTTCAGTTGTATACCACGGCTCAGTTCAGTTATGCAGCAACTGACCATGCGCTGATTTTAGGTGTTGATTTCAGTGAACACGATGAGGCTGGCTATGTAGAGTTTGACCCGTTACTGACTGGAGTGGTTGATTTAGCAGATCCTGCTTTTTTTCCATATCTATATCCAGGCATTCGTCAAAATAATCAGTTTACCAAAAATATGACTTATGGTGGCTATATACAGCTACAAAGTACTTTATATCAGAATTTACATTTGTTAGCGGGTTTTCGTGTCGGTACAGTGAGTAGTGATTATAAAAATATTACGCCAGGCTTTGAATACAGCTCTAAGCCCACATCTACCCGAGTACTCCCAAACATTGGTGCAGTGCTTGATTTAAGTCGTAAGTTTGCTTTTTTTGTCAATTATAGTGAGGGTATGCGTGCACAAAGCGGAGTGAATTTTGTTACTACGCCTGAACCCGAGTTATCAAATCAGATCGAGTTTGGTGTGAAGTTTGATATAGATAAACGATTAACTGGGCAACTAACACTGTATCAAATTAATAAAAAAAATGTTGCAGTGACTGATTTAAGTGATTCCTTGTTACGCACAATGACTAAAGGGAAGCAACGTTCGCAAGGTTTCGAAACAAATATAAACTGGCAGGGAATGGAAGGCCTAAATATTCTTGTAACTTATGCGTATACCCGTGCTCGTTTTACAGATGATTTAACGGTAGCAAAAGGAAACCATATGCCAGGGGTGCCTGAACATGCGGGGCGCTTCTGGGTTCACTATGCTTTTCAGAGCGCATTGCTACAGGGATTCAGTGTCGGTGCTGGGGTCTATACGCAGTCTAACAGTTATTTAGAAAACGCAAACCTATTTAAAACTGATGCCTTTTATACAATAGATGCAACGCTTGCCTACACTCAAGAGAGATATAAGCTGGGTATTGCTATTAAAAATCTAACGGATAAAAATTTTTATCAAAGGTTAAATTATTTTGGGACGCGAGTTATGCCTGCTCGGGGGGTAGAAGTATTTTGTTCTGGAGCAGTTTCATTTTAAGGGTGAACGCAATAGTTATTCGCATACTCTTGCCACAATATGCAGAGTATGGGAACTAGAGGGAATAGACTTTTATTACAACGCACTTAATTTTAAAGGAAATATATATGAATCGTCGTCAATTTACCCAGCTTGCCATTGCCACGGCGAGCCTTGCCCCGTTTGTTAGCGTTGCACAGGCCGTTGCCAGTTATGAACAACGTAAAGCACAGGCACAGGCTGTTTCAATAAAAGCACATAAGGTTTTTATGGCGACTGATGGTATTAAAATGATGGGTGATGAGAAAATAGCCATGTTGCTCTATCCGGGATTTTATGCCGCTGACTTGGTAAATCCGCAGTTTATCTTTAGTACGATGATGGGCGCGACTATTTATCTGGTTTCGCCAACTGAAGACTTAACTCCTGTGGAAGCCAGCGGTATTTCTATCGTTCCTACACATACACAAAGCCAATGCCCCGATGATTTAGATATTTTATTTATCCCCGGCGGTGCTGCAGGAACATTAAAGGCTATGCAAAACAAGGCATTTATTGATTTTATTAAAAACAAAGCAGTAAAAGCAAAATATATTACTAGTGTTTGTACCGGAAGTTTATTACTTGCCAAAGCTGGATTGTTAAAAGGAAAAAATGCCACGTCCCACTGGTCTACATTAGATATTTTGGCAAAATTTGGTAGCAATGCGGTTAAAAAACGTGTGGTCTGGGATGGCAATATTGTGACTGGTGGAGGGGTAACTGCAGGTATTGATTTCGGTCTGGAAATTTTAGCTACTTTGCGTGGTAAGCAATATGCTGAAGCGATTCAGCTACAGGCAGAATATGACCCAGTACCGCCGTTTAATTCAGGATCACCTGATAAGGCAAGTCCCTTCATTAGGGAGGTAGTTAGGGATATGTTTGCACCACTAATTGTAGATATGGAGCATGAGTTAGAAGGTTAGACAGGGAGGCTTGATGCTTGAATGTGATATGCCCGTTTTTGTAATTCGAGTCATTCTAAATGACGCAGCAAGGTTTTAAATATAAGGGTGATTAATATGTAATGGAACTAACGTTAATATAAAACCATAAAAATTTTGGCACTCTTTATTTGCTAGTTGGCACTTGTGATATATACAGCCCGTATTGCGCAAACCGCGGCTGGGGTACGTTTGTATTTTCGTGTCAGATGGATTATTCAAAGTGCAATTGACTTTCATGACTATATGAAAGGTGTCAATACATCGTTTACTAACCTTTACCAAATGGGGAGTGAATAATACGTCTAAGTCCTATTAATAAGAGATATATTAAGGAATAAATAAATGAACATAAAATCAAATTTAAAACGGGTGGTTCTGCTATCGGGGCTGGTACTTACTTCCAATGCTACGGCTGGAGCCGTAACGACGGGGGAATTTGTGCTGGATTTTGATGAAGCCAGTTTGGGTAACTTAGGGGCTCAGGTCGTCAATGTAAATTGGTTCGATAGCGTTGCAAGTGCGGATAAAACTCCGCAGGAAATGCGTGAGACACCCGCTGCGGACTCTGTTCCTGACAGTTTTGCTTTTAAAGTCTTCGGGGCTTCAATACCGACCCCTCCCGTTGGCTTACAGGAGCGTGCACCGCAAGTATCAACATTTAAGTATGAAGGTGACCCTACAATGGGGGCAGGCATCATTGGTTTATCAGGATTCCATGTAATTTCAACGTTGGCAGGTGGTATGTCTATAGGAGATTATGGTTTGAGCTATGATGCCAGCCGAATTGGCAATGCCGCTAATAGTTCGGGCTGGTTGATTACCAATTATCATGCTTTTTCACTTAAATCATTTGATTTAACTAATGTCGAGATGACTATCATTGATAATGAAAATTTTAGTATGACCGGTGATGTGGTTATTGCAGATGGCTTGGCGTTAATGCTCAGTGCAGAGGAGGGTACTGATGTCGGTGATTTTAGCTTTACTACAGTAGTGGGTGCTGATCCGGTACTCGATGGATCAATTGCAAATTATTCTTATACAACAAATATTTTGACTTTGCCTGTCCTTATGTCAAATGGGAGGACTTATGCCGCAAGTTTTGAGGCCAATGTATTAGAAGGTAATAAAGTTGCGTTGGATTTGAAAAATATTTCATCAAGTTCTGTTATGGCAGTCAAACATGCCATGTTTGATAAGGAAACAGGTATCATTACCATGCCGCTCATTATGATGCTGGATAATACTGGTACACGAGGAAATAAAGTAACAGCAACAATGAAACTTGAGGACGGCTATTTTCCTGCGCGATTTATTTTAAAAACGATAGATGTGATTACGGAATAAATCTTTGTACTTGCCTTCTAATATTCAAGCGGCTCAACGTATAAAAAATCATGTTAAATTTAATAAAAAGACAACAAAAAGTTTTAGCTAAATCCTTGGTCATACTAGTGAGTAGTTGTTTAATCGGTCATTCTGTTTATGCGCTTGAAGTAACCAGTGGGAATTTTATTCAAACGAATAACCCAGATGCTTTGGCTGTAGGCACTACGTTTGTAGTGAGTGATTTTTTTGATGATCTGGCTTTATCGACAAGATTAAGGAATGATCTTAATTCCGATATTGTTCTAGGGCCAGGGCCACTTGATATCACGCAATTTTATTATTCAGTACACGGTACTGATTTTGCCGATAACCCAATGCGTGTCCCTGGTATAAATTCATTTCCCAGCCAGTTTGAATTTAGTGAGGGGGGTGTACTGGACAGCGCTAGTCGCAGTCGGATAGGGCTAGGAGGCGTTATGCGTTTTGACCTTCCTCCACGGGAAGATGGAACGCCGCGGTACTTTATGCTGGGAGACTGGACGCTGGAGTATGACGCGGTACGTAAGCAGGGTTATAATTTTTCTGATGATGTAAACAAGCTAGTACAGCCTGCGGATTATGATGTATCCGGCTGGTTTTTGCGCAACCATATTGACTTTCCTACCGTTGCTTTTGATGTATTGAGTTCAACAATTTTCAGCAATACAGATTCATTCTATTTATCCGGGGAATTAGGCTGGTCTCCCGAGATAGTCACAGCCTTCTTTCCTGAAGAAGTTCTTTACCATGCGACAGCAAGATTTGTTATGTGTGCTCAGGACGATGTAGCCTTTGCTGAATCAGCTGTGGCGAAAATACCCTGTGTTTTCCCAAATATTACCGCAAATGGGCAAGCTGGTCATATTAAAATTTCGGCTCCTGAGCAGATTGAGCTAGCAATAGATCTTGGAATTGCGACAATGGATAAGAACATCAAAGCTGATTATTTTGCCGCTTTTGTCTATCAAAAAATTTGGTATTGGTTAAATAAGGAATTTAAATGGACGACTACGGCATCGGCTGCATATCAGGGAAGCTTAATTGATTTTAGAAAAATTTCTTTACCTAGCCCTTTGCAAGCAATTAATGCCTTGCAGCCAGGCAGTGTAATCACGGTGTATTTTGCTGTTGATGCAAGCCAGAATGGTAAGTTTGACCCACCGTATCGCTTTTCCAGTGTAAGACTGAATATAGACTAGTATGTAGTTGTTCATTTTTCTTTGACACGTTGTATCTCTTGAAAGCCAGTGAAATATAATTAAATATTATAGCCTTACTCAGCAGCACAAAAATGATGCTGTACTAGAAAATAACCAATAAAAAAGGGATTTTATGCAGAGAGTTTTAGGGGTGGGTTGCTATCTTTTAGCTATGATTAAGCTAATAAGTACAACAAGTTATGCCGCAGATATACTCATTGCTCAACAAGAGGTAGTTGGACCTACGCTTATTCTTGATACGATGTTTGTTGAGGAAAGTTTAAGTGATCCCATGAGCTATACGGTTTTAGATGCTCGCTCGGCAACTAAAACAGATACTCCTCTGATGGAAATTCCACAATCGATTCAAGTCATACCTGCTGCTGTATTACGTGATCAGGATCAGCAAACAATATCAGGAGCGATTGAAAATGTATCTTCTGTTGTTGCCCCTAAATCGACTGAATTACTGACTAGTGAATTTATCATTAGAGGCTTTAAATCACAATTTTATACCGATAGCTTGCCTTCGTATGGGCGGGCGAATGGTGCTGACCCTCTTTCTTTGGTGAATGTAGACCGTATAGAGGTCGTTAAAGGACCAACCTCAACACTTTTTGGTGGTGGTTTGGGGGCTCCTATAGGTGGCTTGATTAATGTCGTTTCTAAGCAGCCCATGCCTGAGGCGAAGTATAGTGCTTCCTTTCGTGCTGGAAGCTTTACGACACTCAATCCATCATTTGATATTAATCAGCCTTTAACAGGAGGTGATACGGTATTGTTTCGCATGACGGGAGAATACAAGTATTCAGAAAGCTATATTGACGCACTTGAAAATGAACATTTTTCTATTTTCCCGACCATTGCTTTTAACTTTTCACCTGAAACGCAACTAGTTATCCGTGGACAGTACAGTCATGTAAAGTTTCTGGAATATTCAGGGTTACGAGCTGAAGGGACTATTGCGGCTGCACCCTATACGATTCACCCTTACCGCTATTCGGGTGCAACAGGTACGCCTAAATCGAGGGTGGAAAATATCATGGTGACTGCTGAGTTTTCACATCGTTTTTCGGAGCATGTAGAAGCGTCGGTTCAGTCGCGGTATTATGAAAACACCACTGATGAGTATAGTTCTTTTACTCATCGACTGATTATTGATGGGGTCGGTGATTTTGGCAAGCCAGGTCCCTCTTATTTACCTTTTTACTCTGGAGTATTACCCGCTACGGTAAAAGAGTTTGTGATTAACCCCAACCTTGTGATTGATTTTGATAGTGAGCTTATGCTGGATGTGACTCATAAGGTGTTGTTTGGCCTTGAGTATGATACGACTAGAGTCAAAGCGCAATTGGGTGTTTTTTATGATGAGTTTGATGATATCTGGCTAGATGTCGCAGATCGCTATGATGATATTACTTATCTAAGCATAGAAGGAGGTAATATTTCACAGGCACAGAATGATCGCTACCAAACAATTGGTGTGTACCTACAGGACCAAATGGATATTGCATCACGCTTACATTTGTTGGTTTCCTTACGTTGGACTAGCGTTATCGTTGAAGAGCTTAGTGCAAGAGCGGCCAATGATAGCGTGACGCCTCGTATTGGGGCGGTTTTTGATATGACGGATAAGCTATCTGTGTTTGTGGGTTATGGTGAAGGGTTTAGAGCGGTAACAGCCCTTTTTGGGGAAACACCTAAACCTGAAGAGTCTAGTCAGGTTGAAGGTGGCATTAAATTTGATTTTTATGAGCAGAGCATTAGTGGTTCGGTCGCAGCTTACCAACTTATTCGTAACAATGTTGTCGTTCCTAACCCTGAAGGGGCATTTAGCTCTATTCAGTCAGGCGAGCAAATGTCTTATGGAGTAGAAATTGATTTTTTATGGGAACCGTTTGAGTCACTCTCTATTCTAGGCAATTATGCTTATACCAATGCCAAGCTGACTGAAGATCCTAACCCCAAATTGGTCGTTGGTGATCGGCTTCCGCGAGTTCCTAAACATAGTGGACGAATTGCAATCCGTTATCGTTTTTTGTCTGGTATTTTTGAAGGGCTGGGGCTTGGAATGGGGGTTACCGGAATGTCAGACAGGGAAATTAGTTTACCCAATACATACGCTGTAGATGGTTTTTATCGTATTGATGCGCAGGCCTCTTACCCACTGACTGAGCATCTGAATTTAAGCCTTAATATACAAAATCTGACTAATACAGACTATTACGAGCCTTTTCTATTTTTACAGGATGCCGTTGTGCAGCCAGGGTCGCCTATTTCAGCTTTTGCAAGGGTGATGGTGCAGTTTTGATGGTGGGGAGGTTTTGTACAGCTACTGCGCCAATGCGAAGTAGGTATCATGAAGCTGCAATAGGGCTGTCATATTATTGTCATATTTATTATGCATAATAGGAAATAATTTAATATGAAATAAGAGTTTAAAATGACAATTTCTTCTAAGATAAAATCTTTTGCTGTTGCTGCTGGATTTGTTTCTGCAAGTTTAGTAACTCATTCTGTAATGGCGGTACAAACAGTTGATCCTAAACTTCCTGACTACCAAAAAGCAAGTGGTGTATCGGGTAATTTGTCAAGCGTTGGTTCTGATACTTTAGCTAACTTAATGACGTTATGGGCTGAGTCATTCAAGCGTAACTATCCAAATGTAA
>Ga0256840_1003996_pt1 | contig 11387 bp, 5 predicted proteins | sample 355202metaG_FD_185969 | JGI IMG/M metagenome (GOLD analysis project Ga0256840, IMG submission 185969) | Hydrothermal vent microbial communities from Mid Atlantic Ridge, Atlantic Ocean - 355-202 | ecosystem: Environmental > Aquatic > Marine > Hydrothermal vents | place: Atlantic Ocean: Mid...
AATGGAATATTTTTTGTTTAACACCTCAAATATACTGATTTTTAGGATTTTACCCTAAAAAATTATGCTACATTTTTAGAAAATATTTGATGAAAGGTATTGATTTTATTGGGTGCGAAACTTTAGTTATAAACGGATTTTATTCGTTTAAACAAATCGGTATTTAACTGAATTTCATCAAAATGAGCTGTTAATTCTGGACCAATTTTTTTTGCGGTTTCCTTGAGCACATCATCGGTATTGGCAGATTCTACAGCATCAAAAACTAAGTTTATTTTTTTAATATCAGCACCACTTAATTCTAATGCTTCAATGGTGTTTTTAAAAGTAGGTTTTTCCTTATTGTTAATAATTGAAGCAATTTCTACTTGATGATTTTTAATTGCTTGGCGTAAAGCAGGTAAGTAATCTTCACTTTTTATTTTATCAAATGGAGGTACTCCAAAAGGCGTATCCCATTTTGCTAGTAGCGGATTTTCAGTCATTTTTTGAACAGGTTGTTTTTTAGTCTCATTATTACAAGCCGTAAATAAGAAGATACTTGCAAATAAAATGATAGGTAGTTTGTACATGATTTTTTAGTTTAAGTTGTAAAGATATACAAATTTTGTAGCTTGATTGTATAAAAGTATAATGAGATTTTTATTTTCGTATCTTTGCAATCTTAAATTAGAATATATTTCATGATGAAAAATCCAAAAAGATACACCATTACTGCTGCTTTGCCTTATACAAACGGACCTGTTCACATAGGTCATTTAGCAGGAGTTTATGTTCCAGCAGATATATATGCAAGATATTTACGAGCAAAAAAGAAAGAGGTGCTTTTTGTTTGTGGAAGTGATGAACATGGTGTTCCAATTACCATTAGAGCAAAAAAAGAAGGAATTACACCACAGCAAGTAGTCGATAAATATCATAATATCATCAAAACATCTTTTAATGATTTTGGAATTTCATTTGATAACTATTCAAGAACATCAGCTAAAATTCATCACCAAACAGCATCAGAATTTTTTAAAAAACTATATGATGATGGTAAATTTATTGAAGAAACCAATATGCAATTATATGATGCTGAAGCAAATCAGTTTTTGGCTGATCGTTTTGTTGTTGGTACGTGTCCTAAATGTGGAAATGAGGAAAGTTATGGTGATCAATGTGAAAAATGCGGAACAAGTCATAATGCAACAGATTTAATTAATCCAAAATCTGCTATTACAGGAAACATCCCTTCATTAAAAGAAACCAAACACTGGTATTTGCCTTTAAATGAATACGAAAAATGGTTAAGAGAATGGATTGTAGTTGGTCATGAAAAAGATTGGAAACCAAATGTTAGAGGTCAGGTAAAGTCTTGGTTAGATGACGGTTTACGTCCTAGAGCGGTTACGCGTGATTTAGATTGGGGAATTCCTGTTCCTGTAAAAGGAGCAGACGGCAAGGTGTTGTATGTATGGTTTGATGCACCTATTGGCTATATTTCTTCAACCAAAGAATGGGCAACAAAAAATGATAAAGATTGGGAGCCTTATTGGAAAGATAAAGATACGCAATTAGTCCATTTTATAGGTAAAGACAATATTGTTTTTCACTGTATTATTTTTCCTGCTATGCTTAAAGCTGAAGGCTCTTATATTGTGCCAGAAAATGTGCCTGCAAATGAATTTTTAAATTTAGAAGACAACAAAATTTCCACTTCTAAAAATTGGGCTGTTTGGTTGCACGAATACTTAGAAGATTTTCCAAACCAACAAGATGTTTTACGTTATACTTTAACAGCAAACGCTCCAGAAACTAAAGATAATAATTTTACTTGGAAAGATTTTCAAGCTAGAAATAATAACGAATTAGTGGCTATTTTTGGGAACTTTATCAATAGAGTTGTGGTTTTGACCAATAAGTATTATAACGGAATTGTTCCTACTCCAAACGAATTAAAAGATGTGGATTTAGAGGTACTCGAGCAAATAAAAAAATATCCAAATATTATAGGTAGTTCTATTGAAAAATACCGTTTTAGAGAAGCTTTAGGAGAATTAATGAATTTAGCAAGACTAGGAAATAAATATCTTGCCGATGAAGAACCATGGAAAGTGGTAAAAGTTGAAGAAGAGCGCACCAAAACCATTATGTATATTGCTTTACAAGTTGCAAGAGCATTGTCTGTTTTAGCTGAACCATTTTTACCTTTTTCATCAAAAAAATTAAAAACAATTTTAAATATTACTGATGAGTTATCATGGAATGAGCTATCTACGGTTAATGTATTGTTGCAACCAAACCATAAAATAGCTAAAGCTGAATTGTTATTTGCTAAAATTGATGATGCCGAAATTCAAAAACAACTTGATAAACTTGCCGATACAAAATTAGCAAATGAACAAGAAAATAAAACCTTAGAACCTCAAAAAGAAATCATTGATTTTGAAGATTTTACCAAATTAGATATAAGAGTTGGCACTATTTTAGAAGCCGAAAAGATTGCCAAAACAAAGAAACTTTTAAAATTAAAGGTAGATGTTGGTATTGATGTGCGAACCATTGTAAGTGGTATTGCAGAAAGTTTTGCGCCAGAAGAAATTATTGGACAAAAAGTTACCGTTTTAACAAATTTAGCTCCAAGAAAAATAAGAGGTGTAGAAAGTAACGGAATGATTTTAATGACCGAAACACCAAATAATAAATTATCATTTATTGAACCAGAAAAAGAAAATGTATCAAACGGTATGGAAATTAGTTAGCTGATTGTTATAAAATCACTCATTTTTATGAAGAATATGTAAAAAAATGTTAAATTTTAAAAATATAATACATTTTTTCTTTTCTATTTCATAAAAAGGAATATCTTTGCACCGTTGAACGTCGTAAGAGGTTTAACACTTTTTCTTTTTCATAGCAATTTTCCCACCAATGATTTATTTGATTGGTGGGTTTTATTTTAATATCATTTTATGATAAGGAATAATGGTATTATATCCATTATTTTTAAAATATTGAATAGTATTTTTATCACCAATAGCTAAAATAAAATCACCACCCCAAGCTCCAAGACTTTTTATTTGTCCGTTATAATCTTTAAATAACCGTTCTTGAATGGGTTTTATTTGTAAAACACTAGAAATAATTTCTTCATGTTTTTTTATTAAATATTGAAATTCAGTTAGTTTAGTTGTTTGAATTAGTGCTTTGGTTATTTCAGATATTTCATCAATAAAAAGGGTTTTATTTTTGTTTAATTTTTGGTAGTGTTTTATAGCCTCTCTGCTATTCTGTTTTTGATTGAGGTAAATAAAAAAGAGATTTTCTGTAAAACTTAGATTAAAATTTATTGGTTTTATTATTGGTTTTTTATCCTTTAATTGATATAAAATAGGTGTGTTATTTTGCGCACACGCAATATCATAAGCAGAACCACCAAAAATTTTAAATTGTAAAGCAAAGGCATTAATTTTTGCCCATTGCGCTATGTTGTTGATTAGTGTAGAAGATGTACCTAAACCCCAATTTTTAGGAAAGTTTAGTGTAGTGTTAATTAAATAGTTCTCATTTTTTTTTAAGAAAGATGGATTTAATTTTTGGGCTTCTTTTAAAATGGAGATTAAAGTATTTGCAACAGCATTATCTGTACTTGAAATGAGTTGCATTTTGTTATAATCTATCTTACATTCAAACCAAACAGTATTTAGATGATTAGAACTTCTCCAATATATGGTATTGTTTTGTTGTAGTTGTGGAGTAACCGTTAAATCTTGTCCGTATTTTGTTGGTAGTGCTAGTGCAAGAGCACCATCAAGCACTAAGTATTCAGCAGTAATGAGTAATTTTCCGTTACTATAGTAGTTCAAAAGTATTGTTTTAGAAAACAAAAGTATAAAAAAAAAGACTGCCAATTAAGGCAGTCTTCTTTTTTTAAGAGGAACTCCTGTTTTTATAGATAAAACTTGATGTATTTGTCATTCCTGCGAAGGCAGGAATCTAAAAACCTAACAAGTTTCAAAAATATAGAGAGATTCCTGCCTACTCAGGAATGACATAAAAAAAAGACTGCCAATTAAGGCAGTTTTCTTTTTTTAAGAGGAGCTCCTGTTTTTATAGATAGAACTTGATGTATTTGTCATTCCTGCGAAGGCAGGAATCTAAAAACCCTACAAGTTTCAAAAATATAGAGAGATTCCTGCCTACGCAGGAATGACATAAAAAAAGACTGCAAATTAAAGCAGTCTTCTTTTTTTAAGAGGAGCTCCTGTTTTTATAGATAAAACTTGATGTGTTTGTCATTCCTGCGAAGGCAGGAATCTAATAACCCTACAAGTTTCAAAAATATAGAGAGATTCCTGCCTACGCAGGAATGACATAAAAAAAGACTGCCAATAAAGGCAGTCTTCTTTTTTTAAGAGGAACTCCTGTTTTTATAGATAGAACTTGATGTATTTGTCATTCCTGCGAAGGCAGGAATCTAAAAACCCTACAAGTTTCAAAAATATAGAGAGATTCCTGCCTACTCAGGAATGACATAAAAAAAAGACTACCAATAAAGGCAGTCTTCTTTTTTTAAGAGGAACTCCTGTTTTTATAGATAAAACTTGATGTGTTTGTCATTCCTGCGAAGGCAGGAATCTAAAAACCCTACAAGTTTCAAAAATATAGAGAGATTCCTGCCTACGCAGGAATGACATAAAAAAAGACTGCCAATTAAGGCAGTTTTCTTTTTTTAAGAGGAGCTCCTGTTTTTATAGATAGAACTTGATGTATTTGTCATTCCTGCGAAGGCAGGAATCTAAAAACCTAACAAGTTTCAAAAATATAGAGAGATTCCTGTCTACGCAGGAATGACATAAAAAAAGACTGCAAATTAAAGCAGTCTTCTTTTTTTAAGAGGAACTCCTGTTTTTATAGATAAAACTTGATGTGTTTGTCATTCCTGCGAAGGCAGGAATCTAAAAACCCTACAAGTTTTAAAAATATAGAGAGATTCCTGCCTACTCAGGAATGACATAAAAAAAAGACTGCCAATTAAGGCAGTCTTCTTTTAATTAAAGATTAAACTTTTTAATTATTTTTTAATAATTTTAAAAGTTCCAACTTTTTCACCAACTGTAGCTTTAATAAAGTAAGTACCGTTAGCTAAAGAAGTCATATCTATCTGAGCATTTAAGCTAGAAGGATTTACTTGTTTAACTTGTTGACCTAGCATATTAAATATAGCAATACTTGTAATATTTTCGTTTGCTTTTACAGTTAAGTTACTGTTTACAGGGTTTGGATAATATTCAAAACCTACAGCTTTTAATTCTTCTACAGAAACTGTTGAACCTGCATCATAAGGATCAGATCCTCCAGCATCTTCTTGAGCGTTATTTTGACCATCACCATCACAGTCTGCTGCACCCCAAATAGTGTTAGTAGCATCATAACCAGTATAACCAGCTACTTGAGTAGGACTACATGGGTCAGCCATATCCGTACCGTCAGTATATTCTGTTGAATTATCTACACCATCACCATCATAATCATCTGTACCAACAACTGAAGAGAACGTAAATACGGTTGTACATGCTGTGTTTTCACCAGCTGCATTTACAGGAACTACTCTCCAAGCAACTGCTATACCTGGCTCTAAACCTAGAGCAGGAGTAAATGTATCTGTATAAGTGTTAAATAAAAATTCCGCAGCACCGTTAATAGATATATATACATTATATGAATCTGCAGAGTCACCAGTAGTTGCAGGTGTCCAAGTTAAAGCTACAGGAGATAAAACGTCTGTAGCACCATTTAATGGAGTGTCCATAGTAACACAATCTGGTACAGATACCGTAATTTCATTTACTTCAATACCAAAAGTACCAGCGGTAGTTGCAGAATATGTATCAACCAATATATAATACAGTTGACCTGCTGTTAAGTTATTCAGTAATGTGATAGAATTTGCAGTAATAACTGTACCGCTATCATCATCACAGCCTACTTGAGTTCCTAATGTAGAAGCATCTGTACAATCTGTTGGTGCTTCAAAAATAGCAAACATAGTATCTGTATTAGAACCACCAGCAATATCAGTGGTTACTGATACAGGATTACCACTCATTGGTGCAGTAAAAGTAAACCAAACAGTTGTCCCTAAACTACCAAAATTAAAACAATCACCTGTTGGTTCATTTGTTTCTGCGGTCGCTCCTAAAGTTGTATAAGCATCACCAGCACTTGGAGTATCTATTGTTAATGCAATGGCATCACAGATATTATCATTTGCAGGTGGACAAGTAAATGTTACTGTTTCAGAAGCAGTATATGTAATATCATCATCACTAGTAACAGTAAAATCAACTGAAGTTCCAGAAGCATAAGGCCCAAAATTTTGAATACCTGTACCTACACCAGTAAAAGATGTTGTACTATCTGTTACAGTTACTGTTGCGGAACCACCTAAGTCTGTTACATCAATAGCTACACTAAATTGAGAGTTTGCACAATCTGCAGTAGTTGTAGCTGTAAATACTGGGTTATACATTGGAACTTCTTGAACTTCTAGTCCAAAAGTACCTCCTTCAAAAGAACCACTCCAGTTATCAACTTGTACATAATAGGTGTCACCAGATGTTAAACCATTTACAAATGCAGTAGAGAGGTAATTTCCACCAGCTAAATCAACATCTTGGTTACATCCTATGGCAGAAGCTAAAGTAGTCATATCTGTACAATCTGTTGGAGCTGCATAAACAGCAACTTCTGTATCTGTATTTGTACCACCAGCAATATCGGTAGTAACATTAACTGCACCACTAGCAGGAGCTACAAAAGTAAACCAAACAGAACCTCCAATTCCATTTGCAAAACAACCTCCAACTGGTTCGTTAGTTTCTGCTGTTGCTCCTAAATTAGTAAAAGCATCACTAGCACTTGTAGCATCTATAGTTATTGCAATAGCATCACATATATTGTCATTAGCAGGTGGACAAGTATAAGTAACTGTTTCTGTTGTAGTCATTGTAGCATCGTCATCACTTGTAACTGTAAAATCAACAGATGTTCCAACAGGATAAGGACCAAAATTTTGAACACCAGCACCAACACCTGCAAAAGTAGTTGTTCCATCAGCTACTGTTACTGTTGAAGCACCACCTAAAGTTGTTACATCAAGATTTACTGTAAATTGACCGTTTGCACAATCTTCAACAGCGGTAGTTGTAAATTGAGGTGGGAAATTAACAGCTTCTGTTAAACAAAAAGTAACATCTACATCTGCTGTTTGGAAATCATAAATTTGTATAATTAAGTCATCACCAATAGCCCAACCTGTTAATAAAACATCGTCAGCAGCAAAAGTACCTTCACAAGTAATTTCGTTTCCAGCTGTATCTCTAATAACAATACCAGGGTTTCCAGCACCATCATTCCATATTAAACCTTCGGTAGTAGCAGTCCAAGAATAGAATCTATCTAAACCTGTACTTGTTCCATTACAAGAACCATCCATACCACTATCTGTTGTACCGTCACCAGCTAAATGAGCAGTAAAAGTAGCTGCATTTACATCACAAGGAGTACCTTCTGCAGAAGGAACAATTGGGTAAGGCATTATAAAAGAATCATTATCTACTATTTGGATATTAAACTCACCTGTTTTGGTGCTATATCCTTCTACTTGAATATAATACGTATCACCTGCAGTTAAACTTGTTAGTTTTGCAATAGAGTTCCATCCAAAAGAGCCTGCATTTCCGCTATCAGTATCACAGCCTACTTGCGTGTAGGTTGTAAAATCTGCACAATCTGTTGTGCTATAAACAGCAATACTTGTATCATTAAGAGGAGTGTCAAAATCTGTTGTAACAGCAACGTCCATACCATTTGAAACGAATGAGAACCATACAGAGTTTACGGTACTATCAGACCAACAAGTAGGGCTTGGTTCGTTTGTTTGACCTGTTGCTCCAACATTAGTTGCAACAGTTGGTGCTGCGTTTAAAGTAAGCATTTCTGCATTACAAGCATCATCATTTGCAGGTGGTGGAGGGTTAGTACCTACACACACATCAAAAGTTACGTCAGTAGCTGAAGTATAATAACTAAACACTCTTACGTAATAAGTATCACCTATTGTTAAACCAGAAACAGTACTTGTATCTGGGTCACTTATATTTACACTTACTAAAGTAGCACAATCACCAGATAGTATTTCATGTACTAAATCTGTACTTCCGTTATTTGCTACTTTATTTAACATTTTTATTTCGTGTGTATCGGCAGTAGCCATAAAAGAAAACCAAACATCATTATTTGGTGTTCCAGTACCATTATCTGATACTCCAGAGTCTGTTGCTCCTAAAAGTGTTCCACTTTCTACTGCACCACATGCTAAATCTGCATTAACAGTTAGAGAAGTTGCATCAGCGCAATCATCATTTGCAGGAGGTAATACAAAAGTAAAGTCATAAGACATCCAAGTTCCTAAAGCACCACTACCACAATCTGTTTGTACATAAAGCGTATAATCTGTTCCACTTACTAAAGAGGTTGCACTTGCTGTGTTTGTAGATTCGCTCCCAGATCCTACCACAGCAGCATCACCTTGCGCTGTACCTTGTGGTTGAATTTCCCAGTTATAACCTGTTGCGCCTGTTGCTACGTCCCAAGATAAATCTGCATTTCCTGGAGCTGTAAAATTACTAGCTGCAATATTCATTACATCTGGACAGACTGGATAAGGCACACATGAAACTGCTAAATCAAAGTTACCAGTATTTGTACTATATCCATAAACATACACATAATAATCTGTTCCTGTATCTGCACCAAAAGTAAGTAAAGAAGTAGCGCCTGTTCCTCCATCGTCATTACCGCCGACACAAGTTAATGAACCACAAGAACCTGACCATACTTGTATTTTAGTATCAAAAGAAGATAAACTTAAATCAACAGTAACATTATTATCATCACCAGCATATTTAAACCATACACCTGGTGCACCTTGTGAAGTACCACAAGTTGTTGTTTCTTCATCCGTTTCTGTTGCTGTTGCTGTACTCCCTGTATAAGAATTACCACAAGTAATGTTAATTGCATCACCACATAAATCATTAGCAGGAGGTAACACAAAAGTAAAGTCATAAGACATCCAATTTCCTAAAGTACCACTACCACAATCTGTTTGTACATAAAGCGTATAATCTGTTCCACTTGTTAAAGAAATAGCAGATGCAGTGTTTGTAGATTCACTACCAGATTGAACCACAGCAGCATCACCTTGAGCTGTTCCTTGTGGTTGAATTTCCCAGTTATAACCTGTTGCACCTGTTGCAGCATCCCAAGATAAATCTGCATTACTTGGTGCTGTAAAATTACTAGCTGTTATATTGGTTACGTCTGGACATGTTGGAGGTGTGGCAGAGACAATTGTTGGTGACTGAAAGCAAAAACCATAATTCCAATCTGTTCCTGCTGGATCATCGTCATAAGATATTCTATATTTAAATCCTGCTAATTGAATTGTAGTAAAGGAACTAATATCTAAATCACTAGAAGTATATGTTTCTGATGTTCCACCACAAAAATTATCAGTTGGAGCTGATGCTGTATCTTGAGTAAATCCAAAACCCCAATCTGTCCAAATAGAAGAGTCCGCATCCCAATATTGGAATTTTAGCTCATCATTAGATGAATAATTATATACATAATCTCCAGAAATAGATAATAGAGTTTCACCAGCTGTATGTGCAGCTGTTAAATCAATAATTGGGGATTCAGCTGCAATATTATCTTCATGTGAGCCACCAGCATCATCATCATCAAAAGCAAAATTTGAAGTAATTGTAGGGTCAGATTCAAACGCATTAGGATCAGTGTTGTAATTTCCAGTAACTGTCCAGTTGGCATTAGGCCAAGTAGCATTTTGATTTAAAACTTGTGCCATTCCCTGCCAACTAAAAGCAGCAAAGAAAAAAGCAATTAAATAATAGGTAAATTTTTTCATAATTTATATAAATTAAGGTTAATAATTGCTGAAATTACTAAAAAAAAATTATACAACAATAGAAAAAGTGTTTTTTTTTTAAAATCCCTTCATCAAAAAGACAAAGGGATTTATGGTATGCTTTTTGTGAGGTTTAACATAATATTAACGTCTAAATTAAATATTATGAACACAAAAAACAAATTACCAAATGTAAAATTACAAAAAACTTCTGTAATTTTTATGCAATTAGGATTAATCCTTGCTTTATTTTCTGTTTACCTTATTATTGAACACGAAAGTTATTACAAACCTTATGCTTTGACTGATAATTTAAAGGATGATGAAACTGATGATGAAATTACCATTTATGAATTTGAAGTTGTAAAACCAACGAAGAAAAAAGCGAATACTAAAAAGGTGGCAAAAATTCCTGTAAAACAAAAACCTCAAATTATTGAAAAGTTTCAAGCGGTGAAAAATGAAACGAAACAAATAGAAAAATTGGTTTTGATACCATCTGATGATGAAGAAAAAGTCAAAATAGCACCTTTGAAGGTTAATGATATTAAAGAAGTGCCTATTGTTGAAGATATAGAAGAACTTCCTTTTTCTGCCGTAGAATTTGCTCCAGAATTCCCTGGTTGTACAGGCTCTAAACAAGAGAAAATGGCTTGTTTTAATAAAAAAGTTTCTAAAATAGTGCAACGCAATTTTAATGTAGATTTAGCGCAAGACTTAGGTTTAGAAGCAGGTAAAAAACGAATTAATGTGCAATTTATTATTGATACACAAGGAAATATTGTTGATGTGAAAGTAAGAGCTCCTCATAAACGATTAGAAAAAGAAGCACGAAGAATTGTGAAATTGTTTCCTAAAATGAAACCTGCTCGTCAAGGATTGCATTCTGCTAGAGTGAAATATGCTTTACCTATTCTTTTTAATGTGGAAGATTAGTTTTTTATTTTAACCACGACCACGAAGTGCACGAAGAAGGCACTAGGTTCACTAAGCTGTATGTTTTTTAAACACAATAGCCACATAGAAAATGTAGAAATACCTTTGGCTTTGTAAAGTTACATAGATGAAATGCTGAAATAAATTCAGTATGACGTTCAGTATCAGTATGACGTATAATTCGTGTAAATCTGTATTATCCGTAATATTCGTGTTTTTATAAACACACAGTTATCCATACAGTTCTGCGAAAATCTGCGTGATCTGCGGGAGATTTTAACCACAATAGCCACATAGAAAATGTAGAAATACCTTGGCTTTGTAAAGTTACATAGATGAGATGCTGAAATAAATTCAGTATAACGTTCAGTATCAGTATGATGTATAATTCGTGTAAATCTGTTTTATCCGTAATATTCGTGTTTTTATAAACACATAGTTGTCCATACAATTCTGCGAAAATCTGCGTGATCTG
>Ga0256840_1003997_pt1 | contig 11385 bp, 11 predicted proteins | sample 355202metaG_FD_185969 | JGI IMG/M metagenome (GOLD analysis project Ga0256840, IMG submission 185969) | Hydrothermal vent microbial communities from Mid Atlantic Ridge, Atlantic Ocean - 355-202 | ecosystem: Environmental > Aquatic > Marine > Hydrothermal vents | place: Atlantic Ocean: Mid...
TCAAAGACTCCCCAGGGCTGGGTTGGAGTTTTCATTCCGACCATCGTCGTCGGCGACGCCTGCCCCTTCGTGAGGCCGTATATCTGGTTGTCGTGTATGAGGACGGTTATGTCGGGGTTTCTCCTGATGGCGTGGATCAGGTGGTTGCCGCCTTCGGCGTACATGTCGCCGTCTCCGCCCTCTGCTATGACCGTCAGCTCGGGGTTTGCCGCCTTCACACCGGTCGCTATCGGTATCGCCCTGCCGTGGAGCGTGTGGTAGCCGTTGGCGTTGATGTAGTGTGGCATCTTAGCTGCCTGTCCGATTCCACTGATTATTGCCACCTGGCTCGGCTTCAGGCCAAGCTCAGCTAAGGCTGAGATAAGAATGTTCCTTATGCCGAAGTTTCCACAGCCGGGACACCAGGCGACGTCCTTGCTGGTCGGCCTCTTGGGTTCAAAGGCCTCCCTGCCGGTTGGAAGGTTCATTCTACCACCCCCTTCAGAGCATCAAAAACCTCTTCCACCGAGAACGGCCTCCCGTCGTACTTCAGAACCCTGTGGTGAACATCGACTCCGAGTTCTTTTTTCAGAAGGTCCCCGAACTGGCCGGTGACGTTGTTCTCGACGACGATTACCGTCTTGCCTTCGAAGAACCGCTTTGTCTCGGGGTTGAGTGGATAAACCCAGCTGAAGTGGAGCAAAGCAACGTCATCCCTCCCGAGCTCCTCAAGGGCCTCCTCAACCGTGTGGAGCGTCGAGCCCCAGGAAATCACAAGGTACCTGGCGTTTTCACTTCCGAAGAGCTTCGGCAGGGGTGCGTTCTTTCTTATCGTTTCGAGCTTTTTAACTGCCCTCTTCTCCTGCATTTTCCTTGTAAGCTCGGCATCCTCGGTAATATCGCCCCACTCGTCGTGCTCGTTGCCGTTGGCTATGACTACTTCCTCGCCGTAGCCCGGGACGGCCCTCGGCGAGATTCCGTCCTCGGTGAGCTCGTATCTCCTATAGCCTGGCTTTGCCTCGACGATATGCTTCTCGAACCTCACCTTCCCCAGCTCTGGCTTTGGCAGGTTGTAGTAGGTGTCCACGAAGTACTGGTCAGTGAGGATTATAACCGGAACCTGGTATTTGTCAGCTAAATTGAAGGCCTCAGCAGTTAGGTAGAACGCCTCCTCCATGCTTCCAGGTGCGAGGATTATCCTCGGAAAGTCGCCGTGGCCTGCGTAGAGGACGAGGTTTAAATCACCCTGCATTGTCCTCGTCGGCAGGCCCGTTGCAGGGCCGGGCCTCTGGGCGAGGTGTATGACTATCGGGTTCTCCGCCATTCCTGCCAAGCTCAACGCCTCGCTCATCAGGGCGAAGCCCCCTCCGGAAGTGCTCACCATCGCCCTCGCTCCCGCGAACCACGCTCCGAGGGCCATGTTTATCGCCGAAATCTCGTCCTCGACCTGCTCGACTATTATCCCGAACTCTTCCGCCTTCTGTGCACCGAAGGTCGAGACGCCAGTTGAGGGGCTCATGGGGTAGAAGCTGAGGAAGTTCATGCCTCCGGCGAGGGCACCTATCCCTACAGCTTCGGTCCCACTGAGAAGGATTTCTTCCCTGACCTTCTCGTCTCTCCCGACTTCGACCCTTATCGTCCCTTCCTCGCAGAGCCTAACGCCCAGCTCGTAGCCTTTTTTAGCGGCTTCGATGTTCTTGTTCACGACGTTCTCACCCTTGCTCCCGAAGCGCTTCCTTATGTACTCTTCGACCGCCCCAAAGTCGCCGTGGAAGAGGCCGACTATTAGGCCTGCTGCGGTCGTGTTGATGTAGAGCTGGCTTCCCGTTTCGAGGGCGAGCTTCGTGAGGGGCACTTCCACGAGGTTTACCCTTCCAAGGAACTCTTCCTCGACGTTCTCCCTCTCTCCGAGGACGACGGTCTCCTTGGAGAGCCTGTCGGAGACCCAGCTCAGGACGCCCTGCTTGAACGGGACGAGGATGTCTATTCTCTTTACGAAGGCCCTGACGCGTCTGGAAGAAACGCGTATCTCGGTGGTGTTTATCCCGCCCCTAACCCGGGACATGTACTCCTTGTTTGCATAGACGTGGTAGCCGGAGCGCTTTAGGGCATAGGTTAGGATTCCCTCGACGGTCTGAATTCCCTGCCCGGCAGCACCGCCAAGAACTATGGAAACCTCACCACGGAACTCAGACATAGTGCATCACTCCCGCAGACCTTCTGCCGGTAGTCCGTGTCTCAATCAACCCCATCAGAAGTTCGAGCACAAAACGAAAACCCTTTCGGGCAGATTTTGGAACAAATTTGTTCATTTGTATCCACCATGACGTAATAATGCGCAAAACTATATAAAGATTACCGATGTATTTAGGTTGGCTGATCGATATGAGCCGAGAAGAAAATGAACCTGACGTTGCCGTCTTTGCGGGCGGCTGCTTCTGGTGCATGGAGGAGGCCTTCGAGAGGCTTCCCGGAGTGGTTGATGGCATCGCTGGCTATACCGGTGGCTTCGTTGAGAATCCGACCTATGAACTGGTCTCAACCGGTGAAACCGGCCATCGCGAGGCAGTTAAGGTCATTTACGACCCCTCAGAAGTCTCCTACGAGAGGCTCCTCGAAGTCTTCTGGAGGAACATAGATCCAACCGACCCCTACGGCCAGTTCGCCGACAGGGGCGAGCAGTACAGAACGGCGATTTTCTACCTGAATGAGGGGCAGAGGGAGCTGGCTGAAGAATCGAAGAGAAGGCTTGAGCTTGCGGGAATCTTTGATGAACCGATAGCGACGGAGATACTTCCCGCTAAAGAGTTTTATCCGGCCGAAAAATACCATCAGAGCTATTATCTGGCCTTTTCAGAGCACTACAAACGCTACAAGCTCTACTCCGGAAGGTTGGGCTTCATAAAGTCCGTCTGGGAGAAAAACGCTCATTTCCATCTCTTTCCGGAGAGGGAGCGCTACTGGCTCGGATGGGCCAAGCCCTCAGCTTCAGAGCTGAAGAACTCCCTAACTCCCCTACAGTACGCGGTAACACAGCTTGGAATGACGGAACCTGCCTTCCAGAACGAATACTGGAACCATTATGAGGAGGGCATCTACGTAGATGTGGTTTCCGGTGAGCCGCTCTTCAGCTCCCTCGACAAGTTTGACTCAGGAACGGGGTGGCCGAGCTTTACGAAACCCCTTGAGGAGTGGGCGGTAGTTGAGGCAAAAGGGTGCGAGAGCTTCCTCTGCGGGAGAGAGGTAAGGAGTCGCTTCGCAGATTCACACCTCGGTCACGTCTTTGAAGAGCCGACACCTACGGGGAGGCGCTATTGTATAAACTCCGCTTCGCTGAGGTTCATCAAAAGGGAAGAACTAGAGAGGTACGGCTACGTTGCTTATGAGGAGCTTTTCAAATAAGGAGGGATTCAGAGCTCCTCTATGACTCCCCTGACGACCTCAAGGGGTTCCTTGATGATCTCCAGTATGTCGTCGGCGGTGTTTATGGCAACGTAGGTCTCGCCGTCCTTCCGGTAGAAGAGCACCGGGCACGGTGCAAAGGAGCCTATCTCGTAGTCCTTCTTGGTCATCTCGTAGAATATCTTTGGATTGCAGACCCAGAGAATCCTGTAGGGCTCCATATCGACACCGACCTTGGTCCTGACGACGTCACTTGGGGTAAACTCAAGCACAACCTTGTAGCCCTTCTCCTCAAGCTTCGCCTTAAACTTCTCCTCGGCCTCCTTGAGGCCCAGGCTGAGTTTCCTCCTGTACCTGTACATCAGACCACCTCCTCAAATTGTTGAGAGCGATTCGAATAGGGAGCTCCAGAGTTTGAGCGGCGTGAGCTCGGTCAGCATCAGCAGGCCAAGAAGTATCAGGATCACCCCAAGAGCTTGCTCCCACCTTGCCCTGCTCCTTCCGCTCAGGGAGAGCCTTCCGGAGAGGAGCTTCCTGTTCACCCACTCCCCGAGATCCTTCGATGCTGTCAGCAGGTAAACCGTTAGCCCCATTCCGAGGCCGTAGGTGCCCATGACGATGACCCCGCTCAGCGTGTCCCCGCTCAGGGCGGCGGTTATCACCGCGAAGCCGACGTAGGGGGCAATGCACCCGAGCCAGGTCGCCCCCAACGCCGAGCCGAGGGCGAAGTCGTAAGCTATGCCCTTCTTCCCAGCCACTCTGTCGGAGGGGGAGAAGCTGAGGAGCCTTTCGAGTCTCACACTAACGCGCTCGCTCACGAAGCTCGCGCCTATAACAGTAAAGCCGATCCCACCGATGAGGTAGAGCGCCCCCCGTATCTGGGAGGCGTAGGAACCAAGGTTGCCGACGAGGGCACCAAGCAGGGCAAAGGAAGCCACCATCCCTGCTATTATTGCCTCGACCTTCCTCCTAGCGAATGTGAGGGAGAGCGTGCCAACTATGACGGGCAGAACACAGGGTGAGAAGACGCTGACGATCCCGGCTGAGAATATGGGCAGGAGTACGGACAGGCCGAGGTTGCTCTTCCCGCTGGGGTTTCCTGAAAGGTCCTCCGTCTGGGGCTTTTGTCCACTGGGCTGAGTGGTGGCCTGAGGTTCCTCCCCTTCAGTAGCTTTCTCCAGGAAGTATGCTAATCCATCGGGGTTCAGAGCGCCTACCGCTACCCCCTTCAGAACCATGGTCCCGTTAACGGCCTTGAAAACGACCATGGTTGGCGTTCCCGGAACGCCGCCGCTTATCTCCTCTCCGGGCGTTTTGGGTCTGTAGTAGCCGGCGTTGTCCGGCTGGATGACTATCACCGGGCTGTAAACCTTATACCGGAGCGTCGTTATCGGGCGGCTTTTGTAAACGTCCACCGAGACAAGTACGAACCCGTTAAGGGCCTTTTCAGCTGTGGTAGTTGGGAAGACACTCGTTTTCATGTACTGGCAGGCGGGACAGCTCTCGGAGTGGTAAAATACGAAGAAGTATCTCCCTCCGTTCGAGGAGACAAGCTCACGGAGTTCCTTTTCGGTCGTGACGTCATGAAAAGACAGGTTGCCGTATTTGGCGGTTCCCGCGCTGACCAGCGGTATGAGAAGCGATAGGACTACCAGCATTAAAAGCGCCCTGCGCACTCCTTTCACCTGAAAAGAGATTGAGGGGGTGGTTAAAAAGCCTTTTTTTGAAGCTTTTTTCATCAAAACGTCATCGGGACGTAGCCCTCCTCAAGCCTTTCCGCTATTATCCTCCCGACGTACTCAACCTTCGTGTACTCCTCCAGAGGCCCCACAAAGCCCTCGACCTCGGCTATTCTCCTGCACGCCGTTGGGGTTCTGCCCATTTCTGCCAGCTTTTTTATCCATTGTATGAAGAGCCCGTCGCCCTCTGCCACCGCCCTCTCCGCCGGTCCGAAGAGTATGACCTCAACGTCCTCAGCCCAGCCGTTCTTTATGGCATTGATCGCCCACATGAAGCCGGGGATTACCCTCTCATCAGCGCTTGAAATAATAACAAGAGCCTTTACCATAGTCTCATCCCCCGAAAACAGTCTCACGGGGTTTTATGATGCTGCAGGTTTATATTCTTTACTTTTTTCATTTTGAAAGGGCCAGCATCGGAAGACGAAAGCTCTAATCAACGGCCGCCAGATGTATGAGCAGGAAGATTGCGAAGAGGAGCGTTGTTGCTATGTGCACGGCCTTCCAGTAGCCAAGCATTCTGACGAACCTGAGGACGGCCCTTTTTTCGTGTCTCATTAAGGCTCTGGCCACCCTTCCGTAGATGTATCTTCCCACAAAGCCGCTTACGTTGAGAAGAACGAGGGTAATCCCCATTCCAAGCCCGCTCAGGCCTGCGGCACCGGTATAAACCCCGCACGAGAAGAAGTGCACAAAGGCCAAAACAGAGCCTGTTATCGTCAGTGCATGGTGTATCTCAAGTGGGGTTACCGGGCCGAGGATGGTCAGGTATGGCTGTTCGGGTTTTATCTCAAATCCCCATTCACCGGACTTCCTGTGAACTATCATCATCTTCCTCTTTGTCAGCGCGTAGTATGCCACCCCCACCGCTATGAGTCCTATGCCTGCCTTGGCCAGGCCCCCGTAGCCGGCTTCATACTCCCCCTCCTCCTCATCAGCAAGCACCAGAGGGGAAATAAGGACAACCATGAACACCAGAACCAGCAGTGCCCTCAGCCTCATCCCTCATTCCCCCACGGCTCCCCGAACCTGTTGAGGCTCACCTTGTCCCACTCGAGAACCTCATCGCCGTGGGAGGCTTGTTCTCAGCTGGATAGCCAATTCCGATTATGCAGGTGACGCGGTAGTTTTCCGGGATCCCCAAAAGCTCCCTAACGTACTCCTCGGCAGTTTTACCTTCACCGTGCATCCTGTTCCTTATCTGCACCCAGAAGGAGCTTAGCCCGAGGGCAAACGCCGCCAGCTGTATGTGTTCCGCCGCTATACTCGCGTCCTCCACCCAGACGTCGCTCCGGCTTTCGTCCGCCGTGATAACTATCGCCAGAGGAGCCGTTGCCAGACCGGAGGCGCCGAGCTTGGCCTTCGAGAGGGCCTTAAGCTTTTCCTCCTCGTCCACCACTATGAAGTGCCAGGGCCTCTTGTTGAAGGAACTCGGCGAGAGAAATGCCGCTTCAAGGAGCTTCTCCACGAGTTCACGTGGCACCGGCCTCTCCTGGAACCTCCTAACACTCCTCCTCTTTCGAAGGACTTCAAAGAACTCCATAGAACCACCTCACGTTTTCGGCTTCAGGAGCATCAGGTAGTGGTAGGGGAGCTCCCGGTATTTCACGGGCTCGAAGTTTTCGGCAAGTCTGAGGATGTCCTCCGGGGAGAGCCTTTCCTCCACTGGAGGGCCAAATGGCATCGGCTCCTTCTTCCACTCGGCCACGAGGATGAACGCCCTTCCAGCCCAGCGGAGGTATTCCTCGGGTCTCTCCATCTCGTGGAGAACGCTGGAGAAAACTGCCAGGTCGAAGTCGCCTATATCCGGCGGCCTCTCGGTGACCATCACCTCGACGTTATTCAGCTTTTCGTCTTCGATTCTCCTTTTCAGAATCTCCGCCATTTTTGGGCTTGCTTCGATGGCGTAGACCTTTTTGAAGGCCCTCGCCAGGGGGACGGTCAGGTATCCCGTACCCGCGCCGACGTCCACCGCAACTTCCTTCTCGGGGACCTCGCTGACGGCGAACTCTATTACCCCCTCCGCCGGGAAGACCTTCCTCCTCCATTCGGAGTCCAGTACGTGCGCATGCTCTGGACTGAAGCGGTGCATTTCAACCCCCCACTGCATTGTTGGCCGTTGGGATAGAAATCCCTTTTGGTGGATCAGAATTTCCCGTGAGCCTCTGCGAGATAAACCTTTGGTTTCCAAAACCCTTTTTATCCCCTCGTCCAAGCCGGATGTGGTGGGAGTATGGTAGGGGTGACGATGGACTTTTCGAGGCACTTCCCGATCATAGGAATCGAGGGGCAGAGGAAGCTGAGCGAGAGCACCGTCGCAGTGGTCGGGGCCGGCGCGCTGGGGAGCTGGGAGGTCTACTTCCTCCACAAGCTCGGCGTTGGAAGGATTATAGTCATCGACAGGGACTTTGTGGACGAGAGCGACCTTCCCAGGACGATGTACACCAAAGAGGACGTTGGAAAACCAAAGGTTGAGGTTCTGAAGGAGAGGTTTGGAGTAATCGGCCACTTCGAGGACCTAAACCCCGGAACGGTTAACCTTCTTGATGCGGCAGACCTCATAATCGACGGGACGGACAACATATACACCCGCATGGTAATAAACGACTACGCCATACGGGAGAACAAGCCGTGGATTTACGTGGGAGTTCTGGCAACCTACGGCAACATAATGCCGATAATCCCCGGAAAAACCGCCTGCTTCCGGTGCCTGATGCCAAAGCTCCCTGAAAGGCCTTTGCCGACCTGCGCAATAGCGGGGATAATGAGCTACGTCCCGAGCTTCGCGGCATCACTGGCCGTTGCCCTGGCGGCAAAGATGCTGCTCGGCGAAGAAGTTGAAAGCGAGCTGTTCTTCTTCGACCTCAAAAGCATGGACTTCGAGAAGGTCAGGATACCGAGGAGGGAGGACTGCCCCGCCTGTGTGAGGAGGGAGTTCACATTCCTGGAGAAGAGGATAAAGATAGAGCGCATGTGCGACGGCTCCATACAGGTGACGCCGCCCATGCCCATGAGCATAAACCTCGACGAGTTCGCGGAGAGGCTTGAGAAGCTCGGCATCGAGTACCTGAAGACGAGCCAGTTCATTCAGTTCGAGGACGACTACGCCGAGATACTGGTGTTCAAGACGGGCAGGATGGTAATCCGCGGTGCCGAGGACGAGAAGGAAGCCAAGAACTTCTTCGCCCGCTACCTGGGTGGTTGAAGTGCTAATCGTGCGCTACGGCGAGGTCGGCATCAAGGGCGGCAAGAGGAGGGAGTTCGAGATGAAGCTGGGGGACAACATACTCGCCGCGCTGAGGAGGAGGGGGGTAGACGGGAAGGCGAGGATAATCAGGGGGCGTATACTGGTCGATGCCCCCGACGAAACAGCCCAAATAATCGCCAAAGTCCCCGGCGTCGTCTCTGTGTCCCCTGCGAAGGAGATGGAGTACGAAGAGGTTCCCGCCTACCTGAAGGACGCCCTGAAGGGGCTGAGTCCAAAAAGCTTCAAGGTCGAAACCCAGAGGCTCGACAAGACCTTCCTGAAGACCTCCGTGGAGATAAACCGCGAGATCGGGGCATTTATCGTCGAGAACTTCGGCTGGAAGGTCGACCTCAAAAACCCCGAGCTGGTCGTTGGGATAGAGATAATAGCCGAGAAGGCATACGTGTTCCTCGAAAAGCTCAGGGGCGGTGGTGGCCTGCCGGTTGGCACGCAGGGAAAGGTCGTCGTCCTGCTGAGCGGCGGCATTGACTCACCCGTTGCCGCTTTCCTGATGCTCAAGAGGGGCGCAGAGGTCATCGCGGTGCACTTTGACCAGGGACTGAACGCGAGAAACGTCGTCGAGAAGGTCGTCGACATACTTGAGGACTACTCCCCCGAGCCGATAGAGCTCATAGTCGAGAACCACTTCGAGATACTGAAGCCCTACGTCAGGGCCCTCATCAGGGCGGGAAAGGGGGAGTGGACGTGCGTGGTCTGCAAGGTGGCAATGCTGAGACGCGCTGCTGAGATAGCGAGGGAAAGGGGCGCCCTTGGCATAGTGACCGGCGACAGCCTCGGGCAGGTTGCCAGTCAGACCCTCTCGAACCTGTATTTTGAGACGATGAGCGTCCGCTTCCCGGTTCACAGGCCCCTCCTCGGCATGGACAAGGAGGAGATAGTGGCGATAGCCAGGAGGATGGGAACATACCGGGCTTTCCTGGAGTATCCCTACTGCGACTGCCCCTTCCGGCCGGAGAGGGTCGTCACGAGCGGGAAGCTAGAGGAGTTTCAGCGCGTGCTTGAGGTGCTGGAGCGGGAAGGGGTATCTGAATTGGAGTAGCTCGAATCCTTTACTCAAATTTGTGGAGAAAGGTTTTAAAAGTGGACTTTTCTACCCAAATACGGGTAAAGAAGAAAGGTGATGCTCATGCTGAAAGTGGAAAATCTTCATGTTAAGGTTGCTGAAAAGGAAATCCTCAGAGGAGTGGACTTTGAACTCACATTGGGCGAGCTCCACGTCGTCATGGGGCCGAACGGCAGCGGAAAGTCCACGTTGGCTTTGACGATAGCGGGACATCCAAAGTACAGTGTCACAGACGGAAAGATACTGTTCGATGGGGTTGATATAACCGGAGCAAAGCCCGAGGAGAGGGCCAGAAGGGGCATCTTCCTCAGCTTCCAGCATCCGGTTGAGGTCGAAGGGGTGAAGATTATACAGTTCCTCCAGAGGGTGCTCAAGAATCTGAGGGGCATCGATGAGGTTGAGGCCTATGACATGATATTCAGAGCGGTTCAGGAGCTCGGCTTTGATAGTTCGATCCTCTCAAGGGAGCTCAACGTAGGCTTTTCAGGCGGTGAGAGGAAAAAGCTGGAGATGCTCCAAGCATATCTCGTGAGGCCCAAGCTTCTCATCCTCGACGAGCCGGACAGCGGAGTTGATGTGGATTCCCTCAAGGTCATCGCGGGGGTTATAGCCAAGCTGCACAGCGAGGGGACGGCGATACTCCTAATCACCCACTACGGAAGGATCCTGGAGTACCTGAACCCCCAGAGGGTGCACGTGCTGAAGGAGGGTAAACTCGTCGTCTCCGGCGGGATGGAGCTCGTAAAGCTCATAGAGGAGAAGGGCTTCGCGGCGGTGGGGGAAAATGGCGCAGCAGTCAAGGCTTGAGGAGATACTGAAGGCCGGATCCCTTGAAGAGATTCTCGGGACGGCGGTACCATACTCCAAGGAGATAGAGCTCCGCGGTGAAATCACCGAGGACGTCATCAGGGAGGTATCCCGCATAAAGAACGAACCGGAGTGGATGCTCAGGCACCGCCTCAAGGCCCTTGAGCTGTTCCATAAGCTTCCAATGCCCAAATGGGTGGTTGGGATAGAGGAGCTTGACCTTGAGAGCTTCTCCCTCTACTCGAAGCCGGAGGTGGGGGACGAAGTTAGGGACTGGGACGATTTACCTGAGAACATCAGGAGGACCTTTGAGAGGTTAAACATTCCGGAGATAGAAAAGAGGTTTCTATCGGGCCTTACTGCCGTCTTCGACAGCGAGAGCGTTTACTCCCAGCTCAAGGAGGAGTTCGAGAAGAAGGGCATCATCATGCTCCCCATGGAGGAGGCCGTCCAGAAGTACCCCGACCTTGTGAAGAAGTACTTCGGGAGGGTCTTTCCGGCAGGGGAGCACAAGTTTTCCGCCTTACACCACGCCCTCTGGAGCGGTGGGGCGTTCGTCTACATCCCCAAAGGAGTTAGGGTGCCCTTCCCGATAGAGGCATTCTTCGTCATCGGCTCGGCTCTGGAGGGGCAGTTCGAGCACACACTCCTCATAGCCGATGAGGGGAGCTACGTCCACTTCATAGAAGGCTGTTCGGCGCCGATGTACAAGGGCTTCTCCTTCCACGACGGTATGGTCGAGATATACGCCCACAGAAATGCCACCGTCAAGTTTACAACCATACAGAACTGGAGCAGGAACGTCATCAACTTCAACAACAAGAGAGCCATCGTAGAGGAAAACGCCTACGTCGAGTGGATAGAGGGAAGCATCGGGAGCCACATAACCTACACATATCCATCGAGCGTCCTTAAGGGCGAGGGGGCAAGGACGGCTCAATACGTTGTCTCTCTCAGCAACGGGCCCTATCTCAAGGACACCGGCGCTAAAACCTGGCACCTGGCTCCGAATACAAGCTCGAAGATAGTCTCCAAGAGCATAAGCGCCAACGGCGGCATAAACATATACCGCGGGCTGGTGAGGATCCTCAAGGGCGCGAAGAACTCCACCGCGACGGTCTCGTGTG
>Ga0256840_1003998_pt1 | contig 11381 bp, 10 predicted proteins | sample 355202metaG_FD_185969 | JGI IMG/M metagenome (GOLD analysis project Ga0256840, IMG submission 185969) | Hydrothermal vent microbial communities from Mid Atlantic Ridge, Atlantic Ocean - 355-202 | ecosystem: Environmental > Aquatic > Marine > Hydrothermal vents | place: Atlantic Ocean: Mid...
CGCTTACACAAATCGTTATCTACAAGCAAAAAAAATGAGCAAAACATATATTATAGGAGATTTACACGGATGCTTTGATGAATTTATAGAATTAACAAATCAAATTGGTATAAATGATAATGATTTGGTTATCTCACTTGGCGATATTGTTGATAGAGGAAATAAATCTGTTGAACTTTATAGATATTTTAAAAATCGAGAGAACTCAATAGTTTTAATGGGAAATCACGAAAGAAAACATCAAAGAGGTATTCTAAGTTACTCGCAAGAAATAGTTAAGGTTCAATTTGCAGATGAATATAATGAATTTGTGAAATGGACTGAATCTCTTGAATATTTCTATGAAACTGAAGATGCTATTATAGTTCACGCATTTTTCGAACACGATAAAAAGTTACAAGACCAAAAACAAGAAGTGCTATCTGGAACAACTTCCGGTTCTAAATATTTAGAAAATAAATATGAAGAAGGAAAGTTCTGGACTGATTATTACACAGGTGTAAAACCTGTAGTTTATGGGCATCACGTAGTTGGAGAAGAACCTAAAATTTACAATAATACTTATGGAATCGACACAGGTGCTTGTCACGGAGGAAAATTAACAATACTTGAATTGCCAAGTTTTAAACTACACCAAATAAAAGTACCTAAAGATTATTGGAAAGAAGAACAATCAAAATGGCAAATACCTGTTCTAAAGGCTAAAAATTGGGAAGAAATGAAAATTGAATTCATACATAATCAAATAAGTAAATTAAGCTACAAGGAAGAAGTTGAAATTAAAGAGTTCCTGAAAGAAATTGAGAATTGGATTAATAATGTCCAAAACTCAATCATTATTATTAAAAAGAAATTAGAACAAATAACAATCGAGTTAAAAGAAAAATATCAAGAGAAGTTTAACAAGGAAGTTGCCAAACTTAGTTATAGGTCATTTATATTTAAAGCAAATTCTCAGAATCTACAAGTATCTGATTTAGAAAAGGTTTTAAACACACCACAGAAAGTTATTGACTTAGCACTTGAATTAAATCTATCTGAAATTCCGAATAGAAAGAGCCAGTAGATAACACGGTATAAAAATAATAAGGGTTAAGTGCCAGACCCAAAGTTGGTGCATATTAACAAAGCCCGCCAAATCTTTGATTTGGTATTTAGTATAGTGAAAAGTAAAATACCAAATCAAAGATTTGGCTAAGTGTTAACCGTAAAGTACGAGCGTTTCAATCCCTTACTATTCTTATACGAACCGTTGGCAGTAATTCCAGAACGAGAAAATCAGTACCTAAAATATGAATGAAAAAGAAGCATTTGAAATTGTAAAAAAGAGAATAATTGAAATTCAATCCAAAAAAGGAAAACCAACTCGAATAGCAATAAATGGAATTGAAGGAACAGGAAAAACTGTGTTTGCAGAAAAACTAACAAAATATTTAAACTCTAACGAAATGAAAGCAATTCAAGTTTCAATTGATGGATTTCATTTTAATAAAGAAGTAAGATATAAACAAGGAAGGAATTCAGCAAAAGGTTATTATGAAAATTCCTATGATGAAATGGCTTTTGTAAATAAGGTTTTAAAATCATCACAATCTGAAAAACCAAATTACATTCTTGCTACTCACGATTTAGAAACTGATGAATATCTAAACCTAAAACCAATTGAAATTAACACTGAAACAATTATAATAACTGACGGAGCATATTTGTTTAAGCCAAATTATATAAATCATTGGGATTTGAAAATATATTTAAAAACTGATTTTGGAACAGCAATGAAAAGGGGAATTGAAAGGGATAAAGAAAGTTTGGGTGGATTTGAAGCAACTAAAGAAAAATTTGAGAAAAGGTATCATAAAGCGTCAAAAATATACTTAAACGAAAACAAACCTGAAGGGAAAGCCGATATAATATTTGACAATTCAGATTTTGAAAATTTGAAATTAATAAAGCAAACTACTGCCAACAATGGCTATAGTTAATACGGGTTTTGGTGCTTAACCCAAAGTGAAGTACCTTGAATGAAGTCCGCAAAATTTACAATTTTGCGTGTTAATTATTAAAGAAAAAATTGTAAATTTGGCTAAGTGCTTAATCGAAAGTTCAGTTCTTCGAAATCCCGTACTAACCATAGCCGAGACGTTACCTCTTATTAAGAAACGAACTCAATATACAACTTTTTTAAATTATTATATAAAAAAGCATACAATTTAATTTATTTTTTATATATTTGCAAAGTAAAAAATATCTCTGCTGGAACAGAGATAAATTTATATTCGGTCGTACCGATTAATTTTAAAATTTGTAACATATGTTAGAAAACTACATTACCGTACCGCAAAGGTACAAAAAAAAATCAAATAATCGTTTTAATCGAAGACGATTAGCCTCATTAAAAGGAGTGACATTCGATTTAAAAGAAGAGCTTCCTGTGCTATTTAAAGCATTTAAAGAGGCTTATGAGCTATACGAAAGAGAAATAATTTTAACACCACCAACTGCAAGAGTTAGAGGTTTTGAAGCATCATTGTTAAATTCAAAAATGTTACAATGTGTTCAAAAATACTTTCCAAACAACTGGAGATTTGGTAAGTATAAAAGGTTTACTCTTAGAGTCAAAGGTTATATTTTATTATTTAAGAAATTAGATAATAAAGATATGCCTATGAATATTAAAACAAAATCAGTTCAGGCAATTTCGCAGCAACTTTCTTTACCTTTATTTAATTCCCAAACATACATTGAGGAACCAATTTTATTTTTTGGTTATAAGAGAAATAGAGTTGGACAGGTTTCTGAACCAAAATTAGTTTATGTTGATGAAAATAGGTTAAAGTGGATTATTACTAATAATGAAATAACTACAGAAAAACCAATTCAAATACCAAGAAAAACAAAAGAGGCTGTACCAATGCTCAAAAAAGGAAAAAAGAGCAAAAAGAAAGCTGTTTAATTTATTAACCCAATCGTGTACGACCGATATTTAAAAATAACAAAAAACAAAAAAGATGGAAATTAATCACAAACAATTAACTTTTGCAAGAGAATATAGAGGATATTCTCAAACAGAACTATCTTCAAAAGTTGTTGGTTTATCTCAATCTAATTTATCTAAGTTTGAAAAAGGTGTAAGTTCTTTATCTAATGAACTTTTAGAAAATATAATTTCTTTTTTAGACTTTCCTATTAGTTTCTTTCACCAAAAAATATCAAACAAAGCTGATACAGCACACTTTAGAAAGAGAACTACAATAACTAAGAAAATTAAGACCGAGATTGAACATAGTTATAGACTAATTGGATATTTAATAGACCAAATGTCCGACTCTTTAGATTGGCCAAATTTCAACTTTAAATCATTTGATTTAGAAGAAGGTTATACACCAGAAATTGTTGCTAATTATACAAGAAAATTTTTACATTTAAAATTTGATGAACCGGTCAAAGATATTTGTAATTTACTGGAAACAAACGGTATTATAATTGTTGAATTTGAAGCTACTGAAAAATTTGATGGTGTTTCATTCATAACAGACAAAGGAAATCCTGTAATAGTTATCAATAAATCATTTTGTAGTGATCGTAAAAGATTTACAATAGCACACGAATTAGGGCATTTATTAATGCATTCTGTAAACAACCCTGCAATACCAACTTTTAGAGAAAAAGAACTTGAAAATGAAGCTAATTCTTTTGCTTCTGAATTTTTAATGCCAAAGGAAGCTATTATTAATTCTCTTTACAATGTAAGAATTTCATATTTAGCAGAATTAAAACGATACTGGCTTACTTCTATGGCTTCAATTATAAGACGTGCAAAAGATTTAGGTTGTATTTCAAAGGATAAGTATACATATCTCAATATTGAGTTTAGTAGAAAAGGGTGGAGAAAAGATGAAAGTTTTGTAAAAGTAGAAATAGACAAACCAGTTTTATTTAGAAAAGGGTATTCTATGCATAAAACAGAATTAGCATATTCAGATTTTGAATTATCTGAAGCTTTTGCATTACCGATTGATGTTGTAAAAAGATTTTGTGAAAATAATAGAAGAGAAACTAAACTTAGAGTATTAATATAAAAACAAGAGGTAACAAAATGTAAACGTAATTGCGGGTTTTGTGCTAAATTTAAAGTTTGTATCTTTGTACAAAATGTAGTGCTAAATTGAAAAGTAAGTGCATTGAAATCCGCAACTACGCTTACACAAATCGTTGGCAACAACTGAAAAGAACAGACCATAAATTAAATAAACTGCAATAGAAAAAGAAATATTTGAACTAATGGCAATTTTTGAAATAGAGGACAAGAAAGTAAACAGAATTAAACCGACTGAATTTAAGTTGGAAAAGGACTTACAAAAATTAGTTGAACAAAATTTGGAGACTTTTTTCAATTGTAGATTTATTGCAACTGAATTTTCAACTGGAAATATACATTCCGGAAGGATTGACACATTAGCAATATCAGAAGATAATAATCCAGTGATAATTGAATATAAAAAAGTTGCTTCATCAGATTTAATAAATCAAAGTCTTTTTTATCTTCATTGGATAACAGACCACAAAGGAGATTTTCAAGTTGCAGTGAATAATTCAATCAAAGAAAAAATTGAAGTTGACTGGTCAGATGTTCGTGTTATTTGCATTGCTCCAGAATTTAAGAAATATGATTTGCACGCTGTACAAGTTATGGGTGCAAATATTGAACTTTGGCAATACAAAATTTATGAAAACGGAATAATCAGTATTGAAGAAGTTTATAAAAGAACTGAAACACGCACACACACTTCGAGTGAAAGTAAGGAGAAAAATCCAGTAATGGTTGAAGCAGGTAAAAAAGCAGCAGAAACAAGAAAAAATGCAACTTATACAATTGACGAGCATATTGAAAAAGTAAATAACGACTTAAAAGAATTGCTCAATGAAATTAGAGATTATATTGTAAACCTTGACGTATCAATAGAAGAAGCACCTAAAAAATATTATATTGCTTATAAGACAACTCAAAATTTTGTTTGTATTGAACCTCAGAAAAAAAAATTACTACTTTTCTTAAAATTAAATCCAGACGAAATAGGAAAATTGCCAAGACAAGCAAGAGATGTTAGAAATATTGGACATTTTGCGACAGGTGATTTAGAAGTTACAATTAAGAATATAACAGATTTTGAAGAAACAAGAGAATTAATAAATCTGTCATTGAAAAATATTGGGGGTTAATTATGAAACTGAATTGTATAGAAATATCAATTAATGATGAAGAATTAGGATGTCAGGTAACTTTTTCCGAAAATAAAAGTTTGGGAGAAGAATCAGAAAATATGACTACATCAGAAATAATAGCATCAATCGGAAGATATTTATTATTGCAAAGGTCATATTCTGAAGATGAATTTGACAGTAATAACTATTATTTTGAAACTCATAATGAAAATCTGTGCGGTGATTTAATTGATTATCAGATGAAATTATCAAGAATTAATTTTGAATTGGAAATACAAGATGAGAAAATTGAAGTTTCAATTAACCCAACTGAAAAGGAATTTAAAGAATTAAAAAAAGTTCTATCATTATTAACAAACAAGAACGGAAAATTATTCGTAAGTGAATGAATAACAGCAGTTGCCAACAAAAAATATACTGCATACCGCAATTAGTTGTAAATATGAAAGTTAATATACAAAATAAACATTGTCGTAACCTGAAAAATAATTGTTTCAAAATGCGGCACGCAGCATATTCAAACCGTTATGCCCCATTACGGAAAAAGCAACAATCGGATTGAATAAAACAGAAAATATATTGATTTTTGCACAATGGAAAATAAATTTCACTTCGATATAATTGCAAATGCAATCGGTTTTATTAAAGACCAACATCTTGAACAACCTACGTTAGAAGAAATAGCAAACCACGTCAATTTAAGTAAATTTCATTTTCAGCGAGTATTTAAAAAGTGGGTTGGTATTTCTCCAAAAGATTACTTGCAATTTATAACACTTGAAAAAGCAAAAGAATCATTGCGGAAAGGACAATCTACTTTAGAAACATCGTATAATATAGGTTTGTCTGGAAATAGTAGGTTACACGATTTATTTGTAAAAATTGAATCTTGTACTCCTGGTCAATTTAAAAAAAGAGGAGAAGGTTTAAAAATTTATTATGCAGAAATAAAAACACCTTTTGGAAATACTCTAATTGCAGAAACGAAAAAAGGAATTTGTAGTATATCATTCGAGAATCAGGCTATTGAAAATTTAAAAGAAGAATATAGTCAAGCACTCTTTATCAATAAATTATCGATAAACGGAAAATTACTACAAGAATACTTTGAAAACTGGAAAATTCCAACAAACCCAATTAGTCTTGACTTAATAGGAACACCTTTTCAAATTCAGGTTTGGAAAGCATTACTTCAAATTCCATCATCACATCTTCTTGCTTACCAAGACATCGCTAAAATGATAAATAACCCTAAAGCAGTAAGAGCAGTTGGAACAGCAATTGGAAAAAACCCTATTGCATATTTAATTCCTTGCCATAGAGTAATAAAAAGTGACGGAAATATGGGAAATTACAGATGGAATACTGAAAGGAAAATCGCTATAAATAGTTACGAATCTATAAAATTAAAATAATAGCAAGAATCGTATTGCTAACATCTCCTAATCTTAGCATTTTTGCAAAAAAAATAAATTATGTGGATACCCGAAAAATATAAAATAACAGACAATAAGATTATTGAAAACTTTATTGCTTCTGTAGGTTTAGCAACTCTTATAACAAAAGGTTCGGACTTTCCAATCGCTACACATACGCCAATAGAACTGGAATATGATGAGAACGAAAATAAAGTATTAAGAGGTCATATTGCAAAAGCAAATCCACAGAGTGAAATATTAAAAAATAATCCTAATGCTTTAGTTATTTTTCAATCTCCAATTCAACATTACATTTCATCTTCGTGGTATGAAAAAGAAAACGCTCCAACGTGGAATTATATGAGTGTACATATTTATGGTAAATTATCAATTATAAAGGGAGATGATTTATGGAATTCTGTAGATAGACTCACAAAAAGACACGAAAAAAATAGTAAGTGTCCAGTATCTCTAAATACACTTCCAAAAAACATTCAAGGAATGTTAAAAAGTGTAACTGGTTTTGAAATTACTGTCGATAAAATAGAAGCATCGTTTAAATTAAGTCAAAATAGAAATCAAAAGGACTATCAAAATATTATTAACGAATTATCTGAAATAAACACTCCACTTTCTAAACTAATGTCAAAAACTTTAAATCAAAATAAAAACGTCTAATATGAGTATAAATTTTAAAATATCTGCAATTGAAAATAAATACAATCACTTATTTGACTTAACAGAAAAAGAACTTATAGAAAAAGGTGCTGTAATAATGATTGCAGATGAAAAACCCGGTTTCCCTTGTAGAATAACCCTTGAAGATGCTGAAATTGGGGAAGAAATAGTATTATTCCCATTTCAACATCATAAAACAAATTCTCCTTATCAATCAAGTGGACCTATCTTTATGCGAAAAAATGCAAAAAAAGTAGAGTTAGAAATTAATGAAATTCCAGAAATGTTGTCTAAACGATTACAATCTTTAAGAGTTTATGACAAAAACGGAATGATGATAGATGCAAAAACATTAGAAGGAAAAGAAATAAGGAATGAAATAGAGTCTGTTTTTAGGAATGAAAAAGCAAGTTATATTCAAATTCATAATGCAAATCCTGGTTGTTATAATTGTCAAGTAAATAGAGTATAAACGTGGCATAACAAAGTGTATAAGTAATGGCTAAGAAAGTGCAAACTCCAAAGTTTGTGCTTTTTTTTGTATTTTTGTACTTAACCGAAAAGTAGTGCTTTTTAATCGCCACTACTCATACACAAACCGTTGGCATTCATTAAAACACACCATCAAATCAAAGTGCATAATGTATTAAATTATGATACCAGAACCTATCTCATCTTTTATTATAAATATAGTGGCAAGTGTTACTCTTGGTACTTATGAAAAATTAATAAAAAGAAATGCAGAGCAAGAACTAGTGAAAATTGTAGATGAAGTTTTAAAATTATTGATAAAGAATTCTATCATAAGAGATTTTGAAAAACGTGATTTTCTAAAATTATTAAAGCAATATACTGAAAATCCAGTTCAATTGCCGAAAGAATATAATAATAAATATGTTGAATTTAAAAACACATTTAATAGTATTTTACCATCTTACCAAAAAGCTACAAATTTTATTCTTTTATTGAAGCAAGATAAATCTTTAGAAATATTACAAAGAGAAATCAGTCAAAGATATAATGAAGAAAAACAGCAGCTTGAACAAAATATAAAAGAATTACGTGAATTAAGAGATTTTGATGAATTAAAATTTCAAGAGTTGAATAAGAAACTTAAGAAATTAGATATACAAAAAACTATTCACTTAACTCAAATTAATGAATTAAGAAAGGTAAATGAAGTAATTGAAGAAAAACTATATAAAAAAGCCTTTGATTTGTTTTCACAAGGTAAAATTGATGAAGCTCTATCTGTTTTAAACGAACCTAATCTAAGAAAAGATGAAAAAATTCTGGATAAAAAAAAGAAAGAGTTAGCAAACCGAAGATTACTTAAAGCTAGATTGCTTGTTTTAAAAAATAATTACAATGAAGCTTTTACTAATTTTGAACAGGCTATTAAATTATATAATCATCCAGTAAATATAATTGAATATGCTAATTTACTTGTAGAGCTAAATTATATTGATTTAGCCATTTCAAAATTTAAAACTATATTAAAACTTTTAAAAGATACACCTAAAGAAAAAACCGAAAAAGAATTAGTTAATACAGCAAAAGTATTGAATAAATTAGGAACCCTATATGCTGAGAAAAATGAGATTACTAATGCTAAAGAAAAACTTAAAGAAGCCTACTCTATATTTATTAAATTATCCTCAAAAAAAAATTACCTCCTTGATGCATCGTATGTTCTAGGTAATTTGGCAAAACTCCATATAATTAAAAATGAATATTTACAAGCAAATGAAAAATATGAAGAAGCTATAAATATATTACGTAGCTTAGAAAAAAATGAAGATATTCTATCCGTTTTTGCTTTTTTATTACGAGGTTTAGCTAATATGCAAGTAGATATTAAAGATTATAAACAAGCTAATGATAGTTTTGATGAAGCGCTGAGTATTTATAAAAATCTTGCTATAAATAAGCCTGAAGAATATATGAATGAAGTAGCAACTACGATGAATGATTTTGCTAGATTGTTTTCTGTAAGAAATGAAATAGAAAAAGCAACAATCACCTATAATAGTGCGTTATCAATTTACATTGATCTAGTTAATGGCAATTCGATACAATTGCCATTTATGGAAGGTTTCGGCTCAGTTCTAAATAATTTCGCATTACTTTTAGCATTTAAAACAAATAAAATTCCAATGGCTATTAATTATTTTGAACAAGCGTTATTTTGTTTTAGAGAACTATCTTTACAAAACCCAAACGGTTTTTTGCCAAAAGTTGCATCAGTTTTAAATAATCTTGGGCTTTTATATCAAATAAAAGATAGAGAATATGCTTTAACTCAATATAATGAAGCGTTATTAATTTATGAAAAACTAAAAAAAACTAATCCTTATATATTTTTACCAGATATTGCAGGAAATCTATTCAATTCAATGCCATTGTATGTACTTAATAATGAGAAACAGAAGGCAAATGAAAATTATAACGAAGCTGTCATTATATACAAAAAACTTATAAAAGATTTTCCAAAAGTTTATGAAATTGAATATGCAAGAATTTTAATTCGTGGTGTTTATTTCCTAAAAAAGGATAAAAACAATTTAGTAAAAGCTAAAAAAATATTACTAAAACATTCTAATACCCCAATAGCTGTAGAGCACCTTAAACTTATTGAAAATTTAGAATAAACGAAATGCCAACAATGTATAACAGATAATTGCGGTTTTGTGCTTAACTCAAAATTTAGTACTTTTACAAAGTTTAGTGTTTAACCTAAAGTTTCGGCATTTAAAGTCCGCAACTACTGTTATACAAACCGTTACACAGCATTAGACACACAAGAAAAACACGATAAAATGAAAATAATAAAACATATTTTTATATTTGCATTCCTAATAACATTATTTTCTTGTCAGACAGAGAAAGCATCTGAAAAATTAGTTATATCAGCAAACTTAAATGGATTTAGTGACAGTGCTAATGTCAAACTGATTGATGGAAGTACAAATAAAATAATTGATAGTACAAAAATTGAAAACAATCAATTTATTCTTTCAAGAAAAATTGAAAATGAACCTAAAACATTATTTTTAGTTATAGGCGAACAAGCAATTGAACTTTTTGTCGGAAATGAAAATATTGAAATAAGTGGTAAAAAGAGTGATTTCCCTGATAAATTAAAAATAACAGGTTCGGAAAATCAGAAAATGAAAATGCTACTTGACACTAAACTGTTTTCTCTTAATAACAAACGAATGGAACTTTTAAAAAAAATGTTTCAATTACGAAATGAAAACAAATGGAACGATAAACTTCAAAAACAATATTGGGGAGAAAATGGACTAATTAGTAATGTAGATAAACAAATAGATAGTATTACAAAGAATTTTATTTTGAATAACATAAATAATGATTTTTCTCTTACTCAATTAATTATTAATAAATCTATATATTCAAAAAGTGAAATTAGAAAATCTCTGAATAAATTAAATAAAAAGTACAAAAACAGCAAATATTATGAAGTTTTAAGTTTGTATGTTAAAAGTACTATTTTGAAAGAAGGAAGTAAATTTCTTGATTTTAAAGGAGAAAATATAAAAGGAGAAATTATTAGTTTTTCAAGTTTATTAAATAATGAATTCACTCTTTTAGAATTCTCATCGCCACATTGTAGTTGGTGCAAAAAGGCTTTTCCTATGATAAAAAGAATTTCTGAATTAGAAAATGTTTCGGTTGTAACTATGTGGGTAAATTGTAGCGAGAACGATTGGAAAAAATATTATAAATCAAACAATATTAATTGGGAAATTTTATGGGATAAAAAAGGTAGATTTAGTAATGCTTATACCAAATATGACATTTACGGAACACCAACTTATTTTTTAATAAATAGAAATGGAATAATTGTTAGAATATGGAAAAGTTATGATGAAAATATTGAAAAAGAAGTAGAAAATATCATTAAAAACGCTGTGTAACAAAGTATAAACGCAATAGCGGTTTTGTGCTAAAATTAAAGTTTGTATCTTTGTTCAAAATGTAGTGCTAAATTGAAAAGTAAGTGCTTTGAAATCCGCTACTGCGTTTATACAAACCGTT
>Ga0256840_1003999_pt1 | contig 11377 bp, 10 predicted proteins | sample 355202metaG_FD_185969 | JGI IMG/M metagenome (GOLD analysis project Ga0256840, IMG submission 185969) | Hydrothermal vent microbial communities from Mid Atlantic Ridge, Atlantic Ocean - 355-202 | ecosystem: Environmental > Aquatic > Marine > Hydrothermal vents | place: Atlantic Ocean: Mid...
ATGAAGAGATAAGAGACGACCTTGAGATACTTCATGCCCTGCGCCAGGCCATAATCTACCAAATATTTACCCTTGCGGTGCAAATCCCAGAGTTTAGCCCCCAGAGGGGTACCACCAGGGAAGAAATCATTGAACGTATCCTGCACCTAGATGTAGAATCTGCGGTGAAGGTGCTCAAGCAGATTTTCCCTCTCCTGGAGCCTGGGGCTTTGAGTGAAGACTTCGGCGAAAAGGCCACCTACCAGACCGAAGACCAGCTTGGCTACTGGCAGGAACACCACAACATCTTCAACCCCCTTGAATCACTTTACCGCCTGGTAAAGCGCATTACCGGTGGCGTAACCCATATCATCGGCGCTTTTGGTTAGCTTTTTAACCTCCCCTCGTAGTGCTCCTTTGGCACTTCTTTTGCTTTTGTACAAGACCAAAATTCAGTAGAGGAGAAGGCCGTGGATTTTTATTTTGTTTATTTTGCCCCTTCTGACGAAATCAAAAGAATAATAGAGCGCTTTCACCAGGCCGGCTACAAGGATTTTAACGTCAGAGTTTTAATAGACAAGCGTCAAATATTTGAACACCCTGAGTTTCCTAACGCGGTATAACCAGAAAGAGGGCAGGGGGATGATAGACGGAAAAAATATTTTTGTCTCTGGGGGGACGGGTTCCTTCGGGCAGAAATTTGTAGAGATGTTACTTAAGCGTTTCCGACCGGCAAAGGTTATCATTTTTTCTCGTGATGAATACAAACAATTTAACATGCAAAAGAAGTTTGCTGCATATGAGAAGGAGTTACGTTTTTTTATAGGAGACGTTAGAGATAAAGAGCGTCTTTATAGGGCTCTTGAAGGAGTTGACATAGTCATTCATGCTGCTGCTTTTAAACAAGTTCCGGCGGCAGAGTATAATCCCTTTGAAGCAGTGAAAACTAACATATTAGGAACGCAAAACTTGGTAGAAACAGCTATTGATCAGGGAGTCAAGAAATTTATTGCTCTTTCTACAGATAAAGCCGTTAATCCTATTAACCTATACGGTGCTACCAAACTTGCCATGGAAAAATTAGTGATTGCTGGTGAGAACTACTCTGGCGGCAAAAAGATATCTTTTGCGGTAGTTAGGTATGGCAACGTACTTGGGTCTAGAGGTAGTGTGTTGCCGTTTTTTCTGGAACTGAAAAATAACGGGGGAAAAGTGTTTCCCATAACAGATCTGCGCATGACTAGGTTCTGGATAACCCTGGAAGAAGCTGTTGAATTAGTATTTTATGCCCTTAAGAATTCTATTGGGGGAGAAATTTTTATACCCAAAATTCCCAGTATGAAGATTGTTGATCTTGCCCGGGCCATTTGTCCTGATTGCGAATTTGAAGAGATAGGTATTCGTCCCGGTGAGAAACTTCATGAAACATTAATTTCTGAAGATGAAGCTCGTACAACCTATGATCTTGGAAAATATTACGTAATTCTGCCCCAGTTTTTATTTAAACATAAGAAACTTTATGAATATTATAGCCAGTTTCCAAAGGTAAAAGAAGGATTTGTTTATCGTAGTGATCAAAATTTACAGTGGTTAACTGCTGAAGATTTAAGAAAAATAGTGAAAGATCACTTTGAGGTATATTAATGATTCCCTACGGACGGCAGTGGATAGAAGAAGATGACATTCAGGCCGTAGTTGAAGTTTTGCGTTCCGACTTTATTACTCAAGGGCCACGGGTTAAAGAGTTTGAAGAGGCCCTTGCGTCTTATTGTGGTGCACGTTACGCAGTAGTTTTTAATTCGGGGACATCTGCGCTTCATGCTGCCTATTTTGCCGTTGGTTTAAAAGAAGACAAAGAGTTCATTACTTCACCTATTACTTTTGTGGCAACAGCAAATGCGGGGCTTTTTTTGAGGGCAAAGCCTATTTTTGTTGATGTGGAATTTGATACGGGAAATATAGATCCTGAAAAAATTGAAGAAAAAATTAGCTCAAAAACTAAATTAATAGTACCAGTCCATTATGCTGGACATCCCTGCGATATGGAAAAGATTAAACAAATAGCTGATAAATATGCTCTTTTTGTAATAGAAGATGCTTGTCACGCCCTCGGTGCAAAGTACAAAGACTCCAAAATAGGATGCTGCAAATATTCTGATATGACAGTCTTTAGTTTCCATCCGGTAAAACATATAACAACTGGAGAGGGCGGAGCTGTTTTAACTAATAACAAGGTTTTTTATGAAAAGCTTTTAATGTTCAGAAATCATGGAATAACTAAAAATAATAAAAAGTTTTTAAGCCAAGCACATGGAGATTGGTATTATGAAATGCAATTCTTGGGTTTTAATTATCGCATGACTGATATTCAGGCCGCTCTTGGTATATCACAATTAAAAAAAATGGATAAATTTGTTGATAGAAGGAGAAAAATAGTAGAAATTTATAATAAAGTTTTTGAAAATAATCCATATTTTGATATTCCAGTTGAGAAGGATTATGCCTATGATTCTTATCACTTGTACCCTATAAGATTAAAGGATGATTATAAAGACAAAAGAGGAGAAATATTTCAACTTCTTAGGAAGAAAGGGTTAGGAGTTCAGGTTCATTATATCCCGGTTTATCTACAACTATATTACCAGGAGCTAGGATATAAAAAAGGTGAGTGTCCGGCTGCTGAAGATTTTTATGAAAGAGAAATAAGTTTACCTATTTATCCTGCCATGAACGAAGGAGATATTGTTTATGTTGTTAAGACAGTTTTTGATGTATTTGAAGAGATAGTGAGATGAAAATAGGAGCAATTGTCCAAGCAAGAACTACATCTACAAGACTTCCAAAGAAAGTTTTAAAAGAGCTTCCGTATGGTAGTGGTATCACTGTGCTGGAACAAGTAATACGAAGATTGAAAAAATCAAAATTACTTGATGAGATAATAGTTGCAACTACAACCAATCCTGGAGACGATCCGATTGTTAAAATTTCAGAGAAAGAAGGTATAAAGTATTTTAGAGGTAGTGAGAAGAACGTCCTTGAGAGATATTATCAGTGTGCTAAGGAGAATAAAGTTGACATAATAGTAAGAATAACAAGTGATTGTCCCTGTGTAGATTGGAATATTGTGGATAAAAGTATTGCTTTCCATTTAAGAAGTAATGTAGATTATACATCAAATGCTATTAGTAAACCATATCCTTTAGGATTAGGAGTAGAGATTATAAATCTTACAACTTTAGAAAGAACGTTTTATCTTGCATGCGATACTTTCCACCAAGAGCACGTAACAACATTTATAAAGGAAAACCCGAGTTTTTTTAGCATAGGTGATTTAATGGCTCCGGATGATTACTTTTATCCCAATATCAGGCTTACATTAGATACGATACATGACTATCTTCTTCTCTGCTATGTGTTTGATAATTTCTATTATCAAAACCCTTTTTTCTCTTCCTTAGAAATTTTAAGGTTCCTTAATAAAAAAGAGTGGCCTTTATTAATAAACGAAGGTGAAATTCAGAAGAGGCGTTTGAATAGCTTTCAAGAAGAGCTTCAAGAAGCTATTCAATTACTAAACAAATACGACCTAAATAGAGTAAAACTTTTCCTGGAAAACTTGTTGAGGAAAGAACAGTGGGGACAAAGGTAGGATTGTTGTTTGACTATGGTTCAAAAATAGGATGGGGACATAGGAGAAGGATGGAAGCTCTAGCAGGATACATGATTAAGTACGGAATTGCCCACACCTTTTATCCCAACTTTTTCTGCAGATTCATAGAGGTAGGAGAAATAGAAAGAGGTGTATTGCAGGAAGATATCTATATATTAGATTTATCCGCTGAACTATATATTAGACATTTCCTTAACAAGCTCCTCTTTCTAATAGAATATCTAAAACAAAATGGAAAAAAGATTGTGATTTTTGATGGACTTTTTAAAAGTGATTGTATTCATAAGAATGTTTGCACAGATAGTGATTTGGTAATTATACCTTACTTTTTAGCAAAGCAAGAAGAATTCTTCTTTTCCAATAGAGACATTAATCTATTGGGAGAAGAATTCTTTGTATACAACCAATTTGTATTAACTCTGAAGTCTAAAATGGTTCAAAAAGATGATTTCATATTGATAAGCTTTGGAGGAAGAAAAGAAAAAGTATCAGTTGATTTAATAGATAATCTGGTTTCCAATAAGTTTCTAGGTAGATTAAAATTTAAGATTGTTGGAAAATCAGACTCTGTACTTGACCCTAGGTATAATAGCGATAATGTAGAGTTTCTTCCTGTACAGGGCCATCGATATTTCCTTCTCTTATTAAAAAGAGCAAAACTACTTATAACTTCGACAGGCTTAACCAAATATGAAGCATTGGCTTTGAATACTTCTGTAATAGTGTTAGATCTGAAAAAGAGATTTAAGGATTACTACAAAAAGTTGGAGACAATCCTGCCTTTACGATACTGTAGTAATATAAAGGACCTCCCCGTTCTAATAGAAGATCTACTATCTTTACAACTTACTTATGAAATACCGTTAAAAGGAGGAGAAAAGATATGTACAATTCTAAAAGAATTGTAATTTTCGGAACAGGTGAAATAGCTGAGTTAGCTTATTACTATTTTACAGACGACAGCGATTATATGGTAGCTGCTTTTGTAGCAGATGACGAGTTCGTAACTACTGATTCTTTCTTGGGACTCCCTTTAGTTAAATTGAGTGAATTAGAAAAATATTATCCTCCTTCTAATTTTTGTGCTCATGTTGCTTTATCTTACAGAAAGTTAAATAGAATTAGAGAAAAAAAATACTATGAATTAAAGAAAAAAGGATATAAGCTTGTCTCTTATATTTCTTCGAAGTTAGTCAACTTAAGAAGAGGAATAACAATAGGAGAAAACTGTTTTATACTGGAAAATCAAACAATCCAACACAATGTAAGAATAGGAAACAATGTTATGATATGGAGTAGTAACCATTTGGGGCATGGAAGTGTTATAGGAGATCATACCTATATAAGTTCTCACGTGGTAATTTCCGGCCATTGCAAGATAGGGAAGAGGTGTTTTATAGGAGTTAACGCAGCTTTAAGAGATTTTGTAGAGATTGGTAATGATGTTTTTGTTTCGATGGGTGCTATGGTTACTAAAAATGTTCCTGATGGTGCTGTCGTATTGGGAGAATATTCAAAAGTTCTAAAAGCGGATGACAAATTAGCAATTAGGTTAAAGAAAATGTACTTCGGGTTGTAGAAGGAGAGAGTTATGTGGATTAATAGAGGATTAATAATTATTCCTCAGGAAAGGTTGTGGTGGATGCAAACTCATGCAATGCTTCCTACTCCTGAATTATTATACAATAACTTTTTTAGAATTTACTTTTCTGGCAGAGATAAGAATAACAGGTCTTATATTGGATTTGCTGTTATAGAACTTATTGAGGATAAAGTCGTTGTCCTTGAATATAGTAGTGAACCTGTATTAAAACCAGGAGATTTGGGATGCTTTGATGATTCAGGAGTAACTCCTTCCTGCATTGTTAAGGATGATGGAAAAACTTACTTGTACTATATAGGATGGCGTCCACGTTCTAGTGTTAGAATGGAACTCATGCCTGGTTTGGCTGTAAAGATTTCTGAGAATATATTCGAAAGAGTAACTAAAGTACCTATTATGAGAAGAAATGATAGAGAACCGATTTCTATATTAACCGCTCCTTTCGTGTTAAAAGAAAAAGGGAAATTTAGAATGTGGTATGTATCAGGTATCAGATGGATAAATCCAGATTTGCCTCAGTATGATATAAAGTATGCTGAATCAAAAAACGGTATAGATTGGTTTCAGACAGGGATTATCGCAATACCGCTAAAAAAAAATGAGAACGCTCTAGCTCGTCCTTTCGTATGTAAAGAAAGGGAAAAGTACAAAATGCTTTTTTCTTTCAAAGAAAAAGGCAAGGAATATCAAATTGATTACGCTCTTTCTCAGGATGGCATCTCTTGGAATAGAATTTCCGATGGAGCGTATTCTCCTTCCAGAGCTGACTGGGATTCAGAAATGCAAGCATATCCTATAATAATAGAAAATGAGAAGTATGAGTTTATATTATACAATGGTAACGAGTATGGCAAAAAAGGTATAGGTTACGCTGTTAGGAAGAAGAAGGTAAATGGTTAGCTGTGCCATTATGCAACCTACCTATAATCCGTGGCTTGGATATTTTGACTTAATGGACAAGGTTGATCTTTTTATTTACTTAGATAATGTTCAACTTGTAAAAAGAAGCTGGCAGGTACGAAACAGAATAAAAACTATACAAGGAGAATTTTTTCTATCAATACCTATAAAGAAAACTAAAAAAAGGGCAGAAACTCTAATAAAAGATGCCTTAATAAATGACTTAGAAAATTGGAGAAAAAGACATCTAAAGACTATTGAATTTAATTACAAAAAAGCTAAGTGTTTTAAAACAGTTTTTCCTTTTATCAAAGAACTTATCTACAGTGAGTGCTCATTTCTTGGAGATTTCAATATAAATGTTATAGAAGAAGTAAAAAAAGCGATAGGAATCTCCACATTCACAGTAAGAAGCTCTGAATTGCCTGTGAAAGGAAAAAAAGATGTTTTACTTGTCAATATATGTAAATGCGTTGGAGCAGATATGTATGTTTCTCCACAAGGCTCCGCTGTCTATATCGAAAAAGAGAATCCTGGAGGAGCTTTTGTCCGTGAAGGAATAAAACTTTATTACCACAATTATGAACACCCCACTTATAAACAACTATATGGCCAGTTCATGCCATATATGGGAATTTTTGATTTGCTGTTAAATGAGGGCTTTGAAAGAGCCTTAAATATAATAAGATCTGGACGAAGGGACGATATTTTTTACTTAAACTTCAGAAAAATATTTCGGGGGCGGTGAGGGAAGAAAATGAAAACGATAAAAATTGGGAATCGAGTAATATCCCACAACTCTCCTACTTTTATAATTGCTGAACTTTCAGCAAATCATAAGCAAGATTTAGAACTCGCAAAAGATACAATTTATTCTATAAAGGAATCAGGATCTGATGCAGTAAAACTTCAGACTTATACTCCAGATACGATAACTATTGATTGTAATAATGAGTACTTTCAAATAAAGCAGGGAACTCTCTGGGATGGGAAAACTTTCTACCAACTTTACCAGGAAGCTTATACTCCGTGGGAATGGCATTATGAGTTAAAGGAGCTTGCTGAAAAGTTAGGACTTGTTTTCTTCTCCACGCCTTTTGATAAAACAGCCGTTGATTTCTTAGAAGAGTTAAATGTTCCAGCGTATAAAATTGCTTCTTTTGAGATAACTGACATTCCGCTTATAGAGTATGCAGCTTCAAAAGGAAAACCATTGATAATTTCAACTGGTATAGCAACTCTTTGTGATATTCAGGAAGCAGTTGAAGCATGCAAGCGAGTAGGTAACGATCAGATAATATTGTTAAAATGTGTTTCAGCTTATCCTGCTTCTTTAGAAGATGTAAATTTGAAAACAATTCCGAATATGGCACAAACATTTAACTGCATAGTAGGGCTCTCTGACCATACTCTTGGAATTTCTGTTCCAATTGCTGCGGTAGCCCTCGGAGCAAAAGTAATAGAAAAACATTTCATTTTATCCCGAGATATTGATTCACCTGATAAAGAATTTTCCCTTACTCCTGACGAATTCAAAGAAATGGTTAAGGCTATAAGAGAAGTTGAAAAAGCACTTGGAAAAGTATCTTATGAACTTACGGAGAAAATGAAAAAATCAAGGGAATTTGCTCGCTCATTATTTGTAATAAAAGATATAAAAGCCGGTGAGATCTTCACCGAAGAAAATGTCAGGTCGATAAGACCGGGGTACGGACTTCATCCTAAATTTTTAAAAGAGGTAATGGGGAGAAAGGCCAAAAAAGACATAAACAAAGGCACTCCACTAACCTGGAATTTAATAGATTAGAACAGGAGAATAAAAAGGTTACGTTTGAGATCAATTTGAACACAATATCTTGCGAGCGAAGCAAACAATGTCATGAAATCGTCCGTTGACAACGGAAATCATACGCCTCAGGAGGTAAGATGCAACCGGCAGAGCAACGAAAATGGATACAAAAACTTAAAAAAAGATACGAAAAAAACATAAGCTTTTTCCAGAAAAAAGTTCCTTTTCTTTATGAGCTTTCTAAACTTCTTGGCAAAAGAAACGTAGAGATAGAAATAGGACCTTGGGGGCCAAACTTACGTATAGAAGGCCAGAAGATTTATCCTGCCAATCGTAATCCTAAAGAGATAGGCTACGAACAGGCGGAAACTTTCCTCAAAAAACCAACTCGTCTTCTATTCCCTCCATCCCTTCTCCTTCAAAAGACCGACCGTCTTTCTCTGAACCATGAGATATTGAACCGAATGCAAGACCTTGCGGCAGGAGCCGTAGCCCCGGATTACGAACATGATCCCCGGTTTATTCACTTTTTAGTAACCTTTGGCCTGGGGCTTGGTTATCACCTGGAAGCCCTTTTAGAAATGACAGAAGTAAAATATCTGGTCATCCTTGAAGAAGATATAGAATTTCTCAAGGCCACTTTTTATACTCTGGACTGGAAGGCTATTACAGAATATTTCTCTCGTCCAGGAAGAGATATTTTTATCTATATTCACGACGATCCCGAGGTTCTTTACCAGGGACTAGAAGAAGTCTATCACCGAACCCATCCCATGTTCGGTGTTTATGCCTATGCCTGGGGAATAATTCACAATCCCCTGTTTAAAAAGGTTGTAAAACGTTCCAAAGAACGCCTTTTCCTCGTGCTTAGGGGCTGGGGATTTTTTGACGACGAGTTCTGTTCTTTGGTACAGACCACGGCAAACCTAATAAAGAAGGTTCCGCTTTATCTCCCTCAAAAGGCAGTAGCCAAAGACGTGCCAGCCATTGTGGTTGGAGCCGGCCCATCTCTTGACGAAAGGTTAGAATTCCTAAAACGAGAAAGTGAACATGCGGTAATTATTTCCTGTGGTACTGCTGCTGGGGCCTTGAATAAAGCTGGCATAATTCCGGATATCCAAATGCTGATAGAGCGTCCTAAATTTGTCTATGATGTACTGGTAAGTTCTGTTACTGAGGATTGGCTTAATAATACCACTATAGTAGCTGCCAATCCGGATTGGCACGAGCTTTTTGACCTTGGGTGCTCTTCTTTTATGTTTCTTAAAGCTAATGACGCAGGGGCGGCCCTTTTTCCCGATAAGTATCCTTATCTTTTTGATTGTAACCCTACCGTAACCAACACCGGGCTTGCCTGGGCTGTTAGTGCCGGGTTTAAGCGTATTGGCCTGGTGGGAGTGGACTTAGGGACTCCTGATCCTTCACGACACCATTCAAAAGATACTGCCTATTACGATCCCTCAAGCCCCATCAAAAATTTCAGGCCTAGAACAGAAAAGGTAGTTACCACGCCTGAGGGCTTTCAGGTTTATACAGATTCTCTTTACATCTGGGCCCAGGCAACCATGGAAGGGCTTTTAAAAAAGGCAAGAGATGTGGAAGTATTTAATTTAAGCCTAGGGCTTCATATAGAAGGAACGAAGCGTATCGAACCTGAAAATTGGCCAGCACATCACAGCAAAAAAGAAAACGCCTTACAGGACATTTGGGCCAAGCAGGTGGTGAAAGATTATCCTGCGCACGAAATTCTTAAAAAATTGGAAGGGTTGCCTAAGAGAGCTGCTTCCTTTTCCAGAAAAGCAAAAAATTTTTTGCCTAAAGAGATAGCTGAGAGCCGCTATATTTTGGTAAAGTCTCTTTGTGAGCTTTATCGATACGTCTTCTTTAACCTGGCACGCAAGGATATGCCTCTCTTTTTACTATACAAAGGTTCTATTTTACACCTTTCTAATCATTTGTTTTTTATTTCCTATCTTATTTCGGATGAAGAAAAACGCACAGAAGTGGTGGCGAAAGCGCGTGAGCTTTTCTTTGAGTTTCTTGATCGTTCAGTCAAACACTTAGAAAGACTTCGAGAAATGCTAAATAGGCCAGAAGAAATATTGGCTCTCAAGCCTAATGAAAACTTTCTATACTTTTGGTTTTAAAAGTATTTACAGGAGAAAGAGCCGTGGATTTTTATTTTGTAGAAAAAAATTATACCATGGAGCTTCCGATTGATGGCCAGAGGGTGACCTATGTCTTTTTAGGAGCCAATCCCCAAGAGATAACTGCTGACAGGCTTTATTTTGCCCCTTCTGACGAAATCAAAAGAATAATAGAGCGCTTTAGAAAAGCCGGATATCAGGATTTTAACGTCAGAGTTTTAATAGATAAGCGTCAAATATTTGAACATCCTAAGTTTCCCATTGATCTTACTTATAGCGGTGGTTACTTCAAGCAAGGCGAAGAGTTCATCCCCTTAGAGGAAAAGATCAAGCCCTTGCTAGGGAAGGATAAAATTCGGGTGGCGGTGGTAAATGGTATGGGCGGTGGGATAGGGGACAACATTGTAGGCATGACCGCCCTTAATATCTTCTATGACCGGTTAATGAATTATTTCAAAGAAGTAGATATTGGCATATTTACTTTGCGTCCGCGGGGACTTCCTATCCTTAGACAGGAAACCATAGTAAACGAAATCTATCTTATGCCCGCTCCTGCAGAGCTTCTCTTTCAATACGATGCGATAGTTGATCTCTCCAACATGACAGGCTGGCCCATATTTAAACAACCTTTTATGGATTTTTTTATTAATGCTTTTTCTATTGATCCTAAATCTGTTCCTGACGAACAAAAGAGATGTTTCGTTAAAATTAACGAACAAATAGCTAGAGAATTGTATCCTATAATAAGATCTTTAAAATCCAGTGCTAAAAAACTTTTGCTTTATCATCCTTTAACTTCAAGTCCTATCAGATCTATACCTAATAATTTAGTAAAAAAATATCTAAAAAAACTTATAAAGCTTACAGATTATACAATTGTTTCTGTAGTCAATATTGATTTTAAGCATTCTAGATTTGTCAATTTATTTCCTTTTTCTAAAAAAGGTATTGATTATTTCTTTTATTTAGTTTCTCAAATGGATGCTATTATTACTGTTGATACAGCAACGACGCATCTCGCAGATGCTTTTTCTATTCCTGCTGTGGATTTGTGCACAACCATACCTCCCAAATGGTATGTGTGTTATTATCCTTTTGTTGAAGGTATTCTTGTTGGTGGAGGAGAATTTCCTGAAATATATACCCATGCTTCAGATAATAAAGAGGATCTAGAAAAGGTTTATAAAAATTGGATGAAATTTTCTATTGAGGACGCTCTTGAATTATTAGAAAAGATGATAGTCAAGAGAGAAAATGAACTGCCTCATAAGCCTTGTCCTGTATGTCTA
>Ga0256840_1004000_pt1 | contig 11375 bp, 9 predicted proteins | sample 355202metaG_FD_185969 | JGI IMG/M metagenome (GOLD analysis project Ga0256840, IMG submission 185969) | Hydrothermal vent microbial communities from Mid Atlantic Ridge, Atlantic Ocean - 355-202 | ecosystem: Environmental > Aquatic > Marine > Hydrothermal vents | place: Atlantic Ocean: Mid...
TAAGACCATCTATTGCGAAGATAAGAACGTCTTGTACTCCTCTTTTTTGAATATCATTAAGCACTGTAAGCCAGTATTTACTTGTTTCATTTTCTCCTATCCAAATGCCAATGATTTCTTTTTTGCCCTCTATTGTTACCCCTAGCATAATGTATGCAGCGATATTTTTAACAACTCTGTCAACTCTGATTTTTAGAACTGTGGCATCCATAAAGATGATTGGGTATATTTTATCAAGTGGACGAGATTGCCATTCATTCGCTTTCTCCATTACTTTTTCTGTAATATTGGAGATGGTTTGTGTAGAGAGTTCATATCCATATAAATCATCAAGATGAAGCTGTATATCCCTTACACTCATACCTTTGGTATAAAGTGAAAGAATAAGATCTTCTGTACCATCTAAATAGATTTCTCGCTTTTTTACCAGCTGGGGGTGCCGTGAACAAAGTGAGGAAATGCCCTTGGGGTGCAAAGCTTGAATCTCTATCTCTTGGGATAGAAACATCAAACTGTCCATACTTTGAATTGATTGTTTTTTCATTGTAGCCATTACGAGCATTCGAGCTAGTTGATTCCTGATGTCTTTCGTAGCCTAAATGTGAAGTTAATTCTTCTTGTGTCGCAGTTTGTATCACTTCTTTGAGTATATTTTTGAACTCTGCTGTGATGTCATCAAGAGATGTTATTTCTCCTGACGCTAGTTGTTTTTTTAACTCTTCGTGGTTTATTAAACTCATATGTAAATCCTTTAAAATAATTCACTTGATTAGTTTATCAAATGAATCTAGTTTTTTAGGTTTACACAGTTTATTTTACGCTCTCTAAAAATTCTAGCTTTTTATAAAAAATAAAGATATAATATTAAATATTTATTTTAAAACTAGGAGCCATAATTGATATTTAATAGTTATGAATTTATATTTGCTTTTTTACCCATTACATTTTTTATATACTTTTACCTCAATCATAAACGATTAACAGAAGTGAGTAAAGGTTTTTTAGTATTCTCTTCACTCTTTTTTTACAGTTGGTGGAATGTTGCTTATTTACCTATTATATTGAGCTCAATGCTTTTTAATTATGTTTTTGGTAAGTCTTTGTTGAAAAATTGGGGGGGCGAAAGTAACAAAAATAGATTTTCAAAAAAGACCATACTTACATTTGGTATTATAGCCAACCTTTCACTACTTGGTTATTTTAAATATATGGACTTTTTTATTGAAAACTTTAACTTGGCATTCAATACTCAGGCTGATTTATTACATCTGGCACTCCCTTTGGGCATCTCCTTTTTTACTTTTCAACAAATTTCCTATTTGGTAGACAGTTACAGACAAGAGACCAAAGAGTATGACTTCTTAAATTATGCACTTTTTGTCACCTTTTTCCCTCAACTTATTGCTGGTCCTATTGTTCACCATAAAGAGATGATGCCCCAATTTGCTAAAATAAGAAATAAAGTCATTAATTATCAAAATATCTCTATTGGTATTTTTATCTTCTCCATAGGATTGTTTAAAAAAGTAGTCATAGCCGATACTTTTGCTGTCTGGGCAACAGCAGGATTTGACACGGCTTCAACATTAAATCTGTTTGAAGCATGGGCAACTTCTCTTTCGTATACCTTTCAACTCTATTTTGACTTCTCAGGTTATACCGACATGGCAATAGGCTTGGCATTTCTCTTTAATATCAAGCTCCCTATTAACTTTAACAGCCCCTATAAAGCGACCAATATACAGGACTTTTGGCGAAGATGGCACATGACACTGAGTAGATTTTTAAAAGATTATATCTATATCCCTCTTGGAGGAAACAGAAAAGGTGAGTTTAGAACGTACAGCAATCTTATGGCAACCTTTATACTTGGAGGTATTTGGCATGGTACAGGGTGGACATTTGTATTTTGGGGTTTTCTCCATGGTATGGCACTGGTAATACATAGAGCTTGGTCGAGTTTGGGGCTTAGGTTATGGGGCTGGGTAGGCTGGTTTATTACCTTTAATTTCCTCAATATTTCATGGGTTTTCTTTAGAGCAAAAGAGTGGGACGATGCCATAAAAGTTTTAAGTGCCATGTTCTCTGTAGAGAACATCATGCTCCCTGAAAAGTTGGCAGGTAAACTGGCTTCTTTGGGTCAATATGGCGTGACTTTTGGAGATTGGACAAAAAATATTATGGGTTCTACAGAAACATTTATTTGGATATTTGTAGGCTTTATCATGGTACTTTTCTTTAGAAACTCTACAGAGAAAATAAAGAGTTTTGAACTCAATGCTAAAACGGCTATTATAGCTTCCATGGCTTTTATAGGTGCTGTTTTGTCACTGAATAAAGTATCAGAATTTTTATATTTTAACTTTTAAGGAGTCGAAGATGAAAGCAAAAAACTGGATAAAACTTTGGAGTACTCTAACAGTTATGAGTATTATTTCGCTCATATCTGTGATTACTCTGTCCAATATTCCTCTGAGATTTTCAAACTCCATATCGTATGATGTTAAGTTAAACTTTATAAGAGAGAGTAAGCTTTTAGAAAATGCCAATACCCTAGTAGTAGGCTCCTCCATGGCGCTCAATAACATAGATGGAAATCGTATTGTCAACAAAGCAAAAAAAATAAGAAAAATAGCAAACCTAGGCTCATGGGCATTGCAATCGAGTGAAGTTCTGCAGCTACTAAAACTTATAAACTTAGATGAGGTAGAGTATATTATCTACGCAACACAGTATCTTGACTTTGAAGAGAAAAGACGTTCAAAAATTGATGATCTTGAAGTAGAAAGTTATTTAAATAATGAGTTTATTCTTTCACCGTATGTTACAACATTAACAAGTATACCTACCAATATCTCTAACTATACAAAGTACGCAGATATCTATCTGAATCCTAATAAATATACCTATTTAAAATATGACAAAACAGGTGGTATCAACTTGAATTTTTCTGACAAATATATCGATAAAGAGCGATGGGAGAGTATAGATAAAGAGGTATACACGTTAGATGAAGCATGTTTTGATGACCTAGTGACTTTGAGTAAATTGGCGAGATCAAAAGGCATTAAACTGATTGTTCTAACTACACCTTATAGAGCGTCCATGATGGAAAACAATGGAAATCTATCGGAGATTTATACAAGCTATGTAGAGAAAGTAAAAATATTATCTAAAAAACATGGTTTTGCCTATTTTAATACCCATGACACATTAAATCTAGATGATAAATATTTTGTAGATGGTATTCACCTTAAAAAACATGGTGCAGCACTTGTCTCAGATGAGATCATAAAATATCTAAATTGAGAAATAGTCCCACCTTGACAATAAAAAAAATAAGTGTTATAATGAATGTTCCTCTGTAAATAATCACTCCAGATATGTTTACGAGTAATATGGGGATGACTTGGTTTCGACTGGAGTAGTCGGAGTTATGTGCATGTCGGACTGAGCAACTCCGTTACACGGCTCAAATTGCATAACTGCAAACAATACAGATTACCGTCCAGCTTACGCAGTAGCGTAAGTTTACCCCGAGCGATCGGAGGACTGCTTCGCTGATGAGTTCCATCTTAGTCAGACTTTGAAGCATCACATCTGATGGATATGCAAGGTAGAAGTCATGCTATCTTGTGAGAATTTTGACTGGTCTTGTGTAGCTTTGGGTGCTGTGCGAAACAAGATAAGATTTAACATCACCGACTAAGCATGTAGAGTCATAACACTAGCTATTTTAGGACAGGGGTTCAATTCCCCTCGTCTCCACCAATCTTTTTATTTGTATTCATCTTTCACGCGTTTTCATTCGACGTACCATTTGTACGCCTCATTCAAGCCACGTAGGTCGTAGCTACAATTTATCTTTTCCAAAACCTACTCTTTTTTGATTTTTTAAAAGAACTCGGTATCGTTCATAGTCATTTAGCAGATTCCAAAGTTCATCTTTTTGTTTAGCATTTAGTTTTTTATAGTCGGTATGAGGTGATGTTATAAGATTTGAAAGAGAAGATTCAGGGTGATAAAAAGAAAAACAAAGAAAAATTTATCACCAGTAAAATCTATATTTTATTATTAAGAGAAGAGTAAAAGTCTATTCAAGGAGTTTATTTGTTTCTCTTTATGTTATTATATATTTAATATTATTAGATAATACTTAAATATTAAATATTATTTTTTATAGGTGAAATCTACCATTTAAAAACAGAATCTAAAATTAAATTATCTACTTGAACGCTTATTTGGCTGTTGGAAAGTAAAGATTAGAAAATATAACTCAAAGCACTCATAAACTTAACAAAGAAAAATAACTTTATAGGTTTAAAGACAATATAATTATAGAAATTGTATGCTACAATCATTTATTAATATAACTATATATAAAAATTAAGGAGTAAGAGGATGAAAAAAATAGTAATATTACTATTTATGATGAACAGTTTGGTCTTGGCGAATATCGCCATTGTTAAGAAGATGACAGGTAAGGTTGAACTTAAACGAAATAACAAAATGGTATCTCTACAAATAGGAAGTGGTTTAGAAAACGGGGATATTATTATGAGTAAAGCTAAAAGCTCTATTGGTATTATTTTTGATGATGGAACTCGTCTCTCTCTTGGTGAAAAAGCTATTTTTGTTATTAATAAATTCAAAGTTAAACCAAGTAAAAAAGAGTATGACGTTGATTTAAATTTAAAAAAGGGTAAAGCTGTTTTTGAATCAGGAAAAGTTGGAAAATTGGCTCCAAAATCGGTTAAGTTTCGTATTCCTGAAGGTATTATCGGTATTCGTGGCACAAAATTTGCTGTAGAGGTTAAATAGATGAAGAGATTTATATCGATAGCAATGATAACTTTACTTTTTGTAGGGTGTTCAAAAACAACGGTTGTTTTACTAGATAGTGGAAAAACACAAAATGCTGTTCTTGTCTCTACCGACAAAGGTAGCAGTAAACTCGATAAGGTTGGAAGCTTTGTTGATCTGAAAGATAAAGAGAAAGCACCAAGCGAGACGAAAATAATGTCTAAAGATGAGATAGAGAAGCGTTTCTCTAAAGCATTGGCCGTATCTCCAGATAAAGCAAAAACATTTATTCTCTATTTTCGTCAAGGTTCTACCGAGTTGACACAAGAGTCTGAAACTGTTTTAGAAGATGCATTAAAAGCTATAGTAAAAAGCCCTTCATCTATGGTTGACGTTATAGGACATACAGATACGGTAGGTTCTAATGAGGGGAATCTAAAAGTTTCACTTAAAAGAGCCAAACATATTGAGTCTATTATAAAAAATAGAGGTATTAAGCCACTCTCTTTGACTGCAAAAGGTTATGGAGAAGAGGATTTACTTGTAAAAACAGCAGACAACACAGCAGAAGCCAAAAATAGAAATGTGGAAATATTTATTAAGTAGTAGATGTTAAACATTACTCGAAATATTGGTGCTATTCTGTTGTCTCTACTGTTGCATCTCTATTTCTATGGCAGTGAGCATATAGAAAAGTTTGATTATGAGTTTTATGATTTTACAACGCTACTCTCTAAAAAAATTAAAGAACAAGAAGATTCTTCCTACACGGTTATTGTTGATATCGATGAAAATAGTCTGCAACAGCTTGGTCAATGGCCTTGGCCGAGAGTGCTTGATGCAAGACTTATTGATATGGTGAAAGAGATGAACCCTTCAGCTATCGGAGTGAATATACTTTTTCCAGAGAGAGACAGAGGTTCTCCTCTATCTATACAGGAGTTTTATAGAAACTTTTTTGATTTAGAGGTTAAGTTTAGTGAAATTCCTAATGAACTTAAAGACAACGATAGACTTTTATCTGATTCAGTGAAGAAATCGGGAGCGACACTTTCTACTTATTTTAACAACAACCTTTACAACACTTCACATTGTCAAGAACTCTCGTATAAAGAGAATATGTTTGCTCGAAATAAAACAGAACTGAGTGCCACTTCACTTCTTTGTAATCATGAAAGTATACAGCATGGTGTAGAGAATTTTGGTTTCATAAATGCTTGGACCGATGCAGATGGAATATTTAGGAGAGTTCCTCTTTTTATGAACTATAAAGAGCAAGTTTTCCCTTCTCTTCCTTTAGCCACACTTTTAAGTTTTGATAAACATATGAAAATAGATATTAATGAAGATACCCTTTTAGTAAATTTTTCCCAAAAAGAGCCTAAAGTTTTTTCTGCTGTTGACTTTTTAAGTGGTAAGGTATCTATGCGTGAGATTCAGGGAAAAGTTGTTATCTTAGGTTCCTCTGTAGTGGGTCTAAATCCTCTATATAGTACTTCAAATGGTAAAAAAATTTCAAACAGCATGATTCATGCCTTTGTAATAGAGAATATTTTAACTAAAGCACTTCTTACTCAACCAAAAGAGTATAAACAGATGAATCTTCTTCTATCTTTTTTACTCTCTGTAGTGATTATTATACTCTTTTCTAAAAAGTTTTATATACACATTGTGACACTATTGTTTACAGTGGTACTTATAAGTTTTGTAGGGTTAATAACTTTCTATATTAATGATACCTATATCTCTATTGGTTACTTATGGATGCCTTTACTCTACTTTTTTGTATTTATGCTTGCGTATCATGTAACGGTTATCAACAAAGAGCGACAAGAACAAGAGAAGTTTTTAATCAGACAAAGCAAGTTGGCATCGATAGGAGAGATGATATCACTCATAGCGCATCAATGGAGACAGCCTCTCTCTGCCATTAATGGTATTGTCCTCAATATTGATGTTGACCATCGAAAGAAAATTCTTGACCATGCTAAGCTTGATGAACACTTGAATAAAATCGAAGATACAACAGCTTATCTATCTAAAACAATTAATGACTTTACAGATTTCTTCTCAAAAAATAAAACAAGAGATCATTTTTATATTGCAGATATTATCAGACAAACACAACAATTGACAGCCATTGCCGATGATAAAGATATGCTGGTTACCTATAAAAAAACAGAGAATATTGAAGTGGTGGGTTATCAGTCTGAACTTTTACAGTCACTTATTATTATTCTAAATAATGCCATGTATGCATGTAAAAAAAATCTACCCAACACAAAGCAAGGTCAAATTATTATTGATACCTATGTGTTAAAAGAGAATCTGCTTATCTCCATTGAAGATAATGGAGGAGGCATTGATGCTAAAGATTTTAAAAAAATATTTGACCCCTATTTTACAACAAAAGAGAAACATCACGGTACAGGGTTAGGGCTTTATATTCTTAAACTGATTGTTGAAGACAGTATGAATGGTAAAGTCTCTGTACGTAATGGTAAAGAGGGTGCCATTTTTATGGTTCAAATCCCCATTAATCCTTCTGAGAAACCAAAAAAATGGGGGGGGTAAACCCTTTTATCTAAAAAAATAAATTATTTTTCGGGTTTCTAATAGGCATAGTCCATTTTTTCTCAGCATTTTGAATACCTCTATAGAGTAAAATTTCATTATTGCAATAGTTTTCACTAGACTACCTAAAATATGCTATAATTAATTCATCATACCAACATAAAGAGCAGATATGAGTCTGAAAAATATTTACAGTGCAAGAGGGCTTTAGTCATTTGAATTTAAAAATTATTACACTATTATTGCTTCTGTTGCACTTCTCTGGTTGTGGAACTGTTACTACAGAAGATAGAGTACAAAATGAAGTAACAGATTCTGATAAAAACAGCAGTATAATTCCACCTGAAACTACTCGTCCTATTGAAAATGATGAGATGGTAGAAGTCAACAAAACCATAGATATTGACAATTTTATTAACGATGTCAACTGTGACCAAGTTTTAGAAAAAGAGTTTTCTACAGGAAGTCTGCTTTCTATCTGTTATGATTATGGCTATAAGTCTGCAAAGTATGTGGCGTATACACTTGACGGAACGTTGATTAATGAGGTTAATATAGAGGATAGACCAAATTTCTATAGAGAAACAGAAATCCCAAAAGCGTATCAAGTTCTTTACAGTGACTATACAAGGAGTGGTTATGACCGAGGGCATTTGGCTCCTGATGCTGCTTTTGACTATAATGATGAGGATTTACGTCTTATATATACCTTGGCAAATATAATTCCTCAAGACCCCAATGTGAACCGTTACTTTTGGAAAAAAGCAGAATATCAAGAGCGTTTGGTTGCTGCTACTTTAGGTGAACTTAGTGTCATCAATGGTGTGGTATTTGATGAGAATCCTAAATACATTGATGAAGATAAGATTGCTATTTCAAAAGGTTATTGGAAAATACTCTACAATAATGATGAAGAGTTCAGACAATGTTATTATTATGACAATTTTGTTTTGGGTGATGCCGATTTAGATGCTTTGGACAAACATAGAGTTGACTGTAACACGTTGATTATAGGGGATGAAAGTTAAGATTCTTTGCTATAATTCAAAAAATTAAATCAAAGAATCTAAAAAACATGCAAAACTTAATAACGCTACTGACGCAAAAAACCCCTCTTAACAAAAATCAAATTTCTAATATATTGAAACTTTTAGAGGAGAGTTCAACCATCCCTTTTATTGCCCGTTATCGTAAAGAGATGACAGGGGGAGCAACTGACGATGAGCTTCGTGATTTTCATGAGGTCTATATGTCGGCGAAACGACTGCTTGATAGAAAAACAGAGCTTATTAATTTACTGACTGAACGAGAGCAGATAACGGGGGAGCTTCAAAAGGCCATTAAAAATGCTCAAATTATGACAGAGCTTGAAGATATTTATCGACCCTATAAAGAGAAGAAAAATACCCGTGCCTCTGTGGCGATTAAAAATGGGCTTGAACCCCTGGCAAATATATTACAGTCGGCAAAGCTCGATAAAAAAGAGTTTGAAAGCAGCGCCAAAGGTTTTCTCAAAGGTGCAGTTAAGAGTCTTGATGAGGCAATAAAAGGTGCCAAAGATATTGTGGCTGAACGTTTTTCTGACGCTGCAAAAGAGCGTAACATTGTAAGAGACATGACGCTTAAACATGGAATGTTAGAGTGTAAAGCAGGTAAATTATTTGACGAGAAAGGGGTCTACAAGAACTATAAAAGCCACAGTGAAAAGGTGGCCTTTGTTCCTTCTCACCGTTACCTTGCCATAAAGCGTGGGGAAAAAGAGAAAGAGCTTTCGGTAAAAATAACCATTGATAGTAACCGATACTTGGAGACGCTGAAACGTTATAAATTGCGAGACCACATGGGAAGCTCTAAAGCGATTTTGTTTGAGGCTTATAAAGATGGCTTTAAGCGTCTACTTTTTCCTTCCATAGAACGTGAAGTATTTGCTGTTTTAAAAGAGCGTTCTGACTTGGCTGCCATAGGAGTTTTTGGTAAGAACTTAACGCAACTTCTTATGACCCCACCTGTGACAGGAAAAGTACTTTTAGGGGCTGACCCTGCTTATGTAACGGGGTGCAAACTAGCAGTCATAGATGAAAATGGTACCTACTTAGCCAATGACCTTATTTTCCTTGCCCCTCCAAAATCTGACTATGAGGGTTCACGTAAAAAAGTTTTAGCCTTGGTGAAAAAGTACAACATAGAAGGAGTAGCCATAGGAAATGGTACAGCTTCTAAAGAGACCCAAGAGTTTTTTGCCAAAATAAACAAAGAGCTAAATGGTAAGTTAAAATATACCGTAGTTTCAGAGGCAGGGGCTTCGGTTTACTCTGCTTCAAAGGTGGCTTCCGAAGAGTATCCCAACTTAGATGTTACGGTTCGTGGAGCCATTTCTATTGCAGGGCGTGTTCGTGACCCCATGGCAACATTGGTAAAGATAGACCCAAAATCGTTAGGCATAGGGCAGTACCAACACGACGTAGACCAGAAACTTTTGGAGAGAAAACTTCATGAAGGTGTGGAAGATTTGGTTAACCGTGTGGGGGTTGATGTTAATTCTGCTTCTGCATCTTTACTTTCATTTGTAGCAGGGGTTGGTCCAAAGTTGGCTAAAAATATTGTGGAGTATCGTGCGAGTAGTGGTACGTTTAAAAGTAAAAAAGAGCTTTTAAAAGTCAAAGGATTGGGTGCTAAAGCTTATGAACAGTTGGCAGGATTTATTAGAATTCGTGAGGGTAAAAGTGTTTTTGATAATACAGGAATTCACCCTGAAAGTTATGCTGTAGCCAAAGAGCTTGAAAAACTCTCTGATTTATCCAATACCAAAGCCTTGTCTGAAAGGTTTGGAGTAGGGGAAGTGACACTAAAAGATATTATCAAAGAGTTAGCCAAACCCGGGTTTGACCCTCGTGAAGAGTTGGAGGCTATCCCTTTTAAAGATGATTTGACTGATATAGCTATGCTTCGTGAAGGTTCTGTGGTTTCAGGAGTGGTACGAAACATTGCAGACTTTGGGGCTTTTGTAGACATAGGGCTTAAAAATGATGGCATGATTCACATCTCACAAATGAGCCAAAAAAGAATTTCTCACCCTTTAGAGGTGTTGTCTGTTAATCAGTACTTGGCTCGGGTTGAAGTGATTTCTATCGATGTAGAAAAAGGGAAAGTTGGGTTGAGTTTGAAGGGGATTTAGAAAGTAATCTCTTGCTCAAAATCTTTTAGTGTAATGGTTTGATGGTCAAAATTAACCAGTCCAGTCACTTTTGAAGAAATTTCTTTTACAGATTTATCTTCATGGTAACCAATAGTAGCCTCTACAATAAGTTCTTTTTGTAGAAGGGTATCATTAAAAGTATAATTTTCCTTAACTATGAGCTTGACAACTTTTGGATATTTCCATTCGCTGTCTGTTTTGGTATAAGTAAGTTCAATAATTCCCTGTTGCATACTCTCTTCTGTTTTACAGGCATCATATTTTATGTTCAGAACTTCAGCATTTTCTACTGTTCTAAACCCAGAGATGTCACAGTAGAACGCCTCAATATTAAAGCTTACAGCCTCTTTTTGATTAAGTTCCTCAATGTGTATTTTTAAAATATTCCCAATATTGTTGGCTACCTCTTCTAAAGCATGAACACTTGGAGCCATAACAGCATTTTTTTCATCGCTTGTTATAGAGACAGCTTTACCAATAGCTGTAGGGTAGACTGTCGCAGTTGTTGAGTCGTCACTGCTTTGACAACCTTGAAAGAGCATACTAAAGAGAGAAAGTCCAATCAACATTGTTTTATAATTTTTCAAGCATAAGCCTTTCTATTTTTAATAGTTAAGGTATTATACTTAAATAAATATTAAGTTTTATATATAATAGTTACTTCTTATAAATATCTTGAAGATGCTCTATCTTTTTCCCCATATTAAGCAGTGTCATATCAGCCAAAACCAAAGCCATCATCGCTTCACAAACCACTGAGCCTCTTATGGCTACACATGGGTCGTGGCGACCTTTAAGCTCG
>Ga0256840_1004001_pt1 | contig 11374 bp, 6 predicted proteins | sample 355202metaG_FD_185969 | JGI IMG/M metagenome (GOLD analysis project Ga0256840, IMG submission 185969) | Hydrothermal vent microbial communities from Mid Atlantic Ridge, Atlantic Ocean - 355-202 | ecosystem: Environmental > Aquatic > Marine > Hydrothermal vents | place: Atlantic Ocean: Mid...
GCTGTAATTCCTAACCGGACACTGCGGAATCAATGCCAAAGAGAAAAGTTATCTGCCGTTCAAAACTTGCCAAATTCATCATCAGCCAATTTAATCTGAGAGCTGTTAGTTGTCGCGTTCATATCTGCCCAACCGTCATTCGACTTGGGTGGTAAAGTCTGCGCTGGTGGCAATTGTGGAGCTGGCATCGCCACCGAAGGGCGGAACTGGTTCTGCTGGGCATTTGCCAGGGTAAAACGGCTGAGAAGATATTTCAGGTGTGCTGCCTGACTCGACAGTTCTTCTGCTGAAGCCGCTGATTCTTCTGCCGTTGCGGTAGTTTGTTGGACAACTTGATCAATCTGACCCAAGCCCTGATTGATTTCCGCAATACCTTGATCCTGTTCATTACTGGCGGCAGCAATTTCGGCCACCAGGTCGGTCACCTTGGTAATGGAGCCAACAATTTCTGCCAAAGCTTCGGATGTTTTACCTGCCAGTTCGGCTCCATTTTTGGTTTTTTCCACCGACCCTTCGATCAATTGAGCGGTCTCTTCAGCAGCCTTGGCACTGCGTGCGGCAAGGTTGCGAACCTCTTCGGCAACCACGGCAAACCCTTTACCATGCTGACCGGCACGAGCCGCTTCTACGGCAGCATTGAGAGCCAGCAAATTGGTTTGAAACGCAATTTCATCAATAACCTTGATAATCTTACTGATATTCTGTCCCGCTGCATTGATTTCATCCATCGCCGTAACCATTGAACCCATTCGTTCCGTTCCAGTTCGAGCAGCCTTCTGGGCACCATTGGCCAACTGATTGGCCAGACTTGCACTTTCTGCACTCTGCTTGGTTCGGCTACCGATTTCATTCATGGAGCTGCTGATTTCTTCGAGAGATGCAGCTGATTCTGTTGCACCTTGAGACAGGTGCTGGGCAGTATCAGAAACCTGCTGACTGCCTGAATCAATCTGATCGGTAGCTCTGTTAACTTCGCCAAGAACATCATTCAGATTGATCACCATTTCCTGAAATGCTTTCCCCATTGTGTCACGATCTGATGCAACTGACACCTGAATCTGCAGATTTCCTTTGGCAATTTGCATTGCCTCCTCTGCTTTAACTTTAAGGCTCTCGATCATTTGATTGATGGCAGCTGCCAGCTCACCAACCTCGTCATTACTCTGGTAGTTTACCGATTCACTCAGATCACCTAATGCAATCTTTTTCGCCGATTTAACCGCCATTTGCAACGGCTCGGTCAAAATACGAGTGATAAAGAAAATCACCACAATGACAATAACAACAAGAGCCAGACCACCAACACCAAAGCGCCAGTTGACTGCACTTATAGTCTCTCTACTGGTCTCTTCAATATGAGCGGCAAGGGCATTAATTTTGGACATATCGTAGACCAGTGCCATCACCCCGACAACTTTCCCGGAAAAATCGGGGACGGGGAATGTTGCAATAAACTGATCATTGATAATCTGTTGATTTTCACCATTGCGCCCAGCATCCAGAATCGCTGCAGTGATCAAAGGGTTAGTCAGGTTCGGATTTGTAGAGGAAGTAAACACATATTTTCCATCCAGAACCGGGTTCTTTTTTGGATCTTGAAGTTTTGTCGCAATTGGCAACAGCTCCGAAAGCATATAAACGGCAAGTTGGTAACCAGAATTTTTCGTATAGTTCGCTTTGAGAACATCGCCAAAAGAGAGTAGAACCTCACATGATCCGAGATGCTCACCATCGACCCCCGAAATTGCCGACAACCCTCGCAGGGCAAACCCGCCACGCCCGATTTCAATGCCGCTCAGAGGTTTGTGATCCCCCTTGTTTATATCGACAACAGTTTGGCGAAAAGAGGTCAGATCATCAGAAATATCGACCTTTTTGCCATCCCGTTTGGCTTGCCACCCTTGCCTCCAGATACGGGCAAGACTTCTGCCGCTAGCAGTATGAAAATGGATTTTGAATTCTTTGATCCCTGCCTGCTTCTTCAATCCATCAACATAGGGAGCCATAACCAGGCGCAACTTCTGCCGTGCCTGCTGCATGATGATATCGTTTTCGTCATTCGTGTTTCCAGTGCGAGCCAGATAGTAAACATCCTGAATTTCAGGTAACTCAGAAAAGAGAGCTGCCTGTCTGAGCGCAGCCTTTCCCAATAGATCAATACTGGAGTAGATTGACTGTTGACGAGCTTTAGCCTCTTTTGCCAGAACATCCTGCGCATAATCCAGAGAAGCCGTCGCCTGTTTCTCCACCAGCTTGCTGACCGTCATATTGACAGAAACAACGGCAATCAGAACAGACAGAATCACCAGACCAGCGATTGGAATAATAAATTTACCCCGAATTTTCATCATTACCTCCTACCAAGAAACCTTCTCCAAAACGAATATAGATCTATTGTTTAAGGTTCTTGTGACACCCGCTAAGATCCAGAAATTGTCATTCCCGCGCAGTCAGTAATCCTGAGGTTTCTTGTTTTTACAAGGATGACGACTTCCGAAGAGACCCATTTGTTACTGTTTCACTGTTCACAGTGAGAAAAAGCTAATCAGCTAGCAAATAATAACACCGGCAGCCAAGACAATAAAGTATTTTAATGTTAAACATACAATCAACAGCTTTTTATCTAAAAACTGTATCCCGTTTAAAACGAAGTCATATCGTTCAGGCTAGGGGTAATTCAATAGTGAATGAGCTACCATTCCCTGGAGAGCTCTCTACCGACATGCTGCCGTTATGTTTTTGAACGATGTCGTAAGAAATGCTAAGACCGAGACCAGTTCCTTTGCCAACATCCTTAGTCGTAAAGAAGGGTTCAAAGATACGTGCGCTGATTTCCTTATTCATTCCTTTGCCTGTATCAGAAATACGAATAAATAAGGTGCTATCTTTTTGCCAAGTTTTAATGGTAATTTCCCCTTTTTCTTCGATAGCTTGGCTCGCGTTTACCAGCAGATTCATGAACACCTGATTTAGCTCAGCTGGATGACATTCAATCGATGGAATTTCACCGTAATCGGTCAGAATTGTCGCTTTATACTTTAATTCATTCATAACTATTTTCAACGTACCGGCCAAACATTCATTAATACAGGCCTGCTCCAACCCTTCAGAATCAACCCTTGAGAAAGTTTTCAAATTCTGCACAATTTCAGAAACTCTCTCCAGCCCTTCTCTGGATTCGTCAATCAATTCTGGAATATCTTCAAAGATATGGTCAACTTTCAGTTTTTTTCGTAATCCCAAAAGATTTGTTCTAACATCGGAGTCAACCAATGACGTCTCCAGAATTCCATCCAGACCTAAACTGTAATCTTTCAGACGCGAAGTATATTTCCTCAGAGAAGTGAGATTGCTCATGACAAAGCCAACCGGATTATTAATTTCATGAGCCACTCCAGCTGCAAGTTGTCCGATGGAAGCCATCTTTTCCCGATGCAGCATTTGACCTTGAGTCGCCTTCAGTTGCTTAGTGAGCTGACGGTTTTTTTCTAAAGCTTTCAGAGCTTCAGCTTCTGCATTCATGCGCTGCTTAACCTCAAGGGTCAGATTATCCCGAGAAATCATGGTTTCTTTCAGTCGGGAAACCATATGGTTGAAGGATGATGTTAATTGACCAAGTTCATCGTTAGAATTTAATTCTGGAGCAAAACTAAAATCTCCTTCACCAATTTTACTCGCCCATTGAGACAAACTGACGATTGGTTGAGATATCTGATGACCTGTCAGTAGTGCCCCGACTGCCATCAACAGAGAAAAGATCAGGCTGACAATGAAAATCTGGTTCATATTTTTAGTTGCCGTGAGTATCAAATCGGACAGATTATAGCGCATGATGACAAACCAGCCCTCACCCACATTCCCCTGAATATGATCTATTGATTTGTAACTCCCACCAAAGCCGATCTGATTCGACCCTTTAGTTAATTCGACTGGAGTCATGACAATAAGCTTATCCGAACCAGAATCCAGTATTTTCATTGTACTGACCTGCCAATTTTCCATCGCAGTGATGATCGGTTTGGAAACTTCGCTAGATAAAGGTTCAAGACCACGTTGAAAGACAATCTTTCCGCCAGATCTGACTAACTGCAACTCACCGTGATCTTGATTCTGATAATTCTCGATGAAATTACTTATGGAACCGACAATATTGACGTTACACTTAAGAATTCCAATAACTTCGCCATTGTCATAAATAGGGACAACTGTGCCAAGCACGTAACCTTGAACGCTTGTATCGTAGCCCCGATCATCGAAGAAGACTCGCCCGGAGCCATTATAATAACTGCCAATCCACCAGTACTTATGGCTATGTGCAAGAGTAGTCAATTTCGCAGTCGCCCCAATTGCAACACCATAGCGATTGGTAACAAAAAGCTCTCCAAAATAGCCCGGAAATTCCTGTTGCTGTGCTTTCAGGTAATCAGCAACTGGGTTATCTAGATAAGGTCGGACAAAGGGATCATCCTCATCTGCAGCGTCCTGCCAGTATTGGTTAAGCTGATTAATTTGTTCTTCTCTTGTTGCTTGGTCATAGTCTGCAAAAATAGAATTACTACGCCGCAGTTCATTTATAAGAACCGGTGCGAGGGCAATAGTGCGAGCAATATTACTTTGACTGTTCAAGTTATCGGTAAGACGTTTTTCAATTTCTGCTGAAACTTCGCGAATTTTCACTTCAGCTAGTTCCAGAGTTGAACTTCTGACTTGCTGGTAGAAAAAAAATGTTGCCAAGAGAATCAGGCCAGAACCAAGACAAAATATGACAAGACCATATTTATATTGAATCTTCATCATCCACCCTTTGAATGGAGTAACGGGTTACAAACAAGATTATTATCAGCACAACATGTTTCACGCCTGCGCTAAGCCACTTTCACACAGTTTTTCCCAGCTTTTTTTGCTTTATAGACTCCATTATCCGCTGCTTTAATCAAATCTTCTGGATTTTTCATCGTGGGGATCTGAACTGCTGCACCGACGCTAATACTGCCATGCCAAGCCCCACCTGGAATCTTAATTATTAGATTTTCAATGTGATCATGCATTTTTTTAGCAACAAGCAATAATCCTTCTTTATCTGTATTAGGACAAATGATCAAAAATTCATCACCACCAAGGCGGCAGACGATATCGTCAGTTCGCACAGAAAATTTAAGCTGAGTCGCTAGTTCACGCAGGACAATATCTCCCGCATCGTGGCCATAAGTATCGTTGATTTCTTTGAAATGATCAGCATCGACAAGAACACAAGCCAATGGTTTAATCTGTGGGAATTTCTCCTCCCATAACTGATTCAATGCCTGCATCGCAAATCGTCTATTTGCTAATCCGGTTAAATCATCTGTTGCAGCTAATCTTTCCAGTTTTTGGTTGCTATCAAATAGATCTTGGGTTTTCAGTTTAAGTTTTTTTTCAGCTTGCTTGTGCTTATAGCGGCTTAAAGAAAGTTTCCATGATCCGAGAACAATCAAGGAGAAAAAACCCAACATAAAAACCCATAAGACCTGCTTAAACTTGGTCTGTTCTGCATAAAGAATATTCTCTGGAACAAATGATATAATTTTCCAATAATATTCATTGTCATCCAGCATCAATTCACTTTGCCCTGCGGCTGTCCCTGTCCCAGAGCTGGATTTCATTCCTGCATTCAGAGGGTATGCTGTTGCATAAGTAAACAGACCATCTGCTGTTTCAAATTGACCTCGATCAGAATCAATAATTTTCATCCATGCCTCAGGGTGATCATGAGCAAATGTCTTTTTTTGGGAAGCCTGATCTGGAAACATAAAACCCCACTCCTTGTCGGGGGAGTCGCCAATTAAATAATAACCAGAATGATTAAGCAAAAGAGATGAGCCAAGAGATGAAAGCCCCTGTTCTTTAAAACGATCCAGGAGATAGGAGCCAAAATAGTTTAAAAGAACAATTCCTGACTTGGTATTTTGCAAATTATAGAGAGGCATAGCAAAACGTATCATTGGTTTATGTGGTTGTTCCACTTGACCATTCTCAATATTTAAATCGAGGGGTGAAACAAAGATTTCATCTTTATTTAAAGCAAAAGCATCGTCAAAATAATACCGGCCTTTTTTGTTCTGTAATTTTTCACTTGGCACAATAGAGGGGTCACCAGCATTGAAGTTAATACGAATGGTTTCCATCCCTGAAACATCCAAAAATCGAATCTGATCGTAAATGCTTTTAGCCTTGGAAAACTGTAAAAATTCTTGCTGTACCATCGATAGGTTCGATCTGTTTTTAGTCGGCATGTCGGGAAGCAATGATTTTAGATGCATATTTGAAGATAAAAACCTGAGGTCAGTTGTGATCATACGAATATCAGTAGTGATATTGTTGAGTTGTTGATTGACGGTTCTTTCTTCCGCAGAGAAGGATAAGTTAGTTGATGCCTGTGTCCGAGAAAAATAGAAAGTCAGAGTGAGAATTATAGCGATAGCAAGCAAGGGAAGAATGAAAACCAAAGCTCCTTGCATAACGCTCAATGTGTCAATTTTATCGTCATGAATGTTTTTTTTCATATAAAAAATCCTACTTTTTTTTGACAAGTTCAATCGGAATAATTCCCTGTCAACCAACGCCAATCAATCGAGGACAGCCGGTGACTGATAAACGACTTACGTATTAAATAACCATTTCTGGCTGCCGGTAGGTTTGAATAATTGTTTCGACCTCAGCAATATTCTGCAGAAACAATTCAACCAGCTTTGGTTCAAAAAAAGATCCAGAATTCTCTTTGATGTAATCCAGGGTCTGTTCTTCACTCCAGGCTTCTTTGTAATGACGTTTTTGGCGGAGGGCATCGTAAATATCGGCCATACAGGTGATCCGTCCATAGATGTGGATCTGTTCGCCTTTAAGCCCATCGGGATAACCTTGACCATCCCAACGTTCGTGATGCTCTTTGGCAATAATTGCTCCCGCGATAATGATCGGTTGGTCTGAGTCTTTGAGCATATTGTAGCCGATACTTGTATGGGTTTTGATTTGTTCAAACTCTTCCTCGGTCAGTTTCCCACACTTATTAAGGATGGCATCAGGAATGCCGATTTTCCCCACATCATGTAATGGTGAAGCCATTCTGACAATTTCTGCTTCGGCAGAATCCAAGCCGTATGCAATAGCGAGCAGCCGGGACAGATAAGCAACTCGACGGACATGATTACCAGTTTCCTGAGATCGGGTCTCAATGACATCTCCGAGTTTGGCGACGATTTCTTTCTGGGTATTGATCACCTGCAGGTTGAGTCGCTGCACATCGGCTGTTCTCTTTTCAACCAGTTGTTCCAGATGTTCTTTATAGAGACGATTTTGACGGATCAGGGTGGCTTTTTCTTCGAGCAGTTTGATTTTATGGATCAAGACATAGAGATCATTGATCGGTTTAGAAATAAAGTCCCATCCCCCCTCATTGACGGTCTGCATTGCTTCACTGATAACACCGACCCCGGAGATAACAAGCTTGGGGATTTCCGGGTAGTTTTTAGAAAGGTTGTCCAAAAGATCATGTCCCGACATGACTGGCATGTGTAGATCCAGAATAACCAGATCAGGAGGATGCGCATTGAACTTTTCCAGACCCTCTTTGCCATTGTGGACAACTGAAACGTCATAGCCGTAATCTTCAAAAACAGCTTTCATGTTGTTGCAGATCGCAATTTCATCATCGACCAGCAAAATACGCTGGATTTTATACTCCTGATCCCGGGCTTCAGAGCACACGTCAGTTTCCTCGCGGCAGAGTTATGGTAAAGGTTGTTCCTTGATCCTCTTCAGATTCGACCCGAAACTGTCCCTGGTGTCGTTTCACAATAATAAAATAGGAAACTGACAACCCAAGACCGGTGCCAACCCCCACCTCTTTGGTGGTATAGAATGGCTCAAAGATCCGGGTTTTAGTGTTCTCTGGAATACCCGGGCCATTATCCATCAACGTCAGAGTCAAAGCCTTCTCATCGGCATGTGCCGTTATCGTAATTTTAGGGCGGTAACCCTTCCGGCTTATGTCATTCATAGCTTGACTGGCATTTTTGAGTAAATTGAAAAGAACCTGCTGAATCTCAATCCGATTGACAGAAATCTGAGGTAAGTCCTCGGGGAGATCGGTTGCTATCTGGATATTTCTAAAATTATGTTTTTTCTTCAGGTCGTAATCACTGTGAGCCAAGGTAAGAGACTCCTGGATGATGTCAGTGATGGAACAGATTTCACGTTGTGAGGCATTTGTTGCACTAAAATTCAGCATATTCTTGATGATTGTTGAGCTACGGTTGACCGCTGTTTCGATATTTTCCAGAAAGCCAGGGATTCCTCTTTTTTCCAGATACTCGTGCATTTTTTGTAAATCGATTCCAAGTTCATCAGCAAGTTTCTGATTGGCTGGGAGATTTGTCGATAACCGCCGTGTCGTATTTTGAGCCGCCTGGCTGATAATACTCAAAGGGTTGTTAATCTCATGAGCCATCCCTGCGGCAAGCCCACCAATAGAGAGCATCTTTTCGGTCTGAACCATCATCTCTTCCATACGGACTCGTTCGGTCACATTATCGATTCGGATCACTGCCCCCTCGACACCATTGGCAACCAGAGGATAGATGGTGATATCTTCATAGCAGGTCTCATCGCTATTTGAACAAGCCCGCTTAGGATTGAATAATGTTTGTCGGTTGTGTATTGCTTCATGCACTTGTTGCATCTCAACTGGAAGTTGAGGAAAAACCTGCCCCAATGGCTGCGCCAGAGCATCCTCAGCAGCTATACCTGTTGACTGCTCTGCTTTGTTATTCCATTGGGTGACCTTGCCGTCACTATTCACACCAACCAACACAGAGGGCATCGAGTTGATGATGTTTGTAAGGTAGTTTTGCAGCTGGCGTAGTTCCTTCTCAGCTTTTTTACGTTCAGTGACATGAATCCGGAAGGAGTTTGCTAATTTCCTCACTTCTATAGAATTGTCATTACCACTGAGAGTCTCATGGCCCTCGCCACCATAGGATTGGATGGTATCGCACAGGAGGGTAATTTCTTTTGTCGCCCGCAAGGCGATTCGATAAGAAAAAAACAGCCCAATCAAAATGGCGATAAGGCTAACAGAAGTAATGGCATAAATGGTGGAATAGACTTGCTGATCTACATTGTGGCGTTTTAGACCCATTCTTAGAACAGCATCGGTGTGGGTTATTGGAACGACTAAGTCGTAATAAACGGCACCATTGGAGTCCAGAAATTCCCGGACAAAGGCTTTCTCTTGGTTCAGCGTAAAAGAGTTAAGCAGACCCTTTGGAACATACCCACCGAAGGAGTCGACATAGGGGTGACCATCCCGAACAACAAAAGCATATTCAATGAGGGGATGTATCCCCATTTGCCGCTCAATTGCTTGGCGAGCAGCAACCCGGTCATCCCAGAGGATAAAACGCTCAATCTCTCCGGTCAGGACACTTCCAGAAGCAAGATAATGGTTCTTTGTTTCTAGGCGGTGTGCATGTATCGCAGAAAACACAAGAACTGCGGTTACAATTCCAATCAATGTCAGCAGAAGAAGAAAATTGCCCAGAAATATCCTTCTTTTTAACATTACTTTTTTTCCCCGTTATTGAAGTTATCGAGCCATTGCTGCATTTCACGAACACTGTCGTACAACGTATCTTCAGCTTCTGTAAATCGATCAACCTGAATCCGGTGCAATAAAGGGATGGCTTTTTGCTCTTCATGAATAGAAAGAAATGCAGCTTTCAAACGTTGCTTCAGATTATCGTCAAGGTCGGGGTGAACAACAATGGGTGGAATCCCATAGGCTGGAGATTTTTCAATAATTTTTGTGCGTGATGTCTCTGTTGGATCAACGGTATTCATAAACTCCCAGATCAAGGAGTCAACGGCAGCACCATCGGCTAAGCCGTCAGCAACCGCCCTGATGGAGTTGTCATGGCTGCGGGTAAAAAAGCTCTCAGTAAAAAAAGCATCGGGAGTCTCACCCCGCTTGGCAAGCATATAAGTTGGCACAAGACATCCGGTGTTGGAATGTGGATCGGTAAATGCAAATTTTTTACCTCGCAGATCTTCAAATGACTGAATCGAACTGTCACGTTGTGCAAGGATGTAGGAATGGTAAACTGTCTGACCGTGTACCACCGGTACAGCCAGAAGTTCCATGCCGAACTTTTTATGACCACTTGTGTATGGACCAGAACAGACGAGAGCCACATCCACCTCATGCGATTGAACCAGTTCGTTAATTTCAGCATAGGTACGACGTTGAGAAAAAATAGCCCTCCGGCCAACCCGATCAGCAATCAGTTCCATAAGATCCTGAAAGTACTCACGGGTGATTTCTGGTGAAATCATTGCACTAATCGCTATATGTAAGACCGCATTCCGGTTGTCCTTCACCAAAGGCAGGGAACTCTTGTGATCGGCTGTACTGCTGATATCGACTGTTGGTCTTTGATCGTTGCAACTGGTCAGAAGAAGGGTCACCAGAAAAAATAGAAAAATGCTGAGAATTCTCAGTGGCAAAGAATTCTGGGTTGGATGAATACGTAGAAAACACTTAAATTCATTGTTTGATTTGTTCACGACATTGTCCTTCTGTACATTTATCTCAATTGGGCAAAAGACTCGTGATAATAAAACTTAACTTACAGCCAAAAATAACCCAGAGAAAGCATTAGTTCCCCCCCCGATCTCAAACCAGCCAGGGGGAACTAACTTTCATTTAGAACTTTCCAAACTCGTTATCATCCAGGGTAATCTGTTGCTTCATCGCAATTTTTTGCGGTGGCTGTGATCCCATGTCATTCCAACCACCCTGAGGTGACGATTCGTGTACTGGTGGTCTTTGGCTTGGTGCCGGCTGACCTGAATAATTCAATTTTGGCGCATCATTATTCAATTTAAACTTCTTCATCATTTCCAGCATTTGCACGGCCTGGCCAGATAGTTCTTCAGAAGCGGCAGCACTTTCTTCAGCACTGGCAGTGTTCTGCTGGGTAACTTGGTCGATCTGACTCAATCCGGTGGTCACTTCACTGATCCCCTGAGCTTGCTCGCTGGACGCTGCGGCAATTTCTTCAAGCAGATCTGAAACTTTTGTTGTCCCACCCATAATATCCTTGAGACCAGCAGCAGTTTGCTGCGCCATCTGAGCACCACGATCAGTCAGAGCAACAGAACCTTCGATCAGTTCTGCTGTTTCTTCAGCGGCCTTGGCACTTCTTGCCGCCAGATTACGCACTTCTTCTGCAACCACGGCAAAGCCTTTACCATGTTGCCCTGCTCGTGCGGCTTCGACGGCAGCATTGAGAGCTAGAAGGTTGGTCTGGAACGCAATCTCATCAATAACCTTGATAAT
>Ga0256840_1004002_pt1 | contig 11372 bp, 13 predicted proteins | sample 355202metaG_FD_185969 | JGI IMG/M metagenome (GOLD analysis project Ga0256840, IMG submission 185969) | Hydrothermal vent microbial communities from Mid Atlantic Ridge, Atlantic Ocean - 355-202 | ecosystem: Environmental > Aquatic > Marine > Hydrothermal vents | place: Atlantic Ocean: Mid...
AACGGTTTGGTTAATAATGGCTTTTCGTAGTTCTTTGTATTTGGCAGTTTTTTGGGTAAGTAGGTTTATTTTTTGGTCTATGGCTTTTGTTTTGCGGTCTAAGTAGGTGGCTATGGCGGTTTGTTCTGTGTATGGTGGTAGGATTGTAGGAAAAGAGGTGAATAAAGGTAACCTTAAACTATCAACAGTTGATTTTGAGTTATTCATTTGTGCAACCGTATTTAAGTTTTCTTTAAAGAAGTAATAAAAATAACGACCTACTAAATTATTAAAGTTGGAAATTCTATAAACTCTTTGATGAGTCTCAAACTTTCCAAAAAAATGATGAAAAACTTTACCTACTCCAACACCGTCACCTGCTGTTAATATTGCTTCTCCATCAAATGAATAAGTATCAATTCTTTCTACGCTTTGTGAACGAACAAAAAAAGGGTATGCGCCACTTTCCTTTCTATCTTCTGTGTTTTTTGAACCAGTCGTTATATCTGCTAAGTTTTTTAGCCTATCAATTGTCCAATGCTCAGGAATTTCACCCAACCAATCAATGCCACTATCTTTATATGTATCATATTTTATCATAGTGTATTTTTAATTAAGGTTTGTAATTGTTCTGTATAATATGGGACGCGCTGCGTACCGAATTGGAAATAAATTAGTACGCTATTCATCATTATCCGAGTTTTGTAGTTGGTTTAAAACTTCATTCCATTTTTGTTGCAATATTTTTTTGTTAGGCAGTTTTGTTTTATAATCGGCTACAATTGTTGGAGAAAGGCAACGGTTTAGGGCATATTCTACCACAATATCGTCTTTCCCTTTACACAATAAAATACCTATACTTGGGTTTTCATATTCTTTTTTTACGGTTTGGTCTAAGGCTTCTAAATAAAAATTGAGTTGTCCTAAATGTGCGGGTTTAAATTTTTCTGTTTTGAGTTCTATGACTACCAAACATTGTAATGCTCTATGGTAAAACAATAAATCTACTGCAAAATCTTGTTTGCCTACTTGCAATGGATATTCTTCACCAATAAATGAAAAGTCACGTCCAAATTCTAACAAAAATAGGCTTATATTTTGTGCAATTTTATGTTTTAAATCTTTTTCGGAATGCTGTACAGGAAGTTGCAACATTTCTAATACATAAGTGTCTTTAAAAATATTATTTATGGGTTGTTTTATTTCTCTCGATAGTGTTGAGAGATTTGTATTACCAATCATTACTCTTTCAAAGCACGAACTGTCTATTTGCCTTTTCAGTTCTCTAAAAGACAATCTTTCTTTAGTAACCAAACGGATATAAAATTCTCGTTCTTCATCATTTTTTGCTGTACCAATAATTGCCATATTGTGCGACCAAGGAATTTCTCTCAACAGTGTAGAGAGTTTTGGGTTATGACAGTATGTTTCATAAAATTGTTTCATTCGCCATAGATTTTGTGGAGAAAACCCTTTAATATTGGCTTGTGTTTTTTGAATATAATTGGATAATTGTTTTACTATTTCTTTACCCCAAGGGTTTTCATTAGTCTGTTGGTTTAAGTATTTTCCTATATTCCAATACAAATCAATAATTTCGGTATTTACAGATTTATAAATATTGGTATTTGCCTTAGAGATTAAGTCTGTTACAAACTCAAATTGTACTTGTAATTTTTGTTCTATATTACTCATAGTGCCAATTCCTTTTCAAGGTTTTTTAACTCATTTTCAAGTTCTTGCAAGTCGGCTATAATCTCGGTTACTTCTCGTAGTTTTTCGGGTTTGTAAAACACTTTGTTAAAGTTGAGTTCTACACCTACCACATTGTCAATGTATTCAAATGGTTTGGTAATGTATTTTGCCATAAAATTGGCAATGTTTTGTTGGTTGGTTTCTTTTATGGGTGAATAAGGTATTATTTCGTAGTCTTTTTGTAGGTCTTTGGTTAAGGTTACGGCTACTTCTATTCTGGCGTCACGAGTTTTTGTTGCTTTTTTATAACTTGCTTTTACTACTATTTTGCCGTTACCCAATTCGGTTTCTACTTGTTTATTATTGGTTTTTACAATGGTTTCTTTGTTGGTGTTGTAGGTGTAATAGTTTTCCTCTGTATCGTTTACTACAAAGGCATCTGCTTTGTAATCAAACTCGGCTACATAATTTTTATAGTAGGTGTCATAATAGTCTTTTAGGTTGTTGTATTCATCTGTTGGGTATTCTGTGGTTTCCATTTCGTTAATGGCTTTCATTCCGTTTTCTTTGAATGAATCTAAAATCAATACACTTTTAGCATCTATTTTAATGGCTTTTTGTTCTACCATTTCACCTTGTCGGTTTTCTTTGAGAGGCATATCAATAGACTTTCCGTTTTCATCTACATTGGTCAGCATTATGCTTTGTTTATTGAAATAGAAATCCCATTTGTCAAATATTTTGGTGTATTCATTGTTTTTATACTCGGTAAATGCTTTTACAATATCTGCTCTATTGTTGGCATTCATTTTTTTACGTTTTTTTCCTTTCGACTTCTTCAATTTTTCAAATAAATCACTGGCGTTTATCAGCATTACTTTATCTTTTCTATCGGCAGATTTGTTTTTGTTAAACACCCATAAATAGGTGTAAATACCTGTATTAAAAAATTCATCCGTAGGCATTTGTATAATGGCTTCTACCCAATCTTGGTCAAAAAAGTGTTTACGGATATTGCTTTCGCCACTACCTGCATCACCACTAAATAAGGTTGAACCATTGTGTACCACTACGGCAAATCCTTCATCTTCTAATTGATACAATATGTGTTGTGTAAACAAGAATTGCCCATCAGAAATTGAGGGTAAATCTATAAAACGTTCTGTAGTGTCGTTTTCTATATCTTTTTTAAACCCTTTCCAGTCTACACCATACGGTGGATTGGCTACAATTACATCAAATCGTTTTTCTATAAAATTAATATCGGTTAATGTGTTACCGTATTTTATGGTAGAATCTTGTCTAAATCTACTTTCAATTTTGGCTAAGGCATACAAACTATCGCTCCAATCTTCTCCAAAAGTAGAAGTAGGACGTTTGAAGTTTGCATTTATTTTGTCTTCCACACCAAAGAGCAAGTTACCACCACCACAAGTAGGGTCGTAGATACTTAGAAATTGCTCGTTATCTTCTATTCTGGTAGCAATCAATTCTGTAATCAAAGAGATAATATCGTCTGGTGTGTATTGCTCTCCTGCGGTTTCGGCAGATATGTCTGCCCATTTGCGTTTTATATGCTCTTCAAGGGTTGTAATCTCTGAATTATCATAAAGTGTCAAATCTATTTCACTCCAAGCCTTTACAGTAGAGAACAATATTCTTTTCTTTTTAAGCAATCCACTTATACCTGATATATCTAAAAACTTTTCTTCTTCTGTACCTTTATCTACACCTAATAAATATTTGGTTTCTGCATCAAAAGACTTGATGTATGCTTGAAAATCTACATCAAATGTTTTATCATTTTTACAGATGTCTTTTAATGATTTTTCTTCACGAATTACAAAGTCGTTATAGCCCAATCCTTCCAATTGAAATATTTCTACAAACTCATCCATATTCTCTTTGCTTTCGCCATCTTCTACCATTCTTTTAGATTCTCTAATCAATCTACTTTCTACCATTAACAAGGCAAAGAAAGGCATCATATATTTAGGGAAATCACTTGTTTTGATTCCTGCACCTCTTAGTAGGTCGGCAGTTGCCCATATATCTGATTCGTGTTTTAGTATGCTCATTTTTTGTTTTTTTTATAATGAAATTTCATATAAAGTTGATTTATTTCAACCGTTGATAACTGCGGGTTGATACTTTGGATTTGTTTTTTAAAGATAAATAGGTATATCCCAATTGTATTAAATGGAGAATAGACGGAATTTTTACTCTGGAGTCTTCGTTAAATATCATAGTTTGATTTTGAAAGTCTAAAGATATAAAAAATTATATAATTATAGTATTATATAATAATTTTAAAAAACAAATGACTATTTAGAGTGTAACGGTTTAAGGCAGTACAATTAATAACACATCAATAAGCTACTTGTAAAGTGATTTAGTGACTGCAGTAAGCATCTAGAATGTATTCAAGATGTTCAAAGGAGCATTGGTCTATTATTGCAAGATCATGCTCTGATGCAAAACTGATTAAATACGAATATAATAATTTTTCTAAATCAGCTCTTGCCTCACTCTCATTAGGTCTTTCTAACATATAAGCAAATAGTTTTCCTAGTTCTTCACTAAAAGAATCTTCACACCACTCTGTTTCATTTTCAACTTTTGCAAAATAATAGTCGTATTTTTCATCGAAAAGCCAAAAATACAAAGCTAAAGTTTCTTTCTTATTTAATGTTCTTAAAAAATTAGAAACTACCGTGAATAGTTCGAGTTGTAATTCAGTAGAGGGATTTTCATCATAACAGAAGGACAGGTCTTGAATTAATTGAGATATTTCTCCAGTTTTATCATCAAAAGAAAACCCAATAAATAATTTTCGTAGTACTTTGTCTTTAGCATAAGATATTAAAATTTCATTAATTTCTTTTGTGACATATAATTTTTCATCAATAGATATCATAGTTTTTTTATATTGTTTGAGTTAATTATAAGTGTTATACATTTACCAAGCTTTATTTTTTTGTTTTGGCAAAAGTGGTTTATCTTCTGTTGGGATAATAGTTAAATATAACACATCATTTTGTCTTTTCCAAGCGCCAAAAGAATATTCTACACCTGGTTTTAAAACTATATTTTGCTTAAACTCTAAAGTTCCTGAGTATTCAGGGCTGTCATAGCTGTATTGGTTGGGGTTTTTGGTTAATTTAAACCGAAGTTCATTGGTTTCTTTATTAAAAGTAACATCTTCATTATTATCATTTTTTATTAGGTAATCAGGCAGTAGCTCTTTTAATTCATTTAGATACTGAATATCTACAACTGATGCCCCAAAAGAACTGTATATTAATACAATTAGGTCTAAATCTCTCAAGGTAAAAATAGCAGACCAAAAAAGGTTATTTTTAGTATTACGATACTGTTTTAAAAGGGAACTAAAACTATCCATATGGATAATATCATTAAATATTTTGAACTGATACCTGTTTAAATGTTCCCAATTCTTGTTTTTAAGAGCATTTTTGAGTGATTTTATTCTTTCTTCACGTTCCTTTTCTGCTTCAATACGTTCCTTTTCTTCAATTAAATCGGAACAAGATTGACAAACATATTCTGATTGATGTGTAAGATAATTAAAAGCAGTTTGACTAGATACGATATGTTTAATTTCTTCAAAACAATAATCACAAGGCGTTTCAAAATGGCATTCAGAACTTTCTTTGATTAAAGCAGAAAGTTTGTGAGTTGGAATTTCTAATGATTTAGCAATTGTTTTTGGTTTATATAAAAACGCATCGTTTTCAATTTTCCAATATTTAAGAATACTTTCTTTTATATTTTTAGGACAATCTTCTGAAATTTTTATTTGTAAATTCGTTACGTTCATTTTTTTTTAGGATTAAAAAAAGCGTGGAACTGTTACTTATCGGTTCTAGAGGTCTCGCCAGAAACCCATCCTCCAAATAAGAACAGCCCACGCAGAACGTGGGCGTCTTAACTTAGATATTGGAGGGAATTCAAAACTGGCGAGTTTCTAAAACCAAATCAAAAGCTAACGCTTTATATGTTACTATTTTTTATTTCGTATTTATAGCTGCAAGTTAAATCTTTTTTTAGAAAACAAACAATTATTTTTCATTTTCTAAATAGCTTTTTAAAGCACTGTTTATAATTAGCTTTATGCTTACCTCATTTTCTAATGCTTTGAGTTTTACACTTTTTAAAAGTTTCTTTTCTATATAAAACGAAAATTGAATTTCTGCTTTATTCAATGCTTTTACAGGCGTTATTTTTTGAATATGCCTTGCTTTATTTGCTGATTTTACTTGCTTTATTAAATCACTTATATCTGATTTTTTCATAATTGTATAATTATATAAGAGTGGTCAAAATTTCTTGGGTTAAACTATCTATTTGTTTTTGTGCCTTGTTACTATGTGATACGCCGTTTAATACAACGGATCTTGTAAAAGCAACTAAATCACTTATTTTACTAGTTGCAATTTTTATATTGTATTCTTCTAATCCGTTATAGATATCTTTAGTTAATGTAGTGTTAGGTTTAATCATATTAAATACAATCATTGATTTATCTTGTTGGTTTTCATTTTCAATTAATTTGATGGTGCTTTTAATGGCTAATAAATCTAGAATTCCAGCTTTGGTTGGCACGATTATTAAATCTGCTAGTTTTATTAATTTTGGTAATTGGTTAGATAAATATGGGGGAGTATCAATAAAAATAAAATCATAGTGTAAGTTGTAGAAGCTTTCTGCTGTTCCTTGATAATCTAGAATATCTAAATTAGGAACTAGTCCTCTTATTTGATATAAACTTCCTTGTGCATCTATATCTACAATGCATACTTTAGCATTTTTGCTAATGTTTTGAGCAAGGTTAAATGTTAAAGTTGATTTTCCAACACCTCCTTTTTGATGAGTGATTAATATTATTTTTGCCATAATTGTATATTTATATAATTGTATAATGTTATTTTTCAAGCCATTTATCATAAGTTTTTTTAGCTTTAGGATTTTCATTAAAAAATTTTATGATATGATTTTTTAATTCTTCTTTAGCATTTTCTACTTTGGTTTGTTTTTCCATTAAGTATTTTGCGTAAAAAATATTTCCTATACTCAAAACAATCAAAGTGAAGGTTAGTATTATAAAAAACTTTAAATTATTGCCGCCAGAAGTGTTTTCTAGTGTTTCTGTGAGTTGGTTTAAGTGCTTATTCTGTACAATTTCTAGTTGTTTAAAGTTTTTATTAAAATGTGTGTTTATATAACCTGTTTGATTACTAAAATCAATTTTTTTTAATTGATTTGTTTGTTTTTTTAAAACTTCAACAGTCTTACTAAAGCTTTCAATTTCATTAACTAATAGTTCTGTTATTACTTCTATTCTTGCCATAATTGTAGTTGTTTAATTTTTCTTTTTTAGTAGTTTTATTTATAGCGTTAACTAATTTAGGATTTAAGCTCACTATTTTCCCTTTTAGTTTTATACCGTTATTTTTACTATAACTTGTTTTAAAGTTTGGATGCTTTATTTCTAAAGCGGTTTTATTTATTGACATGCTGCGATGTACAGCACTACCTTTAAACTTTTGTTTTTTATATTTGTAATTAAACCCGATTAACTGATTAGATTTACTAATACTTGGTATAACATCAATATTATATTTATGCATAAATGCAATATATTCATCAAAGTTTTCAGGAGTTTGTTTGCTGATACATTCTTTATGTAAATTGTAGATTGAATTTCTAATACTTTTAGTACTATTTTTCTTTTCATTAAGTACTTCTTGTACTGTTTTTAAACCTAACTTTTTAGCAACTCTTTCTGCTGATTTTTGAGAGCGTTTTCCTATAAAACTATCGTTGTAGGCGATTCCATCAAAATTAATTCTATTTACATATAGGTGAATATGTTTGTGGTTTTTATCTAAATGCACAAATGCAACCGCTTGATGTTGGTTTAATTTTAAATCAGCTATAAATTCTGCAGTAATTTTTTTAAGTAATTTTATGGTTAAATTTTTGCCATCTTCAATAGTTGGACTTAGTACAAATGAAAAAGTATTCCGCTTACAGTTAGTATTAAATTGTTGTATGAATTTAAACTCTTTTGTTATTTCACCAGGCGTATTTCCAACAAGGTTTTTTTGTAAAATCACCTTTGCATATTTCTCTTCATTCCAACCATATTGGATTGATGCTTTGGTGTGTGAAATGGATTTTCCTTTACCTATCATTTTTGAAGTTTATTTAATATGATTTTAATTTCATCTGCTAATTCATTTACTTTTAAACTTAGTTTTGGATCCTTTTTTTGGAACATATTCCCGATGCGTTTAAAATTATTATGATAGCTAACTAAGGTTTTGTAGTATAGGATAAAATCATCATCTAAGCGTTGAGTGATTTCTTTTTTAAAGGCTGCTTTTCTGCAAAATTCACTAACAGTTAACCCTGCTTTTTTAGCTGAAAATTGAATTAATTTCTTTTGATATGTAGAACATCTAAATTTGATAAAATTTCTTTTCATTATATTTTACTTTTGCGACCGAAAGGGAGAAAAACAAGATTTGTGTTTGGGTCTGTGGACACAAGCACACATCTTGAAAAGCTTCTCAATGCCTAATAAGTCTCTTATTCCATTTTTAGATTAAATCGTTTAATTAGTAGTTTTAGTTTATTGTTTTTGTTTTGTAAAATGCTTAGTGTTTTCTCATTTTTTGTCCTTACAATAGCAGTTGTATTCCTTTTGTTTTGCATAAAATAATCTGCAATATCAAGTCCTTTTTCTTGTTGCTTTTTGGTTGATTTTTTTTCAAGTAAATCTGAAATTGAAATATCAAAGCCTAATTTTTTAAATTCAGAGCATTTGTTTTTCCATAAATCATAAGGTGTTTTTTTATTACTGTTATTTCCTAAATCTGGATATAAAACAATTTTTCTATTTTTAATAACTTTTAGTTTTTCATAATTTAAACCTGATAAACTTCCTGTTGCTAGCCATAAATATTTATCAAATAATATACTCATAATACAGGCTGTTTTTTCACTTTCTACAATTGCAATCATCTTATTTGTTTTATTAATTAAATGCTCTCCAAATAGACATTGTTTTAAGTTAAATTGTTTTAAATTTTTGTACTTAATTAGATAGGAGTGAACCCAATTTATATATTTAGTTCGCTTACCATTTTTTTTATAAGATATAATTTTGCCACCTCTAATTTTGTTTTGAAAATCTATTTGCCAAAATATGGTTGAGTTATACCAAAAATCTGCTGTGCCAATTTTATAGTTGTCTATTACCCTATTAATTTCATTATCTGAAAATTTGTTTTTAAGTGAATTGATAAAATTATTATTTTCATAATCTTTAAGAGTTTCTTTCATTAGCTTGTTTTGATGAAATGAAATAGGCTGTTTTATTATTACTTTTTGTCTATTCCAATTTGAGGTGTATTCTATATTGTTATCTTGGAAATACTGTTTGGGCTTATAATGGTAGCCACAGTTTATTTCTCTGTCACACCTGCCAACTTTCTCTGCAAGATATTCTCCAGTTTCATTATTTACATAGCGTACAAATCGGTTTTTCTCACAATTTGGACATCTATGTTTTATGGATTTTTTATGTAGGCTATATTTATACATATGACTTCATTAACTTCATTAACTTCATTAACTTCACAAGCTATATTTTATAAGGGTTAAGAGAAGGTTTTGCATTGCACTTTCACTTCACTTTGATTTCACTAACTTTTTTACGATTTCACTAACTTCACAAAAATTTCACAAACTAAAATATGTAATACTCTATTGATCAATACCATACTTGTCTTAGTGAAGTTAATGAAGTTAATGAAGTGCCCTATACTATTTTTATATAATTACCTCTTGATATCCTTTTGAATAACTTCCTATCATTTAAGTATGTTTTAAACTGTCTATCACTAATTCGTTTATTTTTACAAGCTATCTTAATTCCAATTGCAGTGGTGAATTCTTTTGGTAATTCATACAGTATGGTTTTTTGTAATTCAGTTAAAGTTTCTAGATAATTTCTTTGAGTAGTTTCACTTCTAACTTTTACAGCGTTATTATAAAAATAATCAAACAATTCTATACTACTTTTGATTGTATTTAATTCAATTTCATTTTTTGATTTGGCTTCGGATTCGTTATGTAATAAATGCAGAATTAAAGAAAACCGAATTACATACTGCTGCATTTTAATATCAATACTTCTTTCATATTCAAAGAGATATTTGTCTGGTCTATTGTTTTGCCATTTAAATAAATATTCTTTTGCTTTTTTTTCTATTTGAACAATAATTGATTTATTATCAGGGCTCTTTTTTAACAAAATAAGATTATTTATAATTTTAGAATAATTACTAATAGTTTGCATATTAACTTTTTTGATATTCCATTTTAAAGTTTTTTTATTTTCAGGATAAACAAATAATAGTCTATCCATAAAGCCATTGCTGCTTCTTCCGTCTTTAGCAAAATCTTTTAGAACACTGGTTTGTGTACTTCCAATTACGTTAATGTATGGTTTGTGTATTCTAATACTTTTTCCAGAAGCTCTATCTGCTGAAAATGTATTTCCACTCCAAAGTGATAAGTAGGTTTGTGCTTCTCCAGAATTGTTATACCTATTAAAATTATTAAGCCACCCAGAAAGCTCATCTACATAAATACACAAACCTCTTGGGTTGTTAGAATGGTTCATTATTAAAGCCTCTGGTGTAAAATCACTTATTAAATACTTTTTAAGACTAGGTTTTTTAGTTTTGTTTTCTGAGTTATAATTAGCTTCATATTCTTTTAATTCATTTTCATATTCACGATATAAGGTGTTTTCATGTTCATTAATGGGCTTGTAGCAAAAATTTAAAGCATGACTTTTAGAATCTCCAGGTCTTCCTACAATAACCATATATAGATTACTTTGTTCTATCCAATCACTTTTCACTAAAGTTTTGTGGGTGTTTCCTATTGCAGTAGAAGCTGCCGATAAAATTCCAGAACCTATGTAATCAATTGAAAATTGGTATTTGTCGTGGGCTTCAATTATTATTTCTTGAATAGCTTTAGGAAAAATTTCTATTGGAAAAGGGTTGTTATTGGTTTCCTTTTGTTTCAAGTAGTCTTTTTCTAAGTCTAATCTATCAATATTACCTTTTTTTACTGTATCTTCGTTGTGTAGGACGAAGACTTTACCCTTTTTACTTTCTTCAGAAGTAGGAAGGGTTCCTTTTTTTTCTTGCATAACGAGTTATCTTTTATATTTAATAGATTTAACTTCGTTAAGAGAATTATAAAGTTCAGAATGGTAAATTCTTATACCATCACCTGTTCGATACGCTTTTATATTTCCACGGTCAATTTGATTTCTTACCGTTTGCCTTGAGACTTTAAGAACCTTAGCAGCTTCATTTATAGTATATAATTTTGTTGCTAACTCTTCATTAGGTTTATTTAATAGTTTTGTTACTAAGTTTTTTAACTCTACAATCTCTATATGGATTGTTTCAAAAGGATTTTGCATAATATTACATTTTATATTTGATACAATATTATAGAACTTAAATTCAACTTATAAACGCGACTTTTCGAAGTCCTAATTTAATTATATTTTTTCAGAAGAAAAAGGAACTGAGTTCCTTCTTCTTTCTGAATGGATATTTTTCTAATTTTGTGGCTTCGTCCAA
>Ga0256840_1004003_pt1 | contig 11372 bp, 7 predicted proteins | sample 355202metaG_FD_185969 | JGI IMG/M metagenome (GOLD analysis project Ga0256840, IMG submission 185969) | Hydrothermal vent microbial communities from Mid Atlantic Ridge, Atlantic Ocean - 355-202 | ecosystem: Environmental > Aquatic > Marine > Hydrothermal vents | place: Atlantic Ocean: Mid...
TAGACGATGATGGCGATTTAGTAGATACCGAATTTGAAAACCCAGATCCAAACGGCGACGGCAATCCAGACGATGCACAAGATACAGATGGCGATAACACACCAGACTATTTAGATGTAGACGACGACGGCGATTTAGTAGATACCGAATTTGAAAATCCAGATCCAAATGGTGATGGCAATCCAGACGATGCACAAGATACAGATGGCGATAACACACCAGATTATTTAGATGTAGACGACGATGGCGATTTAGTAGATACCGAATTTGAAAATCCAGATCCAAACGGCGACGGCAATCCAGACGATGCACAAGATACAGATGGCGATAACACACCAGATTATTTAGATGTAGACGATGATGGCGATTTAGTAGATACCGAATTTGAAAACCCAGATCCAAACGGCGACGGCAATCCAGACGATGCACAAGATACAGATGGCGATAACACACCAGACTATTTAGATGTAGACGACGATGGCGATACAATAGATACCGAATTTGAAAATCCAGATCCAAACGGCGATGGCAATCCAGACGACGCGCAAGATAGCGATAGCGATAACACACCAGACTATTTAGATAATGATGACGATGGCGATATGGTAGATACCGAATTTGAAAATCCAGATCCAAACGACGATGGCAATCCAGACGATGCACAAGATAGCGATGGCGATAACACGCCAGATTATCTAGATGAAGATGATGAAGATGATGGAGTGCCTACAGAATTGGAGAATCCAGATCCAAATGGCGACGGCAATCCAGACGATGCACAAGATACGGATGGCGATAATACACCAGATTATTTAGATTCAGATGATGATGGAGACGGAATAGATACCGTAGATGAAGACGCAAATGGAGATGGCGATCCAACAAATGATGATGCAGATGGCGATAATATACCAAATTACCTAGACGACGATTCAGATAATGACGGAATTCCAGATTCAATAGAAGGATTGACAGATACAGATGGCGATGGAATACCAGATTATATAGATATAGATGATGATAACGACGGAATAATTACAGCAAATGAAGATGTAGATGATACGGATGGTGATAGCATACCAGATTATTTAGATCAAGATTCCGATGATGATGGAATTCCAGATAATGTAGAAGCACAACCTTCGGATACTTATGTAGCACCAACAGGAATAGATACCGATGGAGATGGATTAGATGATGCTTATGATAATATAAATAGCGAAGGCTTAGATGCAGAAGATACAGATAATGATGGAGATGCAGATTATATAGATGAAGATTCAGATGAGGATGGAGTAGAGGATGCAATAGAAGCATGGGATTCTAATGGAGATGGAGAAGCAGAAACCGTAGCTTCAGGTAATGATGCAAATAATAATGGTATTGATGATGCATTTGAAGATGGAGCAGTAGGATATGAAGATCCAAATGGATTATTAAATATAGGAGCAATTGCTACACATAATACCGATGGCGAAGACGAAGTAGACTTTAGAGATACCGATGATGATAATGATGGAGTACTAACAGGAGAAGACGAAGTTGATGAAGATTGTGATTTAGATGGTATACCAAATTATTTAGATACAGATTCGTGTGATTTAGTACCACAAGGATTTTCTCCAAATGGAGACGGAGAAAACGATTCGTTCGTAATTCCAACAATAACAAATACATTAAATTTTGAGATAGAAATTTATAACCGTTGGGGAAATATTGTATACGAATATAATCGAAAAGGAGCTGCAGAACCACAATGGTGGAATGGTTATTCGAATGGCAGATGGACATTAAATAAAGATAGTAAGAAAGTGCCAGTAGGAACTTACTTCTATATAATAAAATTTAACGATACAGACGGAAAAAGAAAGCCAATTCAAGGTTGGGTTTACGTAAATTATTAACATCAAAAAAAATGGTAGCGATATTAAATCGCTACCATATTAAAAAACAATAAAGAATTATTTTATGAAACGAACAATATTTTTATTCGCATTAGTCTTGATGTTAATAGTAACATCAAGTTATGGTCAACAAGACCCACACTACACACATTACATGTATAATATGAATGTAGTAAATCCAGCATACGCAGGATCAAGAGGAACATTGAGCTTAGGATTATTAGGAAGAACACAATGGGTTGGATTAGATGGAGCACCTAAAACGATCACAGCAAATGTACATGCACCGATAGGAGCAAATTTAGGTTTAGGTTTATCTGTAATTGCCGATAAGATAGGTCCAGTAAATGAACAGAATGCTTATGCGGATATTTCTTATACCATTAAAACATCAGAAATAGGCAGATTGGCATTTGGAGTAAAAGGAGGAGTAACTTTTTTTAATGCAGATTTAACAAGTATTCTTTTGCCAAATGGATCGACAGGCTCAGATGGATTAGACGAGCTATTTGCAGAAGACGGAAAAGGAACATTTCCAAATATAGGAGCAGGTCTTTATTATTATACAGATAAGTTTTATTTAGGATTATCGGTTCCAAATATATTAGAGACACCACATTTTGAAGATGTAGCAAATTCAACAACAAATAGAATAGCAAGCGAAAAAATGCACGGTTTTTTAACCGCAGGATATGTATTTGAATTAACAGATAATTTAGAATTTAAACCAGCAGCAATAGTAAAAGCAGCATCAGGATCGCCATTGTCTGTAGATGTAACAGGTAACTTTCTAATTAATAAACGATTTGAGTTAGGACTAGGCTATCGTTTTAACGATTCGATAGATGGACTAGTAAGTTTTTTAGTTACAGACGATTTTAGAATAGGATACTCTTACGATTATACCCTAACTAAATTACAAGAATTTAATAGTGGTTCACATGAAATATTTTTACAATATGATTTGAACTTATCAAGTAAAAATTTAAAATCACCACGATTCTTTTAATCAAAAACAAAACAAAATAAAATGAGAAATATAATATTATTAATAGCAATATTGATGTTGAGTGTGAGTTTTGCACAAGATACTAAGGAAAACTATACCGTTAGACTTTTAGAAGAATGTAATAATGAATTGTCTAATTTTGGAACAACTTTTTATGGAGAAAATCAGATGATTTATGCATCTCCAGATAAAAAACACCAAATAATAAAAAATATTTGGACACCAAATAAACAGCCTTTTTTAGATTTGTATGTAGGAGATATTTCCGAAAATGGAGAAATTATTAATGGAAAACAATTACGAGGAGAAGTAAAAACAAAATTTCATGAAGCAGATGTTGTTTTTACAAAAGATTTACAAACGGTCTATTTTACAAGAGATAATTTTTATAAAGATGTGCGATATAAAGACAAAACAGGAATGACACATTTGGCTTTATTTAAAGCAAATGTATTAGAAGATGGTACATGGACGAATATTGAATCTTTTCCATATAATAGTCCAAATTTTAGTATTGGACATCCAACATTAAGTTTAGATGAGAAATATTTATATTTTGTCTCAGACATGCCAGGATCAAAAGGAATGACAGATATATTTAAAGTTAAAATATTAGAAGATAATACGTACGGACAGCCAGAAAATTTAGGAAATAATGTAAATACAGATAAAAAAGAAATGTTTCCATTTATAAGCAAAGATAACATTTTGTATTTTGCATCAGATGGATGGAATACTTTGGGAGGTCTAGATATTTTTGGAAAAAATTTATCTTCAAATACCAATGATAATCCAGTAAATTTAGGAATGCCAATCAATAGCTTTTTAGATGATTTTGCATTTTTAATAAAGGATAATAATAAGAATGGTTATTTCTCTTCAAATAGATTAGGAGGAAAGGGAGACGACGATATTTATTATTTTGAAAAAGATGAACCTTTAGAGATGCCTTGTGAACGAATTGTTGAAGGAATTGTAAAAAATAAAAAAACAGGAAGAAGAATGCCAGGAGCTTTAGTTTTATTATTTGACTCTAAAGGAAAAGAAATAGATAGTAGAGTGGTAGGAGAAAATGCAAAGTTTACATTTAAAATAGATTGTAAATCTAACTATAAAGCAGAAGGAAGTAAAGAGAACTATACAATAGATACAAAAGAGTTTAAATCAAGCGAAAATTTAAAATTAGAACTTAATATAGAAAAAGAAGCACCAGTTGTAATAGCACCAGTAGTGGTTTCAACTCCAATAATAACATCGTCGTCTAAAGTAACAGCGGCTCAGTATAATGATTGTCAAGGGTCCTTAGACAAGGTTAATAATATTTATTTTGATTTAAATAAGTTTTATATTAGAGCAGATGCGGCTATTGAATTAGATAAGGTTGTTGCTACCATGCAGCGATGTCCTAATATTAAAGTAGATGCTGCATCACATACAGATTCTAGGGCATCACATAAATACAATCAATCTTTATCACAGCGTAGAGCGCAAGCTACGGTTGATTATATTATAAGAAAAGGGATCCCATATAGTCGTATTAAAGCGGTAGGCTATGGGGAAACTAGATTAATTAATAGATGTTCTGATGGAGTTAAATGCTCTGAGTCTGAGCATCAAGAAAATCGTAGGACACAATTTGAAATTTCAAATTATTAACCTGAATTCGGTTTAATACCAATTCAACATCAAAATGCGCTAAATAGAATAGATTTTTACGATTTCGTTATGTACGAAATGGTATAAAGTGTAATATAAATTAAAGGGTATATTTTAAAAGCCTTGTAATTATATAATTGCAAGGCTTTTTTGTGAAAGATATTATAACTTTCCGAAACGTTTAAAAATTTGGACTTAAATTAAATTCTTTATAAAATGTATTTAAATAATCAACAACTTCTTTTTCGGTATCAAAAAGTTGTATTAAATCTAAATCTTTCGGACTAATAGTTTTAAACTCTTTTAATAAGGTTGTTTTAATCCAATCAAATAAACCAGACCAGTATTCTTTTCCAACTAAAATAATTGGAAATTTTCCTATTTTTTTTGTTTGGATTAATGTAATTGCTTCAAATAATTCATCTAAAGTTCCAAAACCACCTGGCATAACAACAAAACCTTGAGAGTATTTTACAAACATGACTTTTCGTACAAAAAAGTAATCAAAATCTAAACTTTTATCTTTATCAATGTATGGATTATCGTGTTGTTCAAAAGGCAAATCAATATTTAATCCAACAGAAACTCCTTTACCTCGATGCGCACCTTTATTACCAGCCTCCATAATTCCAGGGCCACCACCAGTAATAACACCATATCCATTTTGCGTTAAATGATAACCAATACTCTCGGCAAGTTTATAGTATTTATCTTCTGTATTTGTTCTAGCAGAACCAAATATACTTACACATGGACCAACTCGACTTAATCGTTCATAACCCTCTACGAATTCGGACATGATTTTAAATATCGCCCAAGAATCATTGGTTTTAATTTCATTCCAAGTTTTTTGTTTTAACTTTTCTCTAATTTTTTTATCGTCTCTCATTTTTTTTATCTTTTCGTTTATTCTAACTTCTAACTTCTAACTTCTAACTTCTAACCTCTAACCTCTAACCTCTAACCTCTAACCTCTAACCTCTAACCTCTAACCTCTAGCTTCTAGCTTCTAGCTTCTAAAACAAAAACCCAACTAAATTAATTCTTTTTTTAAAAACGAAGCCGTATATCCCAAATTAATTTTAATCATTTCTTCCGGAGTTCCTTTAAATAAAATTTCACCCCCTTTTTTTCCACCTTCAGGACCAACATCAATAATATAATCTGCTAATTTAACAACATCTAAGTTATGTTCAATTATTATTACAGTATTTCCTTTATCAGTAAGTTTGTTTAATACTAGCATTAACACTCTAATATCTTCAAAATGAAGACCAGTAGTAGGTTCGTCTAAGATATATAACGTATTACCAGTATCTCTTTTTGATAATTCCGTAGCTAATTTTATACGTTGCGCTTCGCCTCCAGAGAGTGTAGTAGAACGTTGACCTAAACTAATATAACCTAATCCAACATCTTGTATGGTTTTTAGTTTTTTGTGTATTTTAGGAATATTTTCAAAAAACGGTACAGCTTCTTCAATGGTCATCTCTAAAACATCATAGATAGATTTTCCTTTGTATCTAATTTCTAGAGTTTCGCGTGTAAAACGTTTTCCCATACAGGTTTCGCATTCTACATGAACATCTGGTAAAAAATTCATCTCAATAACGCGAACTCCACCACCTTGGCAGGTTTCACACCTACCATCTTTAACATTAAAAGAGAACCGACCAGGTTTGTAACCTCGTATTAATGCCTCAGGAGTTTTTGCAAAAAGACTTCTAACCTCGCTAAAAACACCAGTATATGTGGCTGGATTTGAGCGTGGAGTTCTACCAATTGGCGATTGATTAATATCAATAATTTTATCAATATTGTCTAATCCCGAAATGGATTTATAAGGCAAAGGTTTTTTAACAGCTCTATAAATATGTTTGTTAATTATAGGATAAAGTGTTTCGTTAATTAATGTAGATTTTCCACTACCAGAAACTCCAGTAACACAAATCATTTTGCCTAAAGGAATCGTTAAATCCACATTTTTAAGATTATTACCTGTTGCACCTTTTAATGTTATTTTCTTTCCATTACCTTTTCTTCTTTTTTTAGGAATTTCGAAAAATTTGGTTCCGTTGAGGTAATCGGCAGTTATGGTTTTGTTTTTTAATAATTCTTTAGGAGTTCCTATACTAATAATCTCTCCACCATTTTTTCCTGCTTTTGGACCTATATCTATAACATAGTCAGCTTCTAACATCATTTCTTTATCGTGTTCTACGACCAAAACAGAATTGCCAATATCTCGCAATTGGACTAGCGAATTAATTAATTTCTGATTGTCTCGTTGATGTAAACCAATACTAGGCTCGTCTAAAATATATAATACACCAACCAATTGTGAACCTATTTGTGTTGCCAATCGTATTCGTTGCGCCTCTCCTCCAGATAGTGTTTTAGAACTTCGGTCTAGACTTAAATAATCCAATCCAACGTTAAGTAAAAATTGAATTCGAGTATTTATTTCTTTTAAGATCTCCGTTCCAATAATTTGTTGTTTGTTAGTAAGTTTTACATTTTTAAACCAATTTGCCAATTGGATGATATCCATTTGTGCCAATTCGCTTATATTTTTAGTATTTATTTTAAAATTGAGCGATTCTTTTCTAAGTCGAGAACCATTACAAGAAGAACAGTTGTTTTCATTCATAAATCCTTTTGCCCAACGTTTTATAGATGTAGAATTACTATCTTTATATTGGTTGGTAATAAAATGTACAATCCCTTCAAAATCAATTTCATAATTTTGAGTTATTCCCATTACTTTAGATTCTAAATCAAAACTTTCGTTACCACCGTAAAGAATAATTTCAATAGCTTTTTTAGGAATTTTTTCGATTGCAGTATCCAAAGTAAAATTAAAACGTTCTCCGATTAATTTTAATTGTTTAAAAATCCAAGAGTTTTTTGTTTCTCCAATTGGTGCAATTCCACCTTTATTAATAGATAATTTTTTATTTGGAAATATTTTTTCGATAGTAACCTCGTTTACTTTTCCTAATCCATTACATTTTGGACAAGCTCCTTTGGGAGAGTTAAATGAAAAACTATTTGGTTCTGGTTTCGGATACGCAATTCCGCTTGATGGACACATTAAATTTCTGCTAAAATAGCGAGCCGTATTTTCGTTTTGGGTAACAACCATAATAGTTCCATCTCCATGATACATAGCTGTTTTTATGGCTTCGTATAGTCGTTTGTTATGGTTTGTGTTTTGGTCTAATGTCTTATCTCTTGCATCTTTTTCCTTGCTTTTTTCTTCTATTTTTAATCGATCAATAACAACTTCAATATCATGCGTTTTATAGCGATCAATACGCATTCCTTTTGTAATCTCTTGAATTTTACCATCAATACGTACACGAACAAAACCTTGTTTTGCTATTTGTTCAAAAAGTTCTCGATAATGCCCTTTACGAGATTTTATTTTTGGAGCAAGAATATTGATATTTTGATTATCAAAATCGGTTAAAATTAATTGCTGTATTTGTTCGTCGGAATAGGAAACCATTTTTTCATTAGTTTCATAAGAATAAGCATCTCCAATACGAGCAAATAGTAATCGTAAAAAATCGTAAATTTCAGTGATAGTACCAACGGTAGATCGAGGACTTCTGTTTGTAGTTTTTTGTTCAATAGCAATTACAGGAGATAATCCATCAATTTTATCGACATCAGGACGTTCTAAGCTACCCAAAAATTGTCGTGCATAAGCAGAAAAAGTTTCGATATATCGTCGTTGCCCTTCTGCATAAATGGTGTCAAAAGCCAAAGAAGATTTGCCACTACCACTAATTCCAGTTATGACAACTAGTTGATTACGAGGTATTTTTATGTCGATATTTTTTAAATTATGAACACGTGTACCGTAGACTTCTATGTATTCTTGTTTTTTTTTCATTTAATGATGAACTAATTTTGCTAAAAATCAAGATGGCAAGTTAGTAAAAAATGTTTTTGTTTTAAGATGAGTTCAATAGTTTTTTTGATGAATATTGTTTAATGATAAATATTTTCTTTTTTTGGGTAATGAAATTGATGATGTTGTTACTTATTAATATATCAATTAATTTAAAAGGTGTTACCTGAAAAACCTATACAATAGAGTAAGGAGTTAATTTTAATTTATTTATTATGAAATTATTTAAAACAGTAGCAATTATTATTATAATTACATTATCCTTTTGGGCATGTAATAATGAAGAAAAACTAGATGTAAAACATGAAGAATCGGAAATTATTAAAAATAGCTCTCAAAATCCATTTCAAAATTATGGAAGAGCTCATAATGCATTGATGGAAATGATTATGAGTAGTGCTATTAATGAATTATCGGAAGATTCAAATATTGACGAAATACTTCATTATGTCAGCAATGAAGTTAGAAATATAATGAATAATGATGATTTTTTGTTGGAATATAATATTGAATCTAATAATGAGGCATTAAATATTATTTTAAATGAATATGAATCAAATTCTAGTTTGTTTGGGATTGAAGGCTGTAAAGGTTGTATAGATTTTGAGAAATTGATTCTTATGTTGCCTACTTTCCCAGAATACGAAGATATTTTTTTTACCATATTAAATAGTAATGATCCAGAAGATGCGATTAGTAAACTAAATATTTTAGAAAAAGGTACTTTGCTGACTGAAGATTCTGATGTGAAAGACGGAAGGCTTTTTATTATTAGTATTGGAAAAAATAGTATAGAACTTGCTGATAGGCATATGCAAAACGGAACTATTGCATGTTGTAATTGGAGAGAAGTTGGTGCGTCAGATTGTGGAGGAGCTCTTGCTGGTGTTGGAGCAGTGGGAGTTGGAGCATTTGGTGGAGCTGCATTGTTTTCAGGAACAGCATTAATTGGTCAATTATTTGGATGGTAAAATAAATGGTTAGTTCAATAAAATAATTTATAGCGTATTTTGATGTTGAGTTGGTATAATTATTAGTTGAGTTTGGTTATTTTTTAATTGTAATATTCAACTAATAAGTACAACGTATAAACCAATAGACAAAATAAAACAGTTATACGGTTAAGGTTTATTAGTCCTTGACCGTATAATACTTTATAGTAAGATTCCATATTAATCAATCCTATCAAAGCCACAGTAGTTGTTAACTAAAAACATTAGGAATTTTTATTCCATTAAATGTTCAGTAGTTTTCTAAACTTCCTAAAAATTGTCGTGCATAAGCAGAAAAGTTTCGATATATCGTCGTTGCCCTTCTGCATAAATGGTGTCAAAAGCCAAAGAAGATTTGCCACTACCACTAATTCCAGTTATGACAACTAGTTGATTACGAGGTATTTTTATGTCGATATTTTTTAAATTATGAACACGTGTACCGTAGACTTCTATGTATTCTTGTTTTTTCAAATTTACTTTTTTCAAACTCGCAAGTTAGTAAAAAATGTTTTTAATTCGACCACAGATATTAAACTTACTGAGAAAATATTTTTATATATTTGTCCGCTACTAAATAAATTAACTACCAATTAAAAATAATTATTTCTTTTTATAAAAACGAAGTATGTGCTGATAGAAAAGAAATAAAAAATTATATATGATTAAAACAATATTTTTTACTATCTTTTTTTTATTTTACGGTTTTGTTGTACCAATATATAGTCAAATATTAAAGAAAGATACGATTCATCATCAGAGAAATAAAAAACTAAAAGCATTAATAATTCCAACGCTACTAGTTGGTTATGGCGCTGTTAGTTTAAAGAATGAGAGTTTAAAAAAAATAGATTTATCTATATATCAGAAACTTAATACCTCAGAGCACGGTAAGGTAAGTTTGGATAATTATACGCAATTTGTACCTATTGTAGCAGTTTACGGATTGAATGCATTAGGTATAAAAGGAAAGCGTAATTTTAAAGATAGAACGATTGTTTTGGCAACATCTTCTATGATTATGGGAACTATTACCTATGGCGTTAAAATGGTTAGTAAGAGAAAAAGACCAAGGAGTTATTCTAAAAAATCTTTTCCATCTGGACATACCGCAACTGCTTTTATGGCGGCAGAATTTTTACGACAAGAATATAAAGATGTTTCTGTTTGGTATGGCGTTACAGGATATGTTATGGCTACAGGAACAGGATTTTTACGCATGTACAATAATAGACATTGGTTTTCGGATGTGATAACTGGTGCAGGTGTTGGTATACTAAGTGTGCAAGTAGCAAATTGGTTGGAGCCTTTTATACAGCGTACCTTTTTTAAGAAAAGTTATAGTAATAGAAAGATATCGGCAATTGCTATTCCGTTTTATAATGGAGAAGTTTATGGTGTTAGTGTAGGTTTTCGATTTTAGAACTATACCAAATTGATATTAAAATAAGCCATAAGCTCTTTATCTTTTCTCATTCAACGTCACTTAAAATTAAATTGGAATTATATGCAATAAACACATAGATAATTCTATTAAAAATAAAAAATAATTGTTTTAATCAATTTTATCAAAGCCACAGTAGTTGTTAACTAAAAACATTAGGAATTTTTATTCCATTAAATGTTCAGTAGTTTTCTAAACTTCCTAAAAATTGTCGTGCATAAGCAGAAAAGTTTCGATATATCGTCGTTGCCCTTCTGCATAAATGGTATCAAAAGCCAAATAAGATTTGCCACTACCACTAATTCTAGTTATGACAACTAGTGGAACAGTCTCAAAACTTGTGGGATTTTTATATTTAGGCAAATAATTTTTGTAATCTAAACATGAAGAAATCCACTTTTCTGACTCCTCTTAATTGTGTTCTAAACCCTTTTATTTTAGCATTAAA
>Ga0256840_1004004_pt1 | contig 11371 bp, 17 predicted proteins | sample 355202metaG_FD_185969 | JGI IMG/M metagenome (GOLD analysis project Ga0256840, IMG submission 185969) | Hydrothermal vent microbial communities from Mid Atlantic Ridge, Atlantic Ocean - 355-202 | ecosystem: Environmental > Aquatic > Marine > Hydrothermal vents | place: Atlantic Ocean: Mid...
GTGACTTTTCATTGCTAACATCTCTTGCGGAGAAAAAGCGGAAGACTACAAGTAACTGGTCGCTTTTTCTACTGGTTGCAAGCTATGCATTTGGAATGTGAATCTAAGCTGTATATAAAGAAATAATTCCATTTTTTGATAAGTTATCAAAGTTAGTAAAACACTCCACTAATGATCCACTGCTCAAATTTCCTAGAACTTTAAAAGCTTTAGGATATATAAATGTATTCAATTCATACGTGATTGCGTTAATTCTTTTTGTTCTTTTTCTAGCGTTTATTATGATGTTAGGGTTTAGTCGAGAAAATTTAACGTTTGTACAGTTTATGGGAATTCTAGGCTTTAGCGCGGTATGTGTTTATGCCTCTGCTGTAATCAAAACACAGGCTAGTCGTGAGCTTTTGAAACTTAGGGGTGAGTAACAATTATAGCTATGGTCAATTGTAATACAGACCATAGTTATGACTTATTGTTTTGGGAAAAAGTCCCGAATGTCACGCATACAACCACCTTCTTTAGTTACACTGGCATGAACCCAAGTAACAAGTTTTTGAAATATAGGATTACCATATCCAGTTTCTTGACTTCCATATTGAAACTGTACTTTTCCATGAACGCAGTTTTTAGGGTCTCCAAATGCGTGAAATATACGACATGGTATGGGGCGAAAATTATAAATACCACATGCCCCGTCATTTTCTAAAAATGGGCAACTGTTTCTATGTCCTGTTGTAAAAGGTGTTGCACTATAATCCATTTGTTTATTTGTGTTCATCTGAATGTACTCGGCTTCAAGTGCTGTAATTTGAACATCCATTTTACAACAATGACTACAGTTCTTTGAGCATGATGCATACTTTCCTATGAACTTATTGAATTCATCCAGATAACTATAAATTGCTTGTAATTTATCACCTAATGAATGAGATTGGGAATTCAGAATTGGAACAAGATATTGATTTGCTTTTTTAATTAAATAATCTGGGGTATCTGGCAAAAAACCAGTGTTACTTAGAATGACCTTCTTTTTCATTTCCCTTAACCTATTATCAGCAAATTCTATCAATAGTATACCTGTCTTGATAGTATTGGTGGTCAATAATAAAAATAAGGTAAATCATGAAAACCTTCAAACACTTAATAATTTCTATCATAGCTGTATTAACCCTATCTGCTTGTGGTTCAAGTGCTGAAAATCAGCAAGAACAAGCACCTGAAAAAGTTGTAAAAGTCTCAACTGAAATGTCAGAAAAAGCAAATTCCCAAAAAGATGAGTTAAGTATTGCTAAAGCTGATTATGAAAATTTTAAGGTTAAACATAAAGATGTAATAGCAAAGAATAAAATACTTAATCCTAATGCCCCAATGTCTGAACAAATTATAATGGCAAACCTTATCCGTAAAGGTTTAACTATTTTATATATCGAAGATGGTACATCTAAGAAGACTGTAGATATATGTTGGAATGAATTTGCACCAGAAATTGATAGCATTGGTCAATGTGTAGAATACTATTTACTTCGTAAACCTATGTAATTGAGGCTAGTATCTGATGAACTATAACAACGAAGATAAGATATATATTGAACAAGTTGCTGGAAGGCTTAGTATAGATTTATTTGACTGTGGTTGTGATCTTGAAAAAGAAAAAACAGCTATTCATAAAATAGATATGACGGTTCATGACTTATTAAATGATTTCATTTCAAAAAGAATTGAATGCAGAAAATGTGTAAATAATCCAACTGATGGATTAACCCTATCAACTGAACGCGATGCTATTAGAAAAGCACTAGAAAAACGTGTGACAGGTATTCAAAATGGAAGTATTAAGCCTGATGGATGGAAAGATTATTAACCATACAACCGAGGCTGTAATAAATATTTCAAACTCGCATTGTTACCCTGCCTTACCATTTTCCGTTTTAAAGCTCGTGTTAGAATCAATCAACTTTATACGATTGATGCTCTAAAACTAAATCCCAATATGCTTTAAAAGCTGTTTGAGCATTCTCACATTCTCTAATAAAAATAGGTATTAAGTCTTTTGTTAAAAGTGGTTCTAAGCCACCAAAACCGTATGATGTTCCCCTAAACGTTTTTTCTGTTACAACCTCTTTTCCATCTTCAATAGAGATATACTTTTGAGTATCAACATGATTTGGAGTTCTTGTAATGAAATTTGTATGCCCATGATCAAAGTTAGCTGGAATACTATGGTGTGACATATTCCGATAGTTTTTTGTGTCATTAATATATGATTGAGATGCTAAATTATCCAATGCATTAATCAGTGCTGTTGCTGAATCCCAAACAGATACTTTATTCTCAAAGTGTTTTACTCTGATTTTATAATCTTCAGGCAAATCATCCTTTTGATCTTTGAATAAATTATTAGCTTGGTTGCATAAATGAGCTGTACAAAATATAAACCTATCTTTGATCGCTCTAGGTTGGTTTATACAATAAAAGAGTGGAAGCTTTAAGAATTCATACCGTAATTCAAATTGTTCATCTTCATTATATTTTGAAATAACAGATTCCCAGATTACAATTGAGTTTATTTCACTGGCGAACTGATTTATCGCATTAAGAAGCTCACGCGTATACTCATTTTCCATTGAGTCATAAAAGTGGCTTAGTGATTTTTCTAGTTCGTACTCATAAGTTAATAACTTACATTTACTTGATGTTTTTGTTTGTGCAACTTCCCAATATTCATTATATACATCTAAAAATAACTGTACTGACATAGTAAGCCCTTTATTGTAGGTTAATACATAATTAATGTATGCCTTGTTTGCTCATAATCAACTAGACTATCTTGAAAATCAGAAATATAACCACACATTTACACCACAATATAAAATAATGAGGTTAAAAATGACAATTAAAACATTAAGTGAATTCATGAAAGAACAAACATCTAAGGTGATCTTAAAAAAGTCTGATTTACAAGGTGATGAGTATAACTATACTTGGACTCGTGATAGTGGTGACGGTGAAAATACAGGTACTCAAGATAGAATAAGAGTTGATAAAGACGAGGGGTATGAAGTCCTTCATTTTATCGAAACTTTAATAAATGATAACGATGAGTTAGATAAATTTGATGTTCATAGAATTGAAGATATTTTACAAGGTGATGATCTTTCTGATGTTGATATGAGAGATGATTTAGAAGAGAAAATATTAAAAGAACTTGGATTGGATTGATCCACTAGAAATAACTAAACAAAAAAGCACCCTAAAATCAGGGTGCTTTTTTGTTCCTATTAAATAATCAATGCTGTAAAGACAATTGACCTTTCAACGTATCAATAAGCTCATGATGAGGCATTACCCACCTTTCATAATCTTCTTCCCAAAGGTCTTTTAAATGTGAGTCTGTAATGATTTGCTCAATAGCTTTGATAGTTGTTAAACGTGTATCATCTGAAAAACGTGTAGGGTTGACTGAAATATCCCCTGCATTACTCAGCACATTTAAACATTTACCAGAATCATCATGCTCATTATTATCATTTAAAAATGAAACTATAGGCTTTGTAAACCTGTTTGTTATTCTAAGTTGAATGCTGATACTTTCTTGCAAAATATCAATATCATAGAGAATACCTTTTTCTAGGAACTCGCAATAATCACCACCAGCCTTTTCAATTTCATCATTACTTACTGGCACATCTAAAGGCAGAATTTTTTGCAGATTAATCATTGAAGTATAATGCTTAAAACCAAAATTTTGAGCAGATATATCTAATAAAGTTGCATGGTTTTCAGGGGTTGGGTGAAACTTTTTTAAGTCGTAGGAATTTTTTTTGCAGAGTGCAATATATTCTGAAATGTTCATTCTATTTTACCTTAAATTAATAGAACCTTTTATCCTCCACTCAATCGGCTCTAGAAATAATTAAAGCAAAATTGAAATTAAACAATTTAAAGCTATTAGGGGTTTTGCTGTGGACTCAGGACACTAATTTTGCCCTTCGTAATAGCCTACTCCATTATTCTCATACTGTCTAATTTCAAATAGTCCACTTGTCACACTAGCTGATCCATTCATTCCTTAGCAGATGTTAGCCCCTTAAATAGTGGTCAAAATTTATACAAAAATAATTTAGTTTTTAGGTACTAACTCTTATAAATACAGTAGTACATACTAAAAACTAAAGGATATGAAATTATGAACAAAAAGATATTAACCAGCTTCAAGCTTTGGCAACAAGATAAACGAAACATAGAATTATTAGCTAAAAAACTAGGATTGAATAATACCCAGATTATTGAACGCGCATTACATCGCTATGTTCAGGATATAGAAAATGGGAGATTAGCTTAGACAATAAAATAAGCCCCTGATGATGGACAATCAAATACAGGGGCTACAGAGATGGAAACATAATAAATGATAATAATAAAAAGGACTTACTATCATGAGTATTTATACACGGACGAAAATCAAAAAAACATCATCAGGATGTGGCACTAATAAAACCAAGGCTACCTGTGAAATTGCCAAAGAAACAAAGCACATCAAGAGTAAATTAATCGTACAACCAACAACCAAGCTGATAGATAAAACAGCAGAGAATTTAACAAAGTTTCAGAAAATAGATGCAACGGTCATACATGGTAAAAATGCAATTAAAAGAACAGTAAGCTTTCTAAACACCTGTAATGATGTTGGTGAGGTGTTGATGATAACGTGGTCATGCTATAGCAAACTTCCACTACATTACATCAAGAAAATTCAGAATGAATATGATGTGTATATTGATGAGATTCCAAAGGTTGATGAGTTCTACCAATTCAATCTATTTGATAATAAAAGCCTGTTTAAAAGATATTTAAAACTAACAAAATCAGATGATGCATTAGTAAAGGTAACCGCTAAAAATCTAAGTGAAATTAAGACATTTATAAAAAGTGAAGATACAGTATACAGTGATGAAATAGAGGAATTATTTCAAAGAGTAATATCACCATATTATGATGTTTATGTTGATGCCTCAGACTTAAAAAAGAATGATGAAAACTCACGGATATACTTTATGTCCATGTTGAATCCGCACTTGTTTCAAGGTGTAACCCTGCTTGGTGCAAATCTTGAAAAGTCTATGCTATACCACTGGTTCACATCTAAGCATGGTGTGAATTTTACTGATAATACAGACATAATTAATAAGCTAGATGCACCTTTTGACCTATCCAACAGAATGCGTATTTCATACCTTACTGATAAAAGTAATTCTATGATCTTTAAGAATTTAGAGGTTGATGGAGTGGTTAATTATCAACTGATTCATAAGCTAGTGAAGACGTACTTTAAAGATGAAAAGTTCCTGTATTGTGAGAATGATGAAAAGAAATTCAAAACCCTTGTACTTGATAAGCTTGAAAAATCTGAAAAAATAGATGTTGTATCCAATGGGTTAAATGAATATCAAGACTACAAAAATATAGCATTTTTACCTGCATTGAATCGTTCACCACAACATTTTAGTATGTTAGATGAACTAGGTATTTCTTCTGTAATTGTCAAAGAGTCATCAAATTTTGAGACAATGTATCAGGCAATTATGCGTACCTGTTTACGTGATAAAGACAGTACAGAAATAGTGAATGTATTTGTAATATCAAAAGAAGAAGCTCAATTTCTAGTATCTGTAACAGGCAATCAGATGATTAAGAAAGTCTTTGAATCTGAATACACGGAATACCAGAAAATTGAGCCACAAAGCCAATCTGTAAGAAGTAAAAAATACAAATTTAATAAACAACTGATTGAGGGTGAAACTGATTATTTTAAAAGTGTCATTTTGAAACAGCAATATAACCAGATTGATGAGGGTGTGTATTTTTCATGGCATGATGATTTTAAAGCTAAAAGTGGGATTGATCAGTTATCTTTGATGAAGTTGAAAGGCTTGCTTAAGTCGGCATCTAAAACTGCTATTAAAAGGAAAGGTGAGCATACACTTATCAATGCATCTGTTTTTAACGGTCTGAAACGTAGCAATGAAAATTATGTAAGTTCTTCAATGTTGATACTAGATTTTGATGGTGGTGATATTGGGATTAAAGACTTTGAATCTATCTTTACTAGGCATGGTGAAATGATAAGTTTCATCATCTGTAATTCATTTTCTAGGGATGAAAAAAATCCTAATAAATTTAGAGTGTACATTCCATTTAATAAGCCTGTGTATTCTATAGAGCATCATAGAGCTTGTTTTGATGCAGTATTGAAACGGCTTGAAGATAATGGGTATACGCAGAAATCTATGATGCTAGATAATCAATCACGTTCTGCTGTAGCTAGTTTTTTCTTTCCATGTGTTAATCAATCAGCAACTGATTATGCTTACTTTAAATCGTATGGATGGGATAAAACCGCAACATTGAAAAGGTGTATTTTTGATGTTTCAAAGTATGAACCAATAGAACGGCAAGCAAGATGCAAGGTAATACCTATTAATTCAAAAGTGAATGATATTGATACGAAAATTGAAGCCGTTAAACAAAAATATCTAGCTGTTCCAATTGGTAGTAAATCAAGAAATGATGCGTTTTTTGATGTCGGGATTAGTTTATTAAACCATCTTGATTTTAATGAAATTGAAAATATTTTGATTGATTTAGCTGGAAGTGATACCAAAATGAAAGGACGTATTAAAGGTGTTATCAAGAGCTTAAACAATTATAAAGATGTTGCTTAATATCTATAATCCGCCCTTTGGTTGGATTAGCTACGCAATATATTTGTAATTAATTATGATGTATTTGTTATTCCCCAAAACGGCTACGTTTTCTCTATATATTAGTTTTTCGTAGTCAAAATGGGGAATTTCATTTATATATTGAATAGTCACCACCCCAATAGTGGTTAGTATAATTTAACGGCTTTTATAACTGATTAATATTCAAAACCCATACCGCCAAAGGCAATCCCGATAGGGATATAGATACTAGATGGATATTTAAACTTCTATTACTGAACCATCAACATCAAAAGCAGTATATTTTCTTTCTGCTGTCATGAAATGGTAGCCTGTTATATTCCCAAATGGCACACATTTTCCACGAGATTTTTTATAATGCCTTTTGATAATTGCGCTAATTTGTTTAGACGTGGAAAACTGTTTTACATCTATGATGCGTTTAGATGCTAGTCCAGTCATTGCTACGCTACCAGCACCACTAGGGCGTGATATAGATGTTAATATTTTAATGTACTTTTCAAATTTCATATTTGTATAATCCTTTATTTTTGTTATTTTTAAAATTCAACATCGTCAAACTGTCTTGATGTCTCATGAAGGTATTGGACTGTATTCTGAATATTTGAATGCCCTAGCCAATTTTGTACTTTTCGTATTGGATAACCAGCTTCAATCATAGCTGTACCGCATCCATGACGTAATGCATGAGCGTTCCACTTAATATCTAATGCATGGGTGCTGAACTTTCCTATCATTTTCTGGAATGCATTATTTGATACTGGGCTTTTCCTTTCATTCAAAAATACAAAGCCTGTTGATGGTTTACCACTTTCACGGTGCAACTTATTAAGCAGATTTAATACACGTTTCTCAAATATTGGATGCGTTGTATCAATAGAACCCTTCTTTCGTTTTACTTGTAGCGTGTTAGCTTTCAAATTGATATGTTGCCACCGTATAGACGTTAATTCTGATACACGTAGACCATGATAGAAACACATTAAAATCATCAATTCATCGCGTACAGGGTATCGTGAACCCTTTTTAATCATCTTACAGATTAATAGCATTTCATCTTTTGTAAGATGTCGTTTACCGCGTTGTTCATCATTCAATGAACGTGATTTATTAACATTCAACATAATAGTCATAATGTGGAAAGTCTAAATGAGCTAATTACATATTAGAAGAGCAAGCTGATGAACGGTTTTACTTCAGGCTATCAAGACAACCAGATATTAATGAAGCTTCTTGTGCATTCAATGAATTGGTCTTATGGAAGTTAGATAGAACTGTAAGAATCCTATCATCTTGAAACTTCAAATCTAGGGTGCGTAATGCTTCCATGATGCTTTCTGATGAAGTGGCAGTTTTTAATATTTCATTAAGTTTGATTGAGTATAAATTTACCATTTTATTATTTCCTTTTATAGGTTTTCTATCATTTTTCTTGTTTTAGCTTCATGTTTCAAAATACTTCTAGCTTCTGAAACAATCATTCTTTCCCTATCGCTACACATGGTACAGGCTTCGAAGTTCCTTAAATCATCCCAGATTTGTTCTAGCGTAATATCTGGTTCAATATATCGAAGCTTGGTAATGAATTCTTTACCAGTGTCATTGAGGTTAATTAATCGTTCGGTTTCTGATGCACGTGCATAATTTATCTTGTCGTTCATTTTTTTATTATCCTATGAATATTGTTTTTAGTTTGCTCATTACCGTTTGTTGATCTTGAATATCAGCTTTTAACCGTTCTTGAATTGCCAGAACGTGGAGTCTTGTTCTTTTATTTGCGTTCCTAATCTTCAACTGGATAGCCTTCAATTCTGATTTATTGTTATTAGCCTGATTGATCAATCTAAGATAATCAGATTCCGCACCATTCAACTGATTTAGAAAACTGTCTACACTTGCCATATCATCCCCTGAGTAGCACATGATGGTACTGTTTATATCTTGGATTTCTTCAAAGGAGTATTTAACGTATTCACCGAATGAAGACTTTAAACCATCATTCTGTAATATCTTCAATACTGTTTCTTTATCATCAAGGTTCTGGATTATCTTAATCAAAATGTCACCTTCCTTTTGATCAAGGTTTGTATCATTTTGAACATGGCAATTTCATCATCTGATGATTTATTTTCAAATATCTTAGATTCAACTAGCGTATACAGTTCATCCATGATGTGAGGATGTACCATTGATACAAATTGTCGTATGAATCGTTCAGCTTTGAATTCAACATCCCTATCATTTTGGTATTTTGTTGCTTGTGAAATTTCATGTAATAAATTATCTGGCATATTCTGTATTTCCTTATTTTTAGTATTTTTGATGGAATGTATTCTTAATGATTGCTGAATTCTGGCTAGTTTTCCCCTTGAACCCTGTATAAACCAGCCAGAATTACCCTTTAAACTTTCCCTATTGCCTTGTATGGGGTTTAAAACCATCTGGTATACATTGGCATCACTTTTAAAGCTTAAACCGTGCTTAGAATACAATATTTACCAGTTGTATATTGAATCTGAAAAAGGATCATCATTATTTTTAACGGTTGGTACAGGCTTTGCTATTGGCTTGCTTATAGTTGGTGTACTGCTCAAAAATGATGAAATAGCCTGTCTTACAATGCTGTTTTTTGATGTGTTGTGCTTAAGAACAAATTCATCAAGTTCATTCATCATTTGTTTGCTGATTCTGATACCTAGCTTTTCTGTATATCTTTCACGCATTGATAAACTTAGGCTTACGATATATAGACTTCCTTTCTAAGATTAAATCTTCATCTTTAAAAGCTTCTATTTCATAAAGATGGTGGCTTGATTTCTGGGACTTTAAAACAAGTGCTGATGTAATCATAATTTGTGAATTGATCAAATTTAAATCACCACTATGACCTTTTGATGCAAGCATTTTGCTATTTCTTTCTAGTAATGAAAGAAGGCTTTTTATAGGTTTATTCACCAATTGATACACACTAGCAGAGCGTGTATGTCTTTCTGCAATTTGTGCTGATGTTGGAATCATTTGTGCTTCAAGCTTTTCAATTTCTTCTTTGATGACGGAATTTAATAGTGCATTTTTAGCATCCTGCTTTCTAGCTTCTGTAATTTCGGCTGGTTCATTTTTCATTATTGTTATTTCCATTGTAATTAATAGGGTGCAGGTGAATCAGTGAATGATAGGGCGTAAATTAATCACAATTAAGACCCTTTTGAAGCTAACCCACCTGCAAAGTCAGTAAATATAAAAATCTGACTAAATGAAAACTAGATTAGGATTCCAAGTTTTCATATTCTTTTTGTTCTTATGTATGTATTTATAACATCAAGATTTTTAACTTTTCCCATGTGAACAAAGAATGAGTAATAAGCTGATGGGAATAATCCAGATAGACTGAATCAAAGCATCAAATACATCACTTTTGAGGGCTGTCATGCGTTTTTAGAAATGACAGTGCTTAGGGGAAATATTCCTATTTTTGATGATGGTGGATATTGAAGGTGATGAAGTGGATATATGATAAGATAATACCCCTTGAAAATAACTTATTTGGTCGCTAGAATGCCCACTAGAACGCAAAAACACGAAAATAACACTTGCTGCTATAACAGTGGGTTACACGAGTATCCAGATATGTACGAAGAGTACTTGGAAAGTCAAGCATCCTAATATACGGGCTAGTTATAAAAGCTTTTACAAAAGAATTCCCTGTTTTTTAGCATAACGAATCAATCCAGAGATTGAGTGTGTATCCAGTTTGCGGTAAATGTTGCCGCGATGGCACTCGACGGTGCGGATGCTAATGGATAATTTATCAGCAATTTTTTTATTATTTAAGCCATCTAAAAGTTCAACGAGTATAGCTTTTTCACGTTTTGTTAGTGTATTGGGTGATTTATCGTCAGTACCTAGTTTATCAAGTACGCTAGAGCAGAAGTGTTGTTTTCCTTGGTAAATCGCACGTACTGCTTCAATCATCTCATTCGCAGGCTGGTCTTTTAGAATATAACCCTGTGCACCAGAATCAATCGCATTTTGCATGTATTCTTGATTATCATGCATGGTCAGAATCAGCACTTTAATATTAGGATGTGATTGTGATAATAAACGGGTGGCTTCAAGCCCATTGATATGTGGCATGCTGATGTCGGCAATGATGATATCGGGTTGGAGCGCATCTGCTTTCTCAAGGAGTTCCTTGCCGTCATTAGCAACGCCAATAACACCAATATCATTGATCTCTTCAAAGCGGGTGCGAATACCATCCTGTACTAAAGGGTGGTCATCCGCTAACAAAACAGTGATTTTTGATGGGCTGTGGTTTGTCATAAGGGAATGCTCACAATTACGATTGTGCCTTTTTCAAGTGATGAGTTTACACGCATATTGCCTTCAAGTAATTCTGCGCGATCTTGCATGTTGCGTAGCCCAAGACCACGATCTGGGTTGGTACTTTCAAGGGTCGATTTATCAAAGCCTAGCCCATTATTACTGATGGTGAGCGAGACTGATTGTCGTTTCTTCTCAATTGTTAGAATCACTTGTTTGGCAGAATGAGCATGCTTTTCAATATTGCGCATCGCTTCTTGAATAATGCGGTAAAAAGCAGTTTCAATATCTTGTGGGAGCCTTTCATC
>Ga0256840_1004005_pt1 | contig 11367 bp, 9 predicted proteins | sample 355202metaG_FD_185969 | JGI IMG/M metagenome (GOLD analysis project Ga0256840, IMG submission 185969) | Hydrothermal vent microbial communities from Mid Atlantic Ridge, Atlantic Ocean - 355-202 | ecosystem: Environmental > Aquatic > Marine > Hydrothermal vents | place: Atlantic Ocean: Mid...
AAATGACCCTTGAAGTTTTAAGAGAAGTTCTTTTTGTTCATCATTTAATTTTTCAGGATACTGAATGTTGATTATAGCGATGAGATTTCCTTTACCATGACCGTGAACATCAGCTATACCTTCACCTCTAAATGTAAAACGCTGCTTATCACGTGTTCCTAGTTCAAGTTGTAAGTCAAGCTCACCTGTGAGTGATGGAATAGTAATACTTTCACCTGTTATAGCCTGTGTAAAGAAGACAGGTATCTCGATATAGACATCATTGTCATCACGGATAAAGTGCTTATCTTGCTCTACTTCAAAAGTAACATATAAGTCACCACGGTTACCTTTTTTCCCTATATTTCCTTGTCCTGAAACTCTGAGTCTGTTGCCTGTGTCTATTCCTGCAGGAATGTTTACCTTTACACTCTCAGTTGTTTCGTCAAAGCCTTTACCTTTACAGCTTTTACATGAGTCTGTAGCGGCACTTCCTGTTCCTTGACATGCTGGACAAGTTTGAGAAAAAGTCATAAAACCTTGTTTCATATAAACTTGACCTTGACCATCACACTGTCTACATGTAGATAACTTAGCATTTTTTGCACCAGTACCTTTACACTTACTACAAGCTTCTTTATATGTGTACTTTACCTCTTTCTCACAGCCAAAGACTGCTTCTTCAAAACTAATGCGCATATCAACATTCATATCAAGAGGGTATTTGTCCATGTCAGCAGGATTTTGACGACGACGGCCACCGCCTCCACCCATACCATTAAACATATCTTCAAACATAGAACCTAAGTCATCAAAACCACCAGATGAACGGCGACCGCCTCCACCCATACCTTGAAGTCCCTCTTTACCGTAACGGTCATAGATACTTTTTTGTTTTTCATCACTTAAGCACTGGTATGCTTCGTTGCAGAGTTTGAACTTATGCTCAGCAGCCTCGTCACCTGGATTTTTATCTGGGTGGTATTTTTTAGCCATTGTTCTATATGCTTTTTTTATCGTAGTCTTATCTGCAGTCTGTGTTACTTCTAATATTTCGTAATAACTTAAATCTTCCATTTTTGTCCTATCATTAATAATAATATTTTTCGCAATTATACCCATAAATATTTAATAGACTTCTTACACAAGCTAAGCATACTTCAGAGGGAAGAAAAAAAGATGAAATTGTGTAAAACCTTTTTTTCAGTGTAGCCATAGCTACGGTGACTAAAAGTTTTATGCAAGTTCGCTTTTTTTATCCCTCCCTTTGGGCACTTTATAGAGAGCTTTACTCTTCGTTAGATAACCTTCACTGTAGCTATGGCTACACTGAAGAACATCTGCCTCGATTAAAACTCTCTATAAAGTGCTGAAGCATGCTTAGTTTGTGCAAGAAGTCTAATATTATAAATGCTATAATACCGACATGAAAGCAAGCACCTATTTTTTAATAATTATACTCCTATTATTTGGCTGTTCACCTAAGCCAAAAGTTCTTTTTGAGGCACTTCCACATACTTATCTTCTTGAGAGTGATTTTAACTCTTTGCCTAATTTTACTCAAGAAAGTTATGTTGAAGTACTTAAGAATTTTCAAAATAATTGTCGTAGTTCTAAAGCGAAAAAATTATATGGAGAACTTTGTACAGAAGTAGATACTATAAGTGAGGCAGAACTGTTTTTAAAAAACTCTTTTACTCCTTATATCATTACAACAAAAGAGGACGAGTCAAAAGGACTTTTGACAGGCTACTACGAACCTGAATTAAAAGCTTCTTTAACACAAGGTCTTCAATACAAGTACCCTTTGTATGAAACACCAAAAGATTTGATAGTTGTTGACTTAAGCTCAATATATCCATCTTTAAAAAACTATAGACTCAGAGGTAAAGTAGTAGATAATAGACTAGTACCTTATGATACGAGAGAAGAGAGTAAAAAGAAAACTGTAAATGCAGAGGTGATTTGCTATTGTGATTCTCAAGTAGACAAGTTCTTTTTAGAGATACAGGGTTCAGGAAGAGTGATCTTAGATGACAACAGTACTATCTTTGTAGGATATGATAACCAAAATGGACACAAATACAGAGCAATAGGAAAATACTTAGTGAAAATAGGGGCACTCGCTTTAGAAGATGTATCTCTACAAAGTATCAGGCATTGGCTAGATAGTAATCCTTCAAGAGTGGAAGAGGTTTTAAATTATAATAAGTCACTTATCTATTTTAAAGAGAGGACACAAGGTGCTACTGGTGCTTTGGGCTTAGAACTTACACCTTTTCGTTCAGTAGCGGTAGATAGAAAATATATACCACTAGGGAGTATGCTATACTTGCACTCAAATATAGCCAATAAAGAACTAAATAAAATAGTTTTTGCCCAAGATACTGGTGGAGCCATAAAAGGTAGTGTTCGTGCTGACCTTTTTCTTGGAACTGGAAAAAAAGCTCTTGAAGTGGCAGGAAAACTAAAGTCAGATTTAAAACTATGGATATTACTTCCAAAAGATACAAAAGAGATAACTAAATGAATAATGCACTAGAAAAATTTAACCGTTTAGTTGATTCCCTCCAAGAACTCCCAACAATTGGTAAAAAATCTGCAACAAGACTCGCTTATCATATGATAATGAATGATACTTTTGTAGGTATGCGAATTTCTCATGCCATTGAAGATGCTTTGGGAAGTTTAAAGAAATGTACTGATTGTGGTGGCATGAGTGAAGATGAACTCTGTTACATATGTACAGATGATGGACGAGATACGACACTATTGTGTATAGTAGAAAATGCTAAAGATATTTTACTTTTAGAAGAAAATGGACTCTTTGATGGCAAGTACTTTGTTTTAGACTCTTTAGATGAGTTTAGTGTCTCAAAACTTGAAGCATTAGTAGATGAGGGTGTCAATGAGATACTGTTTGCTCTAACACCTTCCATAGCTAATGATGCAGTGATTCTTTACATAGAAGATAAATTGAGTGCTTATAATGTAAACTTCTCTAAAATTGCTCAAGGTGTACCTACTGGAGTGAGTTTAGAAAACATCGACCTTCTTTCTCTTACACGAGCATTAGAAGATAGAGTAAAGGTGTAGAATGAAGTATATATATTTTCTTTTATTTATTCCACTGTTATTACTGAGTGAACAAAGTGTAGATATTGATGATGTGAAAAATCTTAAAACTAAATCAAGTATGCAAAAATGGTTAGACCACGACTTTGGTTTAAAGCCATATAAGACAAATTATCTTCTTCCTTATGGTTATGCTGACACACCCTATACTTCAAATATACCAACTTTAGACTATGAGAACATAGAAGCTGAGCTACAAGTGAGTCTTATGATTCAAGTGGGACATAACTTTTTTGGACTCAAAGAGAAGTATTATGTTTCATATACACATCAAGCATTCTGGCAAATTTATATCGAATCTGCACCATTTAGGGAAACTACATATAACCCAGAAGGATTTGTTGTTTTCCCTATAGATGATACAGAGTCTATATTTGGGCTACGTTCATTGAAGCTTACACTCGCACATAAATCAAATGGACAGCCAAATACAGAAGATGTTGTTTTCTCAAACGGACAAGCATTGGGTAATATCTCAAGAAGTATAAACTACTTAAAGTCAACTCTCAGGCTGCAGCATGATACATTAATGACAGACCTCTCGGTTTGGGTACCTATATCGGATTTGAGTGATAACCCTGATATTATGGACTATATGGGGTATACAAGTTTGAAGTTTACATACTTTATAAATGATAATATGTTTAGTGTAAAAACTCGAGGGAATATTGCTACACAAAAAGGTGCAGTAGAACTTACATATTCGCATCCACTTGTACATAATAATCTATATATTAAGTTCTTTAGTGGATACATGGAGTCTTTAATAGATTATAATCGTAAACTTACAAAGTTATCTATAGGATTTAGTTTCTCAAGATAGTTGTTAAAGAAGGAAACTTTTTTTCATGTGATATTTTATATCTTTTTTATCAAGTTGTGCTTTTACAAAAAGTTCATTTGCAAGTACACCTTGCCCTAAAAGCATATCTGCACCATCTTTATAAGTGATGTTTTTCTCTTTTGCTTGTTGTAAAAAAGGTGTGAGCTTGCCATATATAGCATCAGCAACATATTTGCTACTCGCTAAGATATCTAAAATCATATTTTTTGGAGTAGGAAGTTCTTCATCTTTAAGTCCAGCACTTGTAGTGTTGACTACTAAGTCGTAGTCTGTAAGTTCAAATGTGTCCCAAGTATATGTTTGGCAACCCAAGTCATTAAAAAATGAAAGGCGACCTTCACTTCTGTTGATGACACTCACTTCTATGCTTTCTTGCATAAATCTCGCAGCAAGTGCTTTAGCCGTGCCACCAGCACCAAGAATAAGAATTTTTTTGATGTTGTCAAACTCTTCGATGGCATACATAAAACCATCTGCATCAGTGTTGTAACCTATAAGTCTTCCATTTTCATTTATAAGTGTGTTAACAACTCCAACAGTTTTTGCAAAACCACGAACTTCATCACAAGCATTAAACGCAGCCTCTTTATGGGGAACTGTAACATTCGCTCCAGATAAACCAAGAGCAAAAAATGTCTCTTTGAGTTTAGTCCCATCTTCAAGATGTGTTCTTGTATAACAAGCAGGGTAATTTAGATTTTTAAAAACACTATTGTGCATAAGAGGAGAGCGAGAGTGTGAAACAGGGTTACCAAAGATAGAAAAAAGTTTCATTAATCTCTATCTAAATCATGAAGGGAGTGAATGAGAGCACCTAGTTTATTCTCAACTTCTTCATACTCTGTCTCTTTTACACTATCTGCGACTATTCCAGCACCAGCTTGAAGAACAACTTTGTCCTCTTTAACCATAGCCGTTCTTATAGTAATAGCAGAGTCCATATTCCCATCAAAACCGAAGTAACCTATACTTCCACTATAAAAGCCGCGTTTAAGACCTTCATACTCCGCTATAAGTTCCATAGCACGGATTTTTGGAGCACCTGTCATAGTTCCTGCTGTAAATGTTGCCATAAAAAGGTCAAACATATCTTTGTCATCTGCAAGCTCTGCTGTTACATCTGAGACTATATGCATTACATGAGAAAAACGCTCTATATGCATCATGTCTTCTACTTTTACTGTACCTGTTTTTGCTACACGACTTACATCATTTCGACCGAGGTCTATAAGCATTAGGTGTTCAGATAACTCTTTAGGGTCTGCAAGTAGTTCTTTTTCAAGTTCTAAATCTTCTTGTTTTGTGACACCGCGTTTACGAGTTCCAGCAATTGGGCGAAGCAGTAGTTCATTCTCTTCTAAACGCACCATTACTTCAGGTGAAGAACCTACGATACTAAACTCTTCATACTCCATTAAAAACATATAGGGAGAAGGGTTTTTTGCTCGTAAAATTCTATAAAAACTAAAAGGGTCTACTTTTATGTTTCTTGTAAAACGATTTGTCATAAGTATTTGAAAAACATCGCCACTTTTTATCATCTCTTTAGACTTGTCTATCATATCAAAAAACTTGCTCTTTGAATGAGCGAAAGATCCTTTGTCACCTCCAATATTATATACGCGATGTTTATAAGTGTATGTTCCTTTGAGGTTATCATGTATATCTATGAACTTCTCTTCATACTCTTTAAGTGTTGAGACTAAAGTGATTTGATGATTTTTATGAGAGTAAACTAAAATCATTTTAGGTAGTATTAGGTCTAAATCAGGTGTATGCAACTCATCTTTTAAGTTGTCCATGCTTGAGCCGAGTTTAGGCTCAAAAACTTTTACCATATCGTAGCTTATGTAACCGATAAAACCATCGACATAACCGACCTTAAGTCTTTTTGTAGCCTCTTTATAGATACTAGTGTCTATAGTTTTATAGTACTCTTTTAAAAAAGTAAAAGGGTTTTCTTCTTTTGTATGTTGTGTGCCATGTGTATCAGTGTGGATTGTTTTATCGTTGATGTATTGAAGACGCTCACGAGCACCTATACAGATAAAAGAGTAGTTGCCTTCACTGCCACCAGCAGACTCAAAAAGGTAAGTAATCTCACCTTTAAACATATCTTTGAGTTTAGAGTAAACAGCAATAGGAGCTAATTGGTCAAGTGTAAATTGTTTAGAATATATCAATGTATCTCTTACTTTATGTATTAAAGTTTAACTAAAAATGAACCAGGTTCTACTTTTGAACGAAGAGTACGTCTAGCATTTTTAGCCTCATGTGCATTTTTAAATGGACCGACAAGTACTTTGTTAAGGTTTGCAACTTTATGAAACTTATAACTATAACCAAGTTTTGTAATTGAGTCTAAAAATTTTTTATTTGGTTTGTACTTTGAGAATGATCCAACTTGAATATAGTAAGAAACAGTAGATGCTTTACTTATAGGTGTTACAGTTTTTGCTACTACTGGTTTCTTAGCAACAGGTTTTTTCTCTATAACAGGTGTTTGTACTTCAATAACTTCTACCGATGTTTCAGCTAAACTCTCTTCTTTGAGTTTTTGAGCAATGAGTGCAAGATCTTCATCTGAACTTGTCTCCTCTTCTACAACTACTTCTTCAAAAAGAGGTTCTTCTTGAGTTTGCAGTACTTGACCTTGTGGTTCTTCTGGAAGAACTGCTTGAGGAAGGTTATCTGTTCCATTAGAACTGAGAGAATTCATTAGCATTACAACAATGATAAGTATAACACCTAGTGTTGCAACTGCTAATACTACTTTTTTATTAGAATTATTATTTGTATCTTTATTTAAAATTATATCGTTGAGTTCATTTTTATCATTCATATTTCTTTCCTCTTTTTATTATTATACCATAACTACAAAAGTATATGGCTGATGGTCCTTCGCAAGATGATGTTCACATATCATCTTTTGATTCGAAAGCGAGAAACGACAAGAAATTGTTGTTTCTTTTTCGCTTTCTCACATATGTTTGGACCAAGAAGCTCCACGTTCTTTAGCATATACTTCATAAGGAAGTGTAAGTATATTGTACTCATCAGGCATATCTGCATTTGGAAACATTCGCCACTGTTTTGGTTGCTTAGCTGCTAGTTTCATACTTATCATTTTACCTAGTTGAATGGCTTCAGCTAAAGTGGTATGCCCTTTATGTATATAGACATGAAGATGACCTTCTGTTTTTGTTTTATAAGCAGTAAAGTTTATATAACCCTCTTCACGTAGAAGAAGTTGTGCTTTATGGTAAAAACGCTCAGGGTCACGACCATTGTAGTCGATGACAATATTTTCTACTTTAGTATGTTTGTTTACAAGAGAGTGGGCAACAGTAATGTCACCTTTGATATGTTGGTTGATAATTGACTGACTAAGTGTAGCATTTACTTTTTCAAACTTATTGTAAAAAGTTCTACCTTTAAAGGAGAGTTTGTCAACTACAGAGTCTCTTTTAATCCAGTAGTGATCACTCACCATTTTTATAAGTTTAAGATCCATAGAAGTCAAAATTTTTATCCTCTCTTAAGTACGACTAGTAAGTCGGTTGATTATAAATTACAAAGTTCTGTGCAAGTTCTTTGAGTTCTGCTTTAATAGTTGCTTGAAGCTCAGTGTTGTTGATGTCATCTAAAACATCAGCCATTTTATTACCAATAAGTTCAAACTCTTTTTCTTTCATACCACGGCTTGTAAGTGCAGGAGAACCAACACGAATACCTGAAGTTACAAAAGGAGAACGAGTCTCACCTGGAACAGTGTTCTTATTGATAGTGATTCCTGCATTTCCTAAAGCTGCATCAGCATCTTTACCGGAGATCTCTTTACCTACAAAAGATACAAGGATTAAGTGGTTATCAGTTCCACCGGAGACTACATCGTATCCGCGTTTAACCATAACTTCACCAAGAACTTTTGCATTTGCTTTTACTTGTTTTGCATATGTTTTCCACTCTGGAGATAAGTTGTATTTAAATCCAACTGCTTTTGCAGCGATAACATGAACAAGTGGTCCACCTTGTAAAGCTGGAAATATTGCAGAGTTAATTTTCTTTGCGATATCTTCATCATTTGTCATTATCATTCCACCACGAGGACCTGCAAGAGTCTTGTGTGTAGTTGTAGTTACAACATGAGCATGAGGGAATGGACTAGGGTGCTCACCCGCTGCAACTAAACCAGCGATGTGTGCGATGTCAGCAAAAAGAATTGCACCAACGGCATCAGCTATTTCACGAAACTTAGCAAAGTCAATTTCACGAGCATAAGCAGAAGCACCACATACGATGATTTTAGGCTTAACAATTTGAGCAATATCTAAAACCCTTTCATAGTTAATGCGACCATCAAGTTCAACACCATAAGTAAATGAAGAGTAGTTCTTACCAGAAAAAGAGGGCTTAGAACCATGTGTTAAGTGTCCACCATGGCTTAAATCCATTCCTAGTAGTTTATCACCTGCTTTAAGAAGTGCAGCATAAACGGCACCATTTGCTTGGCTTCCTGAGTGAGGCTGAACATTTGCATAGTTACATCCAAAAAGCTCACAAGCTCTGTCTATTGCTAATTGCTCAACACCATCTGCATATTCACAACCACCATAGTAGCGTTTTTGAGGGTAACCCTCAGCATACTTATTTGTAAAGACTGAACCCATTGCTTCCATAACTGCTGGAAGTGTGAAGTTCTCAGATGCAATCATCTCTAAGTGGTCTGTTTGACGTTCTAACTCTTTTTCGCATAAATCGAATATTTCGCTATCGTATTCTTTTAAAAAACTCATGGTATAAAATTCCTTGTTATAATTAAAGTGATTGTACTAAAAAAGAACTAATAAAAGGCTTATTTATTAAGATATTTATCAATTGAATTATTAATTAGTGCTAGCTCTTTAGTGTATTGTGTTACGAGTTCTGATAGGTAATCATACTTCTTAAGAGAGAGCTTTTTTAACATATCAGTTACTATAAGATGTAGCTTTTCTGCTCCAATTGAGCCAGTTAGACCTTTAATGTCAATACATAAAATTCTAAGTTGTTCATATCTAAAGTCTTGAAGTAGCTTATTAAATACTTTATTTGTATCGCCATAAGCATCCCTAAATTCAGAAAGTATCTCTTTATAAAACACTTCACTTGAACTTGATTTGGATATTCCAAGTGTAATGTTTAGTCCATCAAGTTCAATTATTTCTGTCTGCTGCACTGGAGCTTTTTTTGTCTCTTTATGTAGTGTATTTTGGATAAATATAGAAAATACTGTATATAACTTCTCTTTTTCTAAAGGTTTAGCCATGTATCCATTCATTCCTGATGCGAACATTTTTGCTATTTCATCACTTGATGTTAAAGCACTTAGGGCAATGATAGGTATACCATCATACTCTTTGTGCTCTCTTATTTTTATTGATGCTGTATAACCATCCATAACAGGCATATTGATATCCATAAATATCATATCAAAACTTGCATCCTCTAAAAGTATTTTTAGAGCTTCTTTACCATGTTTAGCTACTGTGATATTCATATGTGATTTGTTAAGTATACCAACAAATACTTTTTGATTAATGATATTATCTTCAACTAAAAGAATTTTTTTATCTTGAAACTTAGAAAAATCTCCAAGAGAAATATTTCTTGTATTTTGAAATGAGTTTCTATGGACAAGAGCAGTTCCTGTATTTATAACACCATTACTCGTTATTTTAGAAGTATCATGTACATTGTAAAAAAGTTGATTCAGTACATCAGAGGTTTGCCATATAGTTAGAGGTTTAGAAATCTTGATATCTGCAATTGCTGTATTTGGAAACTCTTTTTCAATTTCAAAGAGATTAGATGTTGCAATGATTTTACTATTTATATTCTCTAGTTCAGCTACTACTTTGTGTGTAAAAAGCTTTTCATCAAGAAATATAATGTCATATATGTCAAAGTATTTAAAGTATGAAGTGTATTCACGCTTATTTATGATTTTTACATTGTGGTTTAAATCTTTTAAAATACTTGCAATATTTTCTGCACTTGTCGAAGAAGAGTCAATAAGTAAAATATTTTTTTGTTTTATCTGTTTAGGGACAGTGTACTTATTTTGAATTGGTTCAGGTTTTTCTATAGTGTATGGAATAGTGAAAACAAATTCAAGATACTGATCAGTATCATTTCTAGCGATTAAATCTCCCTTCATAAGCTTGGAGAGTTCTTTGGCTATAAACAAACCTAAACTATCGTACTCCTCTGTATTATCATTATAGTTAGCTTGAAAGATATTAAGTCCATCTTCTACATTTATTTTTAAATCACTACTAATAGTAAATGAGAGTTGATCATCTTTTGAAAAAAGGCTAGTTTGTTTTATGTTCAAAGTAAGCTTTGTAGATGAGTTTTCTACACAATACAGAAGAATATTTACCAGTACCTTGCTAAGATTTAATGTGTCAGAGTTTATCTCTTGAACGATACTTTTTTGGACATCGTAGATGAGTTCAAATTCCTTTCCTCTAATGTTTGCTTTGAGTGTTCCGGAAACATCATTGAGAAGATTTGAAAGTTTTAGTTTTTGATGGTCTATAACTACTTTGTTCGATTTAATTCGTAAGAAGTCTATGAGGTTTGTTGTTATAGCGAGAAGTTGGTTTTCTGATTTTGCAACATTTGAAGTACTTATGTTTTCTTTTGTAATGTCATAGATGTCTTCGCCCATTTTTGAGATGATATCATCTTGCTTTTTATTTTTTTTGTGAGTAAGTTCTTCTTCTTCTTTTTGTTTCTTTTTAAATTTTTCAATTTTATCAGAGGATAAGAAAAGTGCAAAAAGGCTAATGATTCCAAGACCAAAAAGTGCCATCCAGAGGGTAAAATCCTCTCCATCTGTATCAATAGTATCAAGGGAACCTAAAGAGATTATAGACTCTGCAAAAAGATTAACTTGTGAAATTATAAAAACATAAAGTAAAATTTTCTTCATTATGCAAAGCCTTTTTGTTAAAAGTAATTAGAGATAAATAGCATTATAAGTAATAAAACCTTTAATCTTCTTTGGGGCACTCAAGATTAATCGGTTTCATCGCTGGGAAGAGAAGAACGTCACGAATACTATGCTCATTTGTAAGTAACATTACAAGTCTATCTATGCCTATACCTTGACCTGCTGTTGGAGCCATACCATAGCTAAGTGCTTCAACAAAGTCACTATCCATCTCATGTGCTTCATCATCACCACAATCTTTGGCATCCATCTGACCTTCAAAACGTGAAAGTTGATCAATAGGGTCATTTAACTCACTAAATGCATTTGCAATCTCCCGACCAGCGATAAAAAGCTCAAAACGCTCAGTAATAGCCGGATTTTCATCACTACGACGAGCAAGTGGAGAAATCTCTACTGGATACTCTGT
>Ga0256840_1004006_pt1 | contig 11364 bp, 10 predicted proteins | sample 355202metaG_FD_185969 | JGI IMG/M metagenome (GOLD analysis project Ga0256840, IMG submission 185969) | Hydrothermal vent microbial communities from Mid Atlantic Ridge, Atlantic Ocean - 355-202 | ecosystem: Environmental > Aquatic > Marine > Hydrothermal vents | place: Atlantic Ocean: Mid...
TTTTAATAAAGTCCACTTTGCCTACGGAGGTACTAAACAATCAAACCGCTGCCTGTTTGAAGATTTCTCATTAACCATAAAAGCAGGTGAAAAAGTTGCCTTGGTTGGGCATTCCGGCTCGGGTAAAACATCACTCACAAAATTACTATTTCGCTTTTTTGAGCCGCAGCAAGGTGAGATATTGCTGGATGGCTACCCTGCTAAAGACTTCACCCTTGCATCGCTAAGAAAACAGATTTCGCTAGTGCCTCAACAGCCGGAGCTTTTTCATCGCTCAGTACGTGAGAATATTCTTTTAAATACAGATGCAACAGAAGATGCACTAATCAGTGCTGCAAAAAAATCACGCAGTCTTGGGTTTATTGAACGGCTTAATGATGGTTTTGAGACCATGGTTGGAGAACGCGGCGTGAAGCTGTCAGGGGGCGAAAAACAGCGTATCGCTCTGGCACGTGCCTTTTTAGAAAATGCGCCGATTGTGATTTTAGATGAAGCAACCAGTGCGCTAGACTCAATCACAGAAAAGGAAATCCAAACAGCAATTTTTGAATTAATTGAAGATAAAACCGCGATTGTTATTGCACACCGGCTTTCGACTATATTGCGCATGGATCGCATTATTGTTTTAGAACATGGAAAGATCATTGAAGAAGGTAGTCATCATCAACTGCTAGACAAAAAAGGCAAGTATGCTGAAATGTGGAATCATCAGAGTGGTGAATTTCTCAAAACTTGATCAAGAATAAGCCAAAGATAAAAAAGTCCTCCGCAAGTTGTAGAATTTTTCATCATATTGGTTGTTTACATTGGTTAAAATAAATAAGCCTATATAATCTTGCATTTAATACTCGGCTAAGTTCCAACTAAGTATTGAACTTCATTATTTAGTCAATGAGTTCATCTTGTAATATTTCGTAGAGCTCGTTTGTAATCTCAATATAAATTAATAACAAGGGGGAAATTATTAGGACGTAATACCTTAAATGGATAATCGCACAAATAAAGCAAGGCTCTATGAGCTAGACTTATTACGTTTTATTGCCGCATTGGCAGTGTTATTTTACCATTATACCTTTATGGGGTTTGCTGAAAATCACATACAAGGTGATTATACTAGCCCTGTTGAATACCCTATTCTCGCTCCTTTCGCCCAATATACTTATCTTGGCGTAAATCTGTTTTTTATGATTAGTGGCTTTGTTATATTGCTTTCGGCAAGAAACAGTACTGCTTTAAAATTTGCTAGCTCTCGCTTCATTCGCCTTTATCCCGCATTTTGGGTAGCTGTTACACTATCTGCAGCCATTATTTTCTTTTTTGGCTCACCTAACTACTCCGTAAACTTATCTCAATATATTATGAATTTAAGCATGATAAGTGGTTACGTGGGTATTGATCCTGTTGACGGTGTTTACTGGACATTGCTCATTGAGCTGGTCTTTTATGCGCTTATTTTCATTGTTTTATTTTTTAACAAGTTAGCTTATATTGAATTTTTATTGGCTATGTGGCTTGCCATTATTATCATTAACTTATTCTTTACCCTGCCGACCCTTGGCCAATTATTTTTCTTTCCTGAATGGGGAACTTACTTCATTTCTGGTTCATTATTGTATTTGATCTACTTGAAAGGATTAGACATAACGCGTGGATTATTATTATTTTCAGCGTATATCTTAACGCTATACTTTGCTGTGTTAGAGGCTCAAGAGCTAGAGCGATTTTATAAATTATCATTTTCAACGCTTATTCCCATTGTTATTATTAGTTTTTTTTATCTGGTTTTTTTCTTAATTGCTTTTAATAAAACGCAGCGTTTGCGGTCAAAAAAGCTACAAACTCTAGGTGCATTAACTTATCCCTTATATTTAATTCACGCTACAATAGGCTTTATTATTTATAACCATTTCGGTAATACGGTTAACCGTTATGTGTTACTCACTGCGGTTATTTTACTTATGATAGTGTCGGCTTGGGTCATTCATACGTTCGCTGAAAAACCGATGGCGCAATTTTTACAACCTAAATTAAAGAAATTACTGAGACTTTAACCTCACATCACAAACCATGAACAAAAATCATTCATTAAATATTTATTCACGAATACTACTCATACTAGCACTTTTAGTAAGCAGTAGTTTTTTCAGCGTTATGTCATTTGCAAAAGACAGTAAGGTGAAGCAAAAGACAAACTTAGATTTTACTGTTATCCCTATGCACTATGGCTTATTAAAAGGCGAACCTTGGACATGGTCTGAAACCGAAGGGTTAACCCCATTTCTAATAAGCTCTGATGCTTTTGCAGGAGATAGTCAAATAACACTTAGCGCACAAGACTTGCACGAGTCAGAGCTTTTTGTTTATCAAACAAATGTAGGCAACTATTTTGTTGGTCAAGTTAAAAGTATAGAAGGCAATATTTATCACTTAACTAATCAACTACATGGGGATATTTCATCAGGATCTGCTATTTGGAATTTTTATGATAATGGCTCTCACCCAAACAAAGTTGGTTATAAAGCTATCGCTGACTTTGCTATCAATCAACTAAACACTGCAAAAATTAAAAATAAGAAACATGTCTTTGTCGGTGATAGTTGGTTTAATGATGGCGCGCTTATTGAGAGACTCGCCTCAAAAGTAGTTATGAGTGATATCATCAATAAGGCAATACATGGCAGGACATCCGCCGATACACTTGAAGCATTTGATACAGATTTATCAGAAGTGGATTCGCCTAATTTTATTTGGGTATCTTTAGGCACTAATGATTATTGGCAAAAGCCTCCAGTGAACACAGAAGATTTTATTAACAATTTAGAAAATATTATTATTAAAATCAATGCGCTGGGCGCAAAAGCCATTGTTATAGACTCATCTGTAGGGATTTATGATAACGGTGGCCCAGAGCCTAAAGGTCTTTCTGATCGTTACGCGAACGCACTACATAAACTACAAAAAAACAATAATCTTGGAGAAAAAAGCTCAGCGGCCGGCAGTTTTTTTATTCTAGACTTTCTAAGTCTATTCGGTTTATGGGTCTATGCTAAAAAAGTTTCTATGACACCTTCCTAAAGGGCTTGCGTTAATTTCACTATGTTTAAATCTTAAGATGGTCTTCTTACGCAAGTCCGTTTTTGAGCAATTTGTTAGTTACTTTATAAGTCATAATCATCGGGCAAAGCTTCATAGTCAAAATTTAATATAGATAACTCCACCCCTTGATGAACTTTAACATCTCTAGCTCCAGCACCAATTGCTAATTCCCTAAATGCTCTAATTTCTATCTGCCCTAGCCCACCATCAATTTTTTCCATAGGATGAATTATAACCCTTGGTTGAAATATTGCTCTTTCCTTTTTTAGCAAGAGGTTAAATTCATGTTGTAATAAGATTTCAGCAATAGTGAAATTTGATAGCAAAAGCCTTTTATGAACAAAGGGCTCAAATACTGTTATATTTTTATCTGTTATTAATGAGGCATCGTTACCAACGGCTTCGATGGCTTTTTTACCACCTTGTGTTCTAATAGCAACTAATGCCTTTTCTTCAAGAACTTCTCCTGTGGATATATTTGTAACCTTTATTTTCTTCTCCCATATCTGAACATATAAAACTGTCCCAAACTTTTTTAGTAATTTTTTTAGCATCTATTTAAAATAATATTGAAATTTCATGTGAGTGTTAAGTCAATTATAACTTATGTTTTTATCTCCTAGGCAACTAACAAAGTAAGTAGTAAATTTTAAGGAACCTCTGAACAACCTAATTGAATTCTGCGAGCTTATTTTGAGATTCCTTAAGCAAAAAAAGGGAGCATTTAAGCTCCCTTTTTTTACGACCTATGCCTTTCTTGTTACTTTAAGCGGTACTTAACGCCCATGCTTAACTTCTTATCCAGATCATCTTTAGCATCTGTTTTTACAAGAGTTGCTGTTACGTTGTAATCTAATTGATTGCTCAACTGATAATTAAATGCAGAGCTCAACGTATGATTTGTTATCGCATCAACATTATCTGACTTACTGTAATCAACAACCCACTTGTTCTCCCAATCGATAACATCAGTAATCTCGTGGGTGAGTGACATATAATTTTTTACATTGTAACTGCTATTACTGTCTTTAAGCGTTGTCGTAAAAATTGCTTCGTTTGAGAACTGAGTTTGATTACTTATTGGACGGTGATATTCCGCACCCACTTCAAGAGCAGGCTTGCCGGTTTCTCCATCATAGTCACTTAACACAGCACCAATACCTGCGCGCACTAACCAACCGTGCTTTCGTGTAGATATACGCTCCTTGCCCAAAACATCATTGGCTCTAATTGCTCCACGAGCGCCAATAGATGAACCGATTGCTTTTTCGATATCAGCAACCCAGTGTTGAACATAATACTTACTTCCGTGCTGGCTACGGTACTGTGCTTCCTTCGCAATGATTGTTGCAATTGCTTGGTAGGTCTCACTTGGAAGATCAGCCTTTAAACTACCGTTTTCGCGTAAAGCTTCAACAACACGAATAGCACGTGCCATTGGTGTAACATTTACAACGCGACCGTAGCCTAAACCCGCTGTGATTTTAGAAAAAGATTTCTTTTGACCTTTCTTAGCGCCGACCTCGCCTTTTCCGTACCAGAATGCTCCTCGAGATCCTTCACGAAAGTACTTATCCATTGTCGCAGAGCCAGACGCTTGGTAAGTATTTGTAGCCGCTTCACCATTGGTTGAACTACGTTTTTTGCTGCCTGCCGCAGTAAAGTCATACTTAATATTACGGCTCGGTGTACTTAAAACTTTTTCAAAGTCTACAGCTAAATCCAAGTCATAGCTTGCACGCTGTTGATTACCATCAGCCGCATTAAAGCTCCCGGTTACATAAGCATCGCTATATGCTGAACTAGCCTCTTTATAGCTTAGGATTGATGGCACAGCATAAGCAGATAGCGTACATACGGAAGTTGCTAAAGCAACAGCTCCTGAAATGACTAGTTTTTGATTCTTCATAATATTTCCCTTTATTTTTTTAAAATTCACAGGGCTTAAACGAGCCGTAAATTACAACTCTGATTTAAAAAGCCCCTAGAGTTATAGTAATAGCCTATAACTGTTGTAAGAATACAACAGCTTATTATAAAGTCAAATATTAGTACAAACTTATATAGATTGAGACCTTTGCACACACGGATGATAGTAAAAACAACTAAAATCCCACTGGTTTTCGTTAGAAAACTTGCCAATAACCCGCTATTAGCTTCATTTCCCGCCTCAACCAATAGGATTTAATCCGGATTTTCTTTCGCCACCGGCTCATGTAAAGTCTTAGTTTAAGCAATGCTATTTATAACCATGAAATTTATCAAACATCTCTGGCACAAAGAGTGATATTTGTGGCACAAAGGTTATCAACATTAAAAAGAATAGCAGTAGCAATAACCACGGCAATGAGGCGCTAATTGCCCAGCCCATACTTTTATTCGTTATCCCTGAAATTACAAATAAGTTTAACCCTACCGGTGGCGTTATCATGCCTATTTCCATATTCACGACCATGATTATTCCAAGGTGAATCGGATCTATTCCTAGTTTTGTTGCTATCGGAAAGAGTATCGGCGCCATAATGAGTAAGATTGCCGAAGGCTCCATGAAATTACCGGCTATTAATAGTAGCAAATTTACTACTAATAAAAAGCCCCAGGCTGGCAAGCCCCAACCAATTATCATTTCTGCAATATGATGTGGTATTCGCTCAGTGGTTAATACATGCGCAAACAAAATGGCATTGCCAATAACAAATAACAGCATAATGGATACTTTAGAGGCGTCTAGAATAACTTTTTGTACTTCTTTATCAAAAAAGCTCTTCGGCAAGGCACTCGCCATTTGCCATGAGTTTCTTGTTATGACTGAGGTAAGCCCCTCTCCCTTTTTGCGCCATGGTAGGTTTTTTAGTGGGCCAATATCGCGGTAACCGAACACAGCAATAAAAAAAGCATACACACTAGCAACCGCTGCCGCCTCTGTAGGGCTAGCAACTCCACCGTAGATTGCACCCAGCACTATAAAAATCAGCATCAAGCCACCTAGTGCAGTTAAACCTGATTTTGCAATTTTCTTAAATCCTGGAAAAGGTGATGACGGCAACCCTTTGATACGCGCATAAATATATATCGCTATCATTAAAATCACGCCCATCAGAATTCCGGGCGCCATTCCTGCCATAAACATACGTGCGGCTGATACCTCTGTTGCTGCAGCATAGACCAACATAACAATTGAAGGTGGAATTAAAATACCTAAAGTGCCAGCGGTACTTATAACACCTGCAGCAAATTTTTCAGGATAGCCAACCCGCGTCATACCAACTATCACAATCGCGCCAATGGCTGCAACCGTTGCCGGTGATGATCCTGAAACTGCAGCAAAAAGCATACAAGCAAGTACCCCTGCCATCGCTAAACCACCACGAATATGCCCCACAATATCAATCGCAAAATCTATAATTCGTTTCGCCACTCCCCCTGTAGAAAGAAAGGCAGAAGATAGTATAAAAAACGGAATTGCTAAAAATGTATAATGCTCTGAAAGTGCCTCAAATAATTTTAGTGCGATTGATGCGAGTGAGTCATCCGCAAATAAAAGAATCGTCACAATGCTTGAAAAACCCAGTGAAACAGCAACGGGTACGCCAATCATCATGCAAAAGAATAGAAGAAAGAATAACGTAGGTATCACGAAAGATTCCATTATTTATGTCCTCCAGTATTACTTATAGTCGAGGCGGAATCTAATGCTGCTTCTGCCTTAATTTGAGCCGCTAATTCAAGGCTCTCTTGTGCCTCATCAATATGTGAAAAACCTTCTGCATCACCTTTTAATATTTTGATAAATAATTGCAAAAAACGAAATAAAAGAAACAAAAAACCAAGCAAAATGATACTTTCTGACATCCAACGCTCTATTTCCAAATCTTCCATTTCTAGGTGAATTAAGTGTAATTTTGTCAAATAATTCCATGCGCCAATCATAAAAATCACACAATACGCAATACAGATAGAGACCGACAACAAGCCCATTGCAACGCGCATTTTTTTAGGAAACAGTTTTACAAAACTATCTACACCTATGTGCGCGCCAACCTTAACACCGTAGGATGCACCGAATAAGACAAACCACGCCATCATGTACAGGGTCACTTCTTGCGACCAACTAATCCCCGTGTTAAAACCAAAGCGTAAAACCACTTCAGAAAATACCAACATGGTCATCCCGACTAGTAACAATGAGAGAAAACTCTCTTCAAATTTATTAATAATATTGCCAAGCATTATTTATCCCTACTCGTTCTAAAATATCAAAAAAAAAGGCACACCCAATTAAGATGTGCCTTTTTAAAATACAACGTTCAAGCTATTATTTATTAGCAGAAATTGCCGCGTCCAATAAGTCTTTACCAACTATTGGCTCAAACTTTTTCCAAACAGGCTTCATCATATCCACCCATTGCTGACGCTCTTCCTTTGTTAACTCAATTACATTAGTGCGCTTGCTATCAATAATTGCTTGTTTATCACTTTGTGATTTTTCTGCTGCCACTTTATTACCTAGTGCGACCGCTTCGTCTAATGCTTTCTTTAACTCTGTGCGAATATCCGCAGGTAAGCCATTCCAAAATTCAGCAGAAGTCACAACCATATAATCTAACAAGCCGTGATCAGATGAAGTGATATTATCTTGCACCTCATAGAATTTTTTCGAGCGTATATTCGACCAAGTATTTTCTTGTCCATCTATTGCCTTAGTTTGCAATAAGGTAAACACCTCAGAGTAAGGCTTCTTTAAAGGCGTTGCTCCTACTGCTTCAAACTGTGCTGCTAAAACATCAGATGACATGATGCGGAATTTTAAGCCCTTAGCATCTGCAGGTACATGCAGTGGTTTTGATGCAGACATCTGCTTCATGCCGTTATGCATATAGCCTAAGCCGATCAAACCTTTCTTTTCAACCGTCTTTAACAAGCTTTGACCCGCTTCACTTTGCTGAAATTTCTCGGCAGCCGCCATATCATTAAACAAGAATGGTAGGTCAAAAATCTGTAATTTTTTGGTGTACTTTTTAAATTTGGATAAAGAAGGTGAAGCAAGTTGAACATCACCTAACAATAACGCCTCTAATACTTTATTATCCCCAAACAGTTGACCATTGGGGAAAACTTCAACTTCAACTTTGCCTTTTAAGCGTTCTGCAACCAACTCCTTAAATTTAATCGCCATTTGCCCTTTGGGTGTATTTTCAGCAACTACGTGAGAAAACTTAAGCTTAATCGGTGCTGCTTGTACCGCCATAGATAACGACAACAATGCTGCACTGGTTAAACCTATTAATATTTGTTTCATTGACATGAAATGCTCCTTAATTTATCAGAATGATTGCAGTAAACTTAGCTAAGTTCGTATACAAATACTAATTCAGCTAGTTTCTCAATCATAGTTCAAAAAAGTACAATAAACCTAATAAATTTTCCTCACTTCTAATCCAATACTATGACAAAAACCGAATACCACATTTGCATTGAAAAAGACGAAATAACCGCCGTTGACTGGTTGGCCAATGCGATGCTAAAAGAAAAACAATCCAAGAGTGCACTCAAGGAAATCATGCAAAAAGGCTGTGTGTGGATAGAAACGAGAGATGCTCAAAATCAACGTTATACACAACGCCTACGTCGTGCTAAAAAGAGGCTAAAACAAGGCGATATTTTACATTGCTACTATGATAAAAAAGTACTAAACACGCCACCGCCCACTGCAACTCTTGTCAGTGATGAAGGTGGCTATAGTATTTGGAATAAACCTGCTGAAATGCTATCGCAAGGCTCTAAATGGGGCGACCATTGCACGATTTATCGCTGGGCAGAAAAGCATTTACAACCTGAGCGGCCTGCGTTTATTGTTCATCGGCTAGACCGTGCAGCCAGTGGCTTAATAATTATTGCCCATAAAAAACAAGTGGCAGCACAGTTTTCAAGCATGTTTCAAAAACGATTGATTAAAAAATGCTACCACGTTAGCGTGCTAGGTGACTTTTCTAAACTACTAAAAAAAGGTAATAAATCAACAGTCACTATAAATAATCAACTTGATGAAAAAGACGCTATCAGTCATTTCAGCCTGCTTAGTTACAATATAGGCACTAACATATCTCACTTAGAGGTCAGTATAGAAACAGGGCGAAAACACCAAATTAGAAAACATTTATCACAACTTAGCTACCCAGTCATTGGGGATCGACTTTACGGGGAGTCGAGAAAAAACTCCAAAACGCCACATACACAACTACAGCTATCCGCAACATCACTCTCTTTTGAATGCCCAATCACTCTACAAAAAAAAGACTATAAAATTGACATCAATCAATGCGAGTAAGCGTTTAACAACATATATTAGACAACACTTATAGAGAAAATGACACTCCTCCTAGTCATACTCGTAAGAGTTAACCCGCTCTCTAGCGGGTTTTTTTATACCCTATTCTCACGAATTTAAACTATGCTTACACTATGAAAGCAATACTAAAGCTCGCTATTGTAAGTTTCTTTATCATAGGAGTAATAACTGTGAATGCATTAGAAATTGGAAAACCCGCTCCTGACTTTACCTTAACGGATCAACATCACCAGCCGCAAAGCTTAAGTCAAATGAAAGGGAAATGGGTCGTTTTATACTTTTATCCCAAGGATGAAACCCCGGGCTGTATCGCAGAAGCCTGTAGTTTTCGCGATAACATCGTCGCCATTAAAGCTAAAAATACCGTGGTTATTGGAGTAAGTGTCGATAACAATGAAAGCCACGAACTATTTGCCGAGAATCATCAGCTACCCTTTATTCTTTTAGCAGACCCAAAGGGAAGTGTTGCCAAAAAGTATGGCTCGTTACGAAATTTAGTACTTTTTAAAATCGCTAAACGACACAGCTTTATCATCGACCCACAAGGTAATATTGCCAAGATATACCGCGATGTTAACCCTAAATTACATGTTGCTGAAATTCTAAAGGATCTAAAGTCGCTACAAAAATAATCGCAATGCTACCTATCAAGCGTTAACTCAAGCGCCATCTGCTCAGGAAAATCAGGCGGGTTAAACTGCACCCCGATTCCAATCAAACGTACTGGACGTTGACCCCGCTGCCAAGCATCAACTAGCAAGCGCCTATAAACAACTTCATTTGGGGCAGTCGCTGGCATCTGAATGGTCGTCGTTTCAAAGTCATTAAAACGTAATTTCACAAATAATGCCTTTGGCACTAACCGCTGTTTTTGTTTTGCTCGCTCCAATCGCTTTAACAGCTCATTATAAATTTGTGGAATTTCCAACAAACAAGCAGCGAGATCAGGTAAGTCACTGGCAAACGTATCTTCCACGCTTAATGATTTTCTTATCCAATTATTTTGCACCGGCCGATGATCAATGCCTTGGCTATATTCATACAAAGTACTGCCAAACCGTCCAAAATATTGCTGCAATTTCTCCAGCCCCAGCTCGTATAAATCACCACAGGTTTTTAAATTGAATGATGCCATTTTCTTAGCGGTAACCTTACCTACCCCAGAAATAGCCGTTACAGGTAACTCTTTTACAAATAACGGTACTTCATTCGGCGTAACAACCTTTTGACCATTCGGCTTATTCCAATCACTCCCCACCTTCGCCAAAAACTTATTGGGCGCAATACCTGCCGAAGCAGTCAGCCGCTCAGCATCAAAAATACGTTGGCGAATCTCTTGTGCAATCAACGTTGCACTACCATTGCATTGTTGCGAACCGGTCACATCCAAATAAGCCTCATCCAATGATAGCGGCTCAATCAAATCCGTATAATCTTGAAAAATTTGATGAATACTTATCGAGACAGCCTTATACAAATCCATATGTACCGGCGTAGTTATCAACTGCGGGCATTGCTTAACCGCGCGTGACATCGGCATTGCCGAATGTACCCCAAACTTACGCGCCTCATAATTACACGCCGCCACCACACCACGCGTATTCGGCTTGCCACCCACGGCAACCGGCTTTCCTTTAAGCTCAGGGTTTTCACGAACCTCAACCGCAGCAAAAAAACAATCCATATCAATATGAATAATTTTACGTTGCTGGTTTAGTCGTTTGTTAATGATTTGAGTCACAAAAGTATTGTAACGCAATCTAACGCTATTTTAGGAAAGCCTGATTAAGTCCCATAAAATTCTGTAAGTCTCTAGGGCTGTATATCCTAGGCGTATTTTGAAATGAATGCTTATTGCCTTCATGAGAAATACAACAACGGAGATGCTGCCCTAGAGCCTTACCCTTTGGGGCTTAGCC
>Ga0256840_1004007_pt1 | contig 11363 bp, 9 predicted proteins | sample 355202metaG_FD_185969 | JGI IMG/M metagenome (GOLD analysis project Ga0256840, IMG submission 185969) | Hydrothermal vent microbial communities from Mid Atlantic Ridge, Atlantic Ocean - 355-202 | ecosystem: Environmental > Aquatic > Marine > Hydrothermal vents | place: Atlantic Ocean: Mid...
CTTTTCGATTACCTAATACGGCAATGAGCCAAAAAATAAATCCGAACAAAGTTTTGTTATCCGTTAAATCCCAACCCCAGGGAATACCTGTCCAAAACTCATCAAAAGCAAATTTTTGCACAAAAGGGCCTAAAATTAAACCACCAATAATTAAAAAAATAAAAGTAATTAACGTATATCGCTTATATTCCGGTATTTTCCATAAAGCATAAAGTGCAGCAACATTAGCTAATAACATGGCAAAGAACATAAAGAAAATATGAGGAAACAAAACATATTTCGGTACTTCACCTTTAAAGCGAATCACTACCGGTTGTTCTTTTTCTAATTCATAAATTTCATTTCCGCTTTTTAGAGTTATATAATACATTAATTTTCCCGCCATGGGTTGATTTGGTAAATAGGCAAGCAACTCACCTTCTTCACGTTTAAATTCAACATCTTTCCATTCTTCATCTTTATGCTCGGGATAATACTTAAAATGTAAAACAGCACTTACATCAGGATTGTCAATATGCAAAACAACCGGTGCATCAGTTGTACCGCCATGACTACGCAATAACTTTAACTTATAGGCTTTATCCCCGATTTCAACTTTTATCCTTTTAGGATAAGTTGGTCCGGTTAAACGCTGATAAACCGCTGCAGTTAAAGTAATCACAATAGCAACTATCCATAAAGCTATTTTTTTCCAATTGGCATTAAACCAAGAAATAATATTTTTAAAAATCATAAACAAATAATTTAGGTTAGTGCTACAAATATAAAATACAAATTTATCTTTTGAAGATATCTAAGTTAAAAATTCATAAATAATAGAAACTTTTGCCAAAAATAATTTACTTTTGCAGGTATTTTGTAAATTTGAACAAATATAAAGTATAATAATTAAAATTGAAATTACATTAATTAACAAAAGATATGGCACTAACAGGTTTCCTAAATAAAATTTTCGGTAAAAAATCAGACAGGGACTTTAAAGAACTTTGGCCGATTGTTGAAAAAGTAAAAGAAGCTTATGAAACAATCAAAGATTTAAGCAATGATGAACTTCGTGCAAAGACATTAGAATTAAAACAAAAAATTAAAGATTATGTCAGCGAAGAAGAAACAGAAATTGCAAATCTTAAGGCAAAGGCAGAATCTGAAGAAACAGATATTACCGAAAGAGAAGCTATTTATGAACAAATAGATAAAATTGAGCAAAAAGTACTGGATAAAATGGAAGAAGTATTGGATGAAATTCTTCCTGAAGCTTTTGCTATTGTAAAATCTACGGCAGCGCGTTTTTTCCATAACGATACTATTGAAGTTACAGCTACTGATTTTGATAAAAACCTTGCAGCCACACAAGAATATGTTACAATTAAAGGTGATAAAGCCTATTACAGCAACCGTTGGATGGCAGGAGGTAATGAAATCAAATGGGATATGATTCATTACGATGTTCAACTCATGGGAGGAGTTGTTCTGCATCAAGGGAAAATTGCTGAGATGGCTACCGGTGAAGGTAAAACATTAGTGGCAACTTTGCCCGTATTTTTAAATGCGCTGACTGGTCGTGGTGTTCATATTGTAACCGTAAACGACTATTTGGCTAAGCGTGATGCCGAATGGATGGGAACTATATTTGAGTTTCATGGTTTATCGGTTGATTGTATTGATAAGCATCAACCAAACTCAAACGAACGAAGAAAAGCTTATTTGGCTGATATAACCTATGGTACAAACAACGAATTCGGTTTTGATTATCTTCGTGATAATATGGCAATCAGCCCCGATGATTTGGTTCAACGAAAACATCACTACACGATTGTGGACGAGGTAGATTCGGTTTTAATTGATGATGCACGAACCCCCTTAATTATTTCAGGACCAATACCTAAAGGCGACCAACAACTATTTGGTGAATTTAAGCCTTATGTTGTTAAATTAATGAATGCACAACGTAAATTAGTAACACAACTTTTGGTAGATGCTAAAAAACTAATTAGCGAAGGAAACACCAAAGAAGGTGGAATACTTCTTTTAAGAGCATTTAAAGGATTACCAAAAAACAAAGCCATTATTAAATATTTAAGTGAAACAGGAATTAAAGCTTTGCTTTTAAAAACAGAAGATATTTATTTGGCTGAAAACGCCAAGCGTATGCCTGAAATCACAGAAGATTTATATTTTGTGATTGAAGAAAAAACCAATTCAATTGAGCTGACTGAAAAAGGGCATGATTTAATTGCAGCCGATGTGGGTGATAAAGAATTTTTTGTCCTACCTGATATCGGATCAGAAATTGCAAGAATTGAAAAATCAGACTTACCGGAAAATAAAAAACTGGCTGAAAAAGACAAAATGATTTCTGATTATGCAATAAAATCCGAAAGGGTACATACCATTAACCAGTTGCTGAAAGCATATGCCATGTTTGAAAAAGATGTGGAGTATGTGGTTATTGATAATAAAGTAAAAATTGTAGATGAACAAACCGGTCGTATTATGGAAGGACGCCGGTATTCCGATGGTTTGCATCAGGCTATTGAAGCAAAAGAAAACGTAAAAGTAGAAGCTGCTACTCAAACATTTGCTACCATTACTTTACAAAACTATTTCCGTATGTATCATAAGCTTGCAGGTATGACCGGGACTGCCGAAACCGAAGCAGGAGAGTTTTGGGATATCTATAAATTAGATGTAGTGGTAGTACCTACAAACAAACCCATTGCAAGAGATGATAAAGAAGATTTGGTTTATAAAACCAAACGCGAAAAATACAATGCCGTTATCAACGAAATTGTTGAGCTGGTAAAACAAGACAGAGCTGTACTAGTAGGTACCACTTCGGTAGAAGTATCTGAGCTATTGAGTAAGATGCTTAATATCCGGAAAATTAAACATAATGTTTTGAATGCGAAATTACACGCACGCGAAGCAGAAATTGTTGCAGAAGCAGGTCAAGAACGTACCGTAACCATTGCAACCAATATGGCAGGGCGTGGTACCGATATTAAATTAAGCGACCGTGTTAGAGAACAAGGAGGTTTGGCAATTCTTGGTACGGAACGGCATGAATCAAGGCGCGTTGACCGCCAATTACGTGGTCGTGCCGGTCGTCAAGGAGACCCGGGTTCTTCACAATTTTTTGTATCGCTCGAAGATGATTTGATGCGTATGTTTGGTTCTGACCGTATTGCAAAGCTCATGGACCGAATGGGACTGGAAGAAGGCGAAGTAATTCAGCACTCGATGATTAGCAAATCTATAGAGCGTGCACAAAAGAAAGTTGAAGAAAACAACTTTGGTATTCGTAAACGATTACTTGAATATGACGATGTGATGAACTCTCAACGGGAAGTTGTGTATAAACAACGTCGTCATGCTTTGTTTGGAGAACGATTGGGTGTAGATATTGCAAATATGATTTACGATGTTTGCGATTCCTTGATTGCAGCTCATCACGGATATTCAGACTTTGAAGATTTTAAATTAGATGTTTTAAGAATACTTTCTACCGAAGCACCTTTTGATGAAAGTGATTTTATGAAGCTCGGAGCAAACGAGCTTGTTGAAATGCTATATGAAGCTGCATTAAAAACATTTGAACAAAAAACAAAACTTATTGCAGAGCAATCTTATCCGGTAATTAAAAAAGTGTATGAAACACAAGGTCATCAGTACGAAAATATTTTAGTGCCGGTAACTGATGGAAGCCGTATCCTGCAAGTAATTGTTAATTTGAAAGACGCTTATGAGTCGCAAGCGAAGGAAGTAGTAAAAGCTTTTGAAAAAACTACAATTTTAGCAACAATAGATGAATCGTGGAAAGAACATCTGCGAGAAATGGATGATTTAAAACAATCGGTTCAAAATGCAACCTATGAACAAAAAGACCCACTCTTAATTTATAAGTTTGAGTCTTATGAGTTGTTTAAAAATATGGTGGATAAAAATAATCGTACAATTGTTTCATCATTACTTAAAGCACAAATACATTTTAGCGACCCATCGGATGTTAAACAAGCACACGCTCCGAAAAAATTAGATATGAGTAAATATAAAACTCAAAAATCGGATTACAACGAACAATCAGGAGGTGAAGCACCAAGAAAAAAAGAAAAAATTCAACCGGTACGTGTTGAAAAGAAAGTAGGCAGAAACGACCCGTGCCCTTGTGGTAGTGGTAAAAAATACAAACATTGTCATGGAAGATTGGGATAATTTATTAAAAAAATCAATTCAAGATATTTGCTTGTCTATTGTCGAAAAAAATTACAAATATTCAGGTTTTGAACAATTTAACAAGCAATTTTTTAATCTATTCGGGCTTAGTTTACCTTTCGACAAGAAAGAATATGACTTAATGAGTAAAAATGAAGTATATAAACATATATGCAATACTGCATTAGAAAATATTCAAAATCAAATAAAATATTTAAGCAATATCATACATCCTATTGTTTCAACTATTTATAAAAGAGGAGATTATAAAAATATACAGGTACCATTTATTATTGCAGGTAATTCAATTAATGTTACAGCAGATTTAGAAATGGCATACCAAACGAATAGTGAATATGTAATATATCATTCGTTACTTAAACATATCATTTCTGAAAAATTCATAGCTCATTGTAAAATAAATGAAGAAGAATACCTATTTAATAAAACGAAAAGATTAGATATTGAATTATTAAATCTCGAAAATTTATATCAAGATATATTTATTAGAAAAAAGGAAAGTATTATTCCTCTTTTACTTAAGGCACAAATACATTATAACGATTCCCCACCAATAACAGAACGTAAAAAACCGGTAAAAGAAAAAGAAAAGATTCAACCGGTACGTGTTGAAAAGAAAGTAGGCAGAAACGACCCTTGCCCTTGTGGTAGTGGTAAAAAATACAAACATTGTCATGGGAAATTAGGATAATAAAAAAGGGTTCCTATTAATCGAAACCCTTTTTTTTATAAAAATTGAGTGATTATACAGAAAATTGCAGATACTTTATTCTTAATCATCACTACTAAGTCCCATAAACATAACAACATAGTATAGTAATGTAGCTAATGAGGTTAAAGCAGCCACTACATAAGTCATGGCAGCCCATTTCAAAGCATCCTTTGCTTTTTGATAATCTGTTCCTCCAACAATTCCTTTATGCTTCATCCATTCTAAAGCCCTTCGGCTGGCATCAAATTCAACCGGTAAAGTAACAAAACTGAATAAAACAGAAATAGCATATCCTACAATTCCCAAAAGCAATAGCCATGGAGCTGCGTTCATTAAAAACATACCACCAAGTAGTGCCCAAGTACTAATTTGCGCACCTAGCTGAGCCAAAGGCACTAAGCCGGAGCGAACATGCACCCAAAAATATTTACGGTTATGTTGCAATGCATGACCGGTTTCATGTGCTGCAACAGCTACCGATGCAATACTATTACCATTATATACAACAGGACTTAATGCTATAGTTTTGTTTGCAGGATTATAATGATCGCTTAAATATCCTCTTGCAGGCATAATATTGACATCGTGAATGCCGTAATCGGCTAACATCATTTCAGCAACTTGCCTTCCTGTAAGAGAATAAGGCAAGGACTGCATAGAATATTTTTTAAATTTATTCTGAAATTGAATGCTTACTATATAACTAATTACTGTTAACAGAATAAAAAATGTCCAAATTCCCATAATTTTAGTTTTTAGTTTCACCGGGTAGGAAACAAAGTTTGTTCCACACATGAAATACAGACATTTTGACATAAAAAAAGCCATTAAAGTGTCAAAAAAACACAAATAATGGCTTTTAAATGTAAATTTTCGGATTCTATAGTAAAAAGCTCAGTAAAATACCTGCTGCAACAGCCGAACCGATTACTCCGGCAACATTTGGTGCCATAGCATGCATCAATAGGTGGTTGGTCGGATCTTCTTTCAAGCCCATATTTTGAACTACCCGCGCACTGTCAGGTACTGCCGAAACACCTGCCGCACCAACCAAGGGATTAATTTTATCACCTTCGCGCAAAAACAAATTCATTATTTTGGCAAATATTAAACCTCCCGCAGTGGCAATCATAAACGATAATGCTCCTAAAACAAAAATCAACATTGATTCCGGAGAAAGAAAAACATCGGCTTGTGTTGATGCACCAACGGTTACTCCCAAAAGAATAGTAACCATATCAATCATTGATGTTCGTGCGGTTTCCGCAAGACGCTTAGTTACACCCGATTCTTTTAATAAGTTACCAAAAAACAACATTCCCAGTAATGGCAATGCACTCGGCGATATAAAACCGGTAAGTATTAAGCCTACAATCGGAAAAATTATTTTCTCCAACTTGGTTACTGCCCGTGGTGGTTTCATCTTAATTAATCGCTCTTTTTTACTGGTCAATAATTTCATAATCGGAGGCTGAATAACCGGAACTAAAGCCATATACGAATAGGCAGCAATAGCAATAGGTCCTATAAGGTTTTTCACAGTTGTCCCATCAGGTAAAATATTAATCCCATTTGCCAATTTTGAAGAAAGGAAAATCGCAGTAGGTCCATCGGCACCACCGATAATACCAATAGCACCGGCTTCAGGAGCTGCAAAACCTAAAAGTAATGCACCTATAAAAGTTAAGAAAATACCTACTTGTGCAGCCGCTCCCAAAAGCATCAAGCGCGGATTAGATATTAATGACGAAAAATCGGTCATGGCACCAATACCCAAAAATATCAATGGAGGATATATCCCTTTTACCACCCCCATATATAAATAACTCATAACACTTCCTTGCTCATAAATACCTAATTGCAAACCGGCATTTTGTAAAAAAGGAATATTTCCTATCAAAATTCCTGTACCTATAGGAACAAGAAGCAAAGGTTCATAGTCATACTTTATGGCAAGAAAAATAAAAATCAAGCCTACGGCAATCATTACAACATGCCCTAAAGTGGCATTTCTAAAACCGGTAAATTTCAAAAAGGTATTTAAACCTTTCATTGCTCCCGACTGATGATCAACCGGTTGATATTGACTTGTTTGGTGTATGTTTGCATTATTTTGGGCAATGGCTTTTTCGGGTTTGACAAAAACCAACCAAAGAATTGACAAAATACTTATTATTGCAAATACTGTTAATAGTCGTTTCACTTTTTTATATTTTTAAGTTTTATTATTGCTTAATAGATTAATAATTAAATTCAATCTAAAATCCCGAAGCCGGTTTTATTTGTAAAAACATTAAAAATAAATATCCGTTTCAAAATTAATTAACAAATCCGCTCAGGATTCATTTACAAATATTTTACTTGTTTAGATTAAATGCATAATTATAATATCGAACAAACAATAAGCTAATTATATGAATTTTATACAATTTCCAGTAAAACATCGTTTTGTAATACGGAATCGCCTTGTGCAACTTGAATACTTTTAATAGTACCACCTTTTTCTGCCAATACCTGATTTTCCATCTTCATGGCTTCCATTATTAAAAGCTTGTCTCCGGCATTAATCGTATCGCCTACTTTTACAAAAATTTGCAAAATAGTTCCGGGTAATGGAGCTACCACTTTTGTTGCTGTTCCACTAATATTCTTTTTTATTTTTCGCTCTTTAATAGTTGGGCTGGGAACTTTTGAACGTACCAGTTTAGGAGTTTTCGGCTTTTTAATTTCTTTTTCAAGTTCAACTTGATACTTTGTTCCGTTTACTTCAATTTCCGCTATATTGTCTTCGATATTTAGTATCTCAACATCGTAAGCATGTCCGCGTATCGTAAATTTATATGTTTTCATCTTAAGTACTTTTTATTATTTTAATGATTTATCTTAAAGGCTGGCGCATACTATATATTTTAGAACTCCAAGGAGAATACACCCTTGCCACTCGTTTTATGGTCATAATATGCTCTTCATCGTCATGAAGTTCGTTTAAATGCAGATGCAAAGCCATCGAAATTGCAGCTACCTCAGAACCGGAAATACTTAAATCTTCTTTATCGGCAATTTCTCCAAGCCCCCTTTTTCGTAAGCTTAATCGGGCTTGTAGGTTTATCAATCTTGGTAAACTGTTAAAAACAAAGTACAACAAAACCAATGCTGTAAATACAATCAAATAACCTACTAAGGCAATAATTAAATTATCGGCATTTAAAGCCTCTGTATTAATATCTAAAAAAATCATATCCTAAGTTTATAATGGTAAATTTGAATGTTTTTTGGGAGGATTTGTATCCTTTTTAGTAGCCAGTGTTTGCAGTGCTCTGATAATTCTAAAGCGGGTATTGCGCGGCTCAATTACATCATCAATATAACCGTATTTTGCAGCTTGATAAGGATTTGCAAAATTATGTACATATTCATCCTCTTTCTTTTTAATAAACTCTTTACGTTCCTGTGTATCTTTAATTTCTCTAATCTGTCTTCCTTCAAGAATTTCAATAGCTCCTTTGGGTCCCATAACCGCAATTTCGGCAGAAGGCCAAGCATAATTAAAATCGCCTCTTAATTGCTTGGAACTCATAACATCATGTGCACCACCGTATGATTTTCGCAAAGTAATTGTAATTTTAGGAACTGTAGCTTCGCCATAAGCAAAAAGCAGTTTAGCTCCATGAATAATGATACCTCCATATTCTTGTGCACTTCCGGGTAAAAATCCGGGAACATCTACCAAAGTAACAATAGGTATATTAAAAGCATCGCACATGCGAACAAAACGAGCTGCTTTTCGTGAAGCATCTATATCTAAAACTCCGGCAAGAAAATTAGGTTGATTAGCTACTATCCCAACGGGGCGACCATTAAACTTTGCAAAACCCACTACTATATTTTTAGCATAATGCCTGTGAAACTCCAAAAACTCTTCCCTATCTACAATCGTGTAAATAATATCTTTAACATCGTAAGGATGATTTGGATTTTCAGGAATAATTTCATTTAATTCATCATTAATACGGTCAATGGGGTCGGTACAAGGAGTAATAGGTGGGTCTTCAAGGTTGTTTTGTGGCATATACTCCAATACTTTGCGTATTAATAATAAACCTTCCTCTTCATCATCGGCTCTAAAATGCGACACGCCTGAACGCGTTGAATGTACATTTGCACCCCCTAAATCTTCAATGGTAATATCTTCACCGGTAACCGTTTTCGTAACTTTAGGCCCGGTAACAAACATATAACTTGTTTTATCGCTCATAATAACAACATCGGTCAGAGCCGGAGAATAAACAGCACCGCCGGCACAAGGACCAAATATGGCAGAAATTTGTGGCACCACACCTGATGCCATAATATTTCGTTGAAATATATCGGCATAACCTGCTAAACTATTTACTCCTTCTTGGATACGTGCACCTCCGCTATCGTTAATTCCAATTATGGGTGCTCCTACTTTCATTGCCTGATCCATTACTTTGCATATCTTTTTTGCATAAGTTTCGGACAATGAGCCTCCAAATACGGTAAAGTCTTGTGCATACACATAAACAACTCGCCCGTCAATAGTACCATGTCCGGTAACTACTCCATCACCCAAAAACTTTTTGTCTTGCATACCAAAATCGGTACAACGATGGGTTACAAACATATCCATCTCTTCAAAACTGCCTTCGTCCAAAAGCATCTCTATCCGTTCACGTGCAGTAAATTTACCTTGTTCGTGTTGTTTATCAATCCGTTTTTCTCCACCTCCAAGACGTGCCTTTTGGCGATAATCAATTAGTTGTTTAATTTTTTCTTGCCTGTTCATGTTTTTATTTTTATTCTGTGAGTATTTTTTTACTTACTGCAAAATTCGGTTAAAACACCAAAAGTAAATTTAGGATGCAAAAAACCAATATTTAGACCTTCTGCACCCTTTCTGGCTTTTTTATCAATGGTTTTAATCCCTTTTTCTGCAACTTCCGATAATGCTTTATCCGTATTATCTACAGCAAAAGCAATATGATGAATACCTTCACCTCTTTTTTCGATAAACTTAGCCACGGGACTTTCCGGCGATGTTGCCTCCAAAAGTTCAATCTTGGTTTGCCCGACTTTAAAAAATGCAGTTTTTACCATTTGGTCTTTTACTTCTTCAACAGCATAACATTTTAAGCCCAAAATATCTTCATAATACTCTTTGGCTTTTTCAAGATTTTTTACAGCAATTCCAATATGCTCTATATGAGATAAATCCATAATTATATAAGTATTTAAAGTTTAGATACAACAAAAGTAAATCGGTAAGTTAAGCAATAATATGATAAATATCAATATTTCTAGATATTTTAAATGATATACAACATATTGTTATTTGCCGATTTTATTCACTATTTTTGTTAAAATCTAAATTATAAGCTATTATGAATATTGTACTGTTAGACGCTGCTACATTAGGCGAAGACTTGAATATTAGTGAAATAGAAAAATTCGGAAACCTTAAAGTATATCAAATAACAAAATCCGAAGATACCAGCAAACGTATTGCAGAAGCCGATATTATTATTACCAATAAAGTAATAATCGGAAAAAAGGAGTTGGAATGTGCCCCAAAATTAAAATTAATTTGTGTTGCTGCTACCGGCATGAACAATATTGATATTCCTGAGGCAGAAAAACATGGTATTCAAGTTAAAAATGTAAAAAACTACTCAACCGAAGCGGTCGCACAGCATACAATTAGTATGATATTGGCTTTGCAAAACTCACTGTTAGCATATGCGGCAGAAACTAAATCGGGGAATTGGTCGATTTCGCCGATTTTTACCATGCTAAATCATCCTTTTTATGAGTTAAAAGGCAAAAAACTTGGAATTATCGGTTATGGTTCTATTGGTAAACGTGTTGCTAAAATTGCAGAAGTTTTCGGTATGGAAATTTTAATTGCCAAACGTAAAGGAGTTAAATATAAAGATAATTTCCGAGTAGATTTTAACTATATTTTACATGAAAGCGATATTATCAGTATTCATACCCCTTTAAGCGAAGAAACGTATAACTTATTTACACTGAATGAATTTAAACAAATGAAAAAATCGGCTGTAATAATAAATACTGCACGCGGAGGCATCATTAACGAAACGGATTTATACGAAGCTTTAAGCAATAAAATCATACGCGCAGCGGCTATTGATGTTACAGAAAAAGAGCCTATTCCTGCAAATAACCCTTTATTAGAGCTGGACAATGTAATTATTACACCACATATTGCTTGGACATCGGTAGAAAGCCGCAGAAAATTATTAGAAGGAATTTTGGCAAATATCAAAGAATTTTTGAGCTAAATAGTTTTTCTTTTGAAACTATCAAATCTTATAAAAAGAATTATTTTAAACAGGTTTTCACAATAATATTTTATATTTTAGTACAATATTTTAAA
>Ga0256840_1004008_pt1 | contig 11363 bp, 6 predicted proteins | sample 355202metaG_FD_185969 | JGI IMG/M metagenome (GOLD analysis project Ga0256840, IMG submission 185969) | Hydrothermal vent microbial communities from Mid Atlantic Ridge, Atlantic Ocean - 355-202 | ecosystem: Environmental > Aquatic > Marine > Hydrothermal vents | place: Atlantic Ocean: Mid...
TCAAATTTTTTGGAGTAGTTTATCATTGCCGAAATATTGGTAAATGAAAACATATTAAAGTTGAAATAATTCAATGAATACCGATGGTATATGTCATTACTCAAATTTCTATTCCCATAAAATAAGCTGTTATAACTTGTAACAACGCTACCGCCTGCTATTTTATCTATCCCCGAAAAATCTGTATTTAAAGAATATCGAAATGTCAACGATTCAGACTTTTTAAGATCAACCTTTGCATAAAAGTCTGGCAGCAGTTTTGTTGTTTTCCATAATTGCGATAAATCTAACTGCTTATTTTTTGTTTCAAACAAATGAAGCTTTAGACCTGGGTTAAAAACAAATTTTCCCAATTTCAACTTATAGTGCAGTCCCGCATAAATATCCACAAAATCATAGGATACTTCATTTTTGAAGGCATTATCAATAACCTCACGTTGAGCACCATGCTGAAGGGTCTGCGCAATATTGGAAAGCAGGCTTTGACCATGAATCACATTCCCAAATGTCAAATTCAAATGATTTTTTTTGTTAAGAATGTAATAATAATTTAAAGCAGCCTCAAATTTATTCGTGGTGATTTCCTTGAATTGAGTAATGTTGAATGGTGTGTTTTCTTCAAGTAGCGGAATCTGTGATAAAAATGGCTGCTGTGATGAAATGAGATTATAACTAGGTATTTGTTTTTTATATAAGTGCTGTATATCTACCGAAAAAATATTTTTAGCATTGGCAGTATAATACCCTGCAAGGCTCTGTTCAATGGAAAAGGGTGATTTCTCTCTTTGTGAACTGATGTCATTCACTGTACTCTCAAAAGTTGCCCTTCGAAAATTTTCCTCATTAATTCTTCCTTTCTTTAGAATGGCATTATAATCTAAATACAGATTATCATTGGGCTCAAAAGTAGCGGATAACTTTACCAACCCTGATTCATTTTTTTGATTGGTTTCTGCGTTAGTAACCTCTTCCCTTTCAGATTCTGTTGTGATGTATTTATTTATGGAGCGAGTTTCTAAATCTGTCTTATTAAACGAGGCAATAGCAAACCCTTGCAGTCGGAATTTTTTAGAAAGGGAGTGGTTAAAATTCAGTGCCCCGAGTTTTGAATTAAAATTTTTAGCCCTATTATTTTTCATAAAGGAAATCCCCAATTCATCAGAGGCTAAATTTAATGACGATCCTCCTTTTCGCATCAGATTTTTTAGCCCCCCGCTGAACCGAAAGTAATCATTCAGTGTGAATGCCTGCTTGCCTATATTGTTGGCATCTCCGATAAAATTTATGGTGGTCTTTGGGCTATAGTAAAAAATATTTGGGTGGACAAAATACTTTTCTTTAATCCCACCACCTACTTCCACATCCCCGAACACTAAGTTTTTCTTCCCCTCTTTCAGTTTAATATTCAAGGCTATACTTTCGTCATTATCCAATCCTCTTGTTTGCTTTATTTCATTGTAATCTCGTAGCACTTCCACTTTATCAATGGCGTTGGCAGGTAGATTTTTTGTGGCTAATTTGGGGTCTCCATCAAAAAATTCTTTCCCTTCTACTAGTAGTTTGTTCACTTTTTTACCTTGAAATTTTACATTGCCTTCCTTGTCTACTTCTAGTCCAGGCAGTTTTTTTAACACATCTTTTAGCTTCCTTTCTTTTCCGGTTGTAAAAGCATCCGTTTTATATACAATGGTATCACCTTCCATTGTTACTGGCATTGTGTGTACAAACTCGACGGCATCAAGTTCATATTCCTTTGCTTTCAAAATAATATTTTGCTTGATGTCAGCATCTCCAGTGGTAATTGGTATTTCCTCCGCCACATATCCCAAATATGAAACACGCAATAGGTATTGATTACCAGCGGGCAACGACAACTGATATTTTCCCTCTTCATTAGTTATTGCATAGGCCTGCATTTCATTGCTCGTTGTATTCAGTGCAATTACATTGGCTAGTTCTAATGGGCTATCCACAGAATCTGTTACTATTCCTCTCACTTTCACATTTTGTGCTAGCACAGTAAATGATGCCAAACAAAACAATATGAATAATGTAGCAGTTTTAAGGCGCATCGTTTTTTTTAAAGAGGAATAGTAAAAATTATCAAAACAGATATTATCCTTCAATCTTTATTTCTATACTATTTCCGTCACCCTTTTTTCCTCTATGTTGATATGATTTTTCCATCTGCTTCATTTTCTTTTCTACAATTTTATCATATACTTCCTGCGTCACTACTTTACCAGATTTTGGTTCCTTCAAACTCAATTTTTCTTTGGGGTTAAGTACCAGCTTGTTACAAATCATCACCTGACTTCCATCATTGACTTCCAGTATTAACCCTGGCAATCCCCAATAATTTGAAGGGCCGTGAGCAACAGGGATTTCTGTTGTGTACCATGCCACAACCTTAACTGTTTTTGTGATTTTCTCCTCATTTTCATTACCATCTGTTATTGTTCTTTTAACTTCTTCTACCTCTCTAGTCGTGGTTGCTTTGTAACAGGTATAATCACCAATTTTTTTGGTTTCACTTTCCAATTTCCATTCTTGTTTTTTGGCATCATCCATAATTAAAAATGGTTTACCGAAAAATTCATTTTGATTTACATAGCGTTCTTCTTTTGTATTCCGATATAATATATCGGAGCCTCCCGCCATGATAATTTGGATACCTCCTTGCTGAATGCCGCCTAAGCTTTCCTGCTCTTTATAAATCGATTGCTCTTTGTCGAAAGTAAGAACATACTCCTTTTCAAATTGTTTTTTGAGCATTTCATTAAGCATCTGCTGTTGCGCCGTCGCCACCTTTGTGCTATCCATTTTTATCGTCATTTTACGTTTTGTTTTGTAAAATGCTTTGCCTTGAAAATCTTGTGCCATGCCCGTGATTAGGCTGAAAATAAATGCTACAGTTGTTAGAATTTTATTCATCATTCAAATATTTAGAGTTTTAAAATTACGTGGCAAATATGAAAAATCAGCTTTATGATTTGGGTTAATGAGTGTTAACGTGTGTTAAGCAATTGCGTGAATAGGATTTAACTTCCTATTTTCGAGGTATGAATCATAAAAAGTATTCACTGATTTTGTATATAATTATTTCAACCGTTGCATTGACGATTGCAATACAAGTGTATTGGAATTATAAAAACTATGAAATAAATACCCAACGATACAAAAATGAGGTACAAATTAGTTTGGACAATGCAGTTGAAAATTATTACGCCAACCTGGCGAAGGAAAATAATTTTGCTTTTGTGGAAATTCAGTCCGATTCAATAGGTCATAACACCAAGCAGTCATCAGAAATCACATTTGATACTACTTTTTTGAAATCTACATTGGATGGGATAGACCGTCAATTCAACAATGATACAGTTTACCATAAAAAAAATATAAGGGGCTTTACCCAAATTATAGATTCTAACAGCGGTATTACTTTTATAAATGACACAATGAAGCGAGTGACCATTGTCAGGGGAAAAAAGGAAACAGATAGCCTGAGATTAATCAAAGGTATTACCTCCATTTATATATCCCTCAATAGAGACTCCCTAGATTTTGAAAAACTCAATCTAATGATAAAAAAAGAGCTACGGCGGAAGAATATTTCTATTGCCTATACACTCACACATTACAACAACGATGTCGAGACCAACAGATTTCAAGCGGCTACTTTTGCAGGAGACCCTTTTAAAACCCTCGCCAAGTCTACCTATTTAAAAAGTGATGAAAAACTTGAAATGATATTTCCCAACGAAACAAAAGTCATTTTGAAAAGAGGGGTACTTGGAATTTTACTATCATCAATACTGGCTATTGCTATCATTGCTTCCCTGTTCTTTTTGTTACATATCATTAAAAAACAAAAAGCATTGGCTGAAATAAAAAATGATCTGATTAGTAATATCACACACGAATTCAAAACCCCAATCACAACTATTTCCACGGCTGTAGAGGCAATGAATAGCTTTAATATATTAAATGACAGTGCTAAAACCAAAGAGTACCTATCTATCTCAGACCATCAACTAAAAAAACTAAGTTTGATGGTAGAAAAGTTACTAGAAACGGCAGTACTTGACAGTGACAAACTAATGCTCCAAAAAGAGCCTATTGATATTGTTTGGCTAATTGAAGAGTGTGTAAAAAAGCAGGAATTTGTGAACGAACAAAAACATATTTCCTTTTCTTCAAATGTTAAGACATTGTTCATAGACATAGACGCCTTTCATTTTGAAAATGCCATTGCAAATCTGATTGACAACGCTATAAAATATGGAGGAAATTCAATTGAGGTAAGTGTAAATGTTGTCTTAGACATTCTTGAAATTAAAGTTGCCGACAATAATCAAAATAGCATTGATAAAAACCAAAGGAACAAGATTTTTGATAAATTCTATCGCATTCCGAAGGGAAACACCCATGACGTAAAAGGTTTTGGAATAGGGTTATATTATACTAAAAAAATCATTGAAAAACATGGAGGAGTTATCTCATTAGGGTCAGATACAAAAAACACTGTTTTCAAAATTAAAATTCAGGCATGAGTGAAATAATAAAAATACTATTAGCGGAAGATGAGCCTAGCCTAGGACAAATAGTAAAAGAAAGTTTGGAAACAAGAGGCTTTGAAGTGATACTATGCACCAATGGAGAGGAGGCATATAAAAAATATACGACAGAAAGGCCAGCACTATTAGTGTTAGATGTCATGATGCCGATCAAGGATGGATTCACATTAGCAAAGGAGATTCGTAACGAGAATGGAAGTATTCCTATCATTTTTTTAACAGCAAAGTCTCAGGCAAAAGATGTGGTAGAAGGCTTTAATCATGGAGGCAATGATTATTTAAAAAAACCTTTCTCTATGGAAGAATTGATTGTCAGAATCAATGCCTTACTAAATAGAATTCGCCTGAAACAAAATTCAGAATCCATTTCGTTGGGTAGTTATGTTTTCAATTATAAAAAGCAAACCTTAGTTTTCGAAAACGAATCTCAATTACTGACCCATAGAGAGTCAGAATTATTATACCATCTTTCTGAAAAGAAAAACGAAATCCTAGATAGGACCTATATTTTGAAAAAACTTTGGGGTGATGATGATTTTTTTAATGCCCGCAGTATGGACGTTTTCATAACCAAACTACGGAAGAAACTCAAAAAAGATGAAAATGTGCAAATCCTAAATGTTCGTGGGTTTGGCTATAAATTGATTTGTTGATTGACGTGTGCCATTGGTTGACCCTATTTTTCAACGTTATCGTTTCAAACTGTTAATGCCTAAAATATTAAAGTCCCCTTTATTCAACGCCTTAGAATTTTCGGGAAATACCAAGAAAATAATACCGGCTTAACAGGGCGAGAAAGTTTAACATAATTCGCCGTTAATAGTTTTACAGGGGTGGTAGCCGACGTTCAATCAAATTTTATTGAAGGGACGGTTAGGGGAACAATAGACGGATTAATTGAAACATCTACCGAAACCCGTGATATTCCGAATTCATGTAATTGGAAGAAGCCATTTTTTTAATTGTACCCCTTTTGTCTTAGTCCTGATTTTTGAACGAATAAAAAAAACATTACTTTTATGTTGCTAATCCATAATCATTTTATAATGAATATTAAACGAGTTCTTAAAGCGGTATTTTTTCTTACTTTTTTTTATTCTTCTTTGCTTTGCGCACAAAACAATAAAAAACTCGACAGTCTTTTAAATCTTTATAGAATTCAGAAAGATGATACAATTAAAGCAGAGCTTATAAACCACATCATACAAATAGAGCTTTATAGCAACCCTGAAAGCGCAAGAGTATATATTAATGAGATTATTGACCTCTCTAAAAAAATTAATTATAGCATAGGTGAAGCGAAAGGTTATTATCGTTTAGCTGGTTATTTTTTTAATCGTGATGAGTTAGACTCAGCAGAAGTTTATTTTAAAAAATCAATGCAATTAAATAACAACATCAACAACTTAAAAGGTGTTGTAAATGATAATGAACAACTTGGCTTACTCTTTTCACGCAAAAAAGATTTTGAATCGGCCTTTTACTACTTAAATAAGAATGTAGTGTTGTACAACAATAGAGATAGCACTTCAAGTACTCAAGAGACCGCTTTTAAATATATAGGATCTACATTTCATACGATGGCAAATGCATATACAAATCTTGGCATGTACAAGCTTGCGCTAGAAAAAGAATTTCGGGCGTTAAAGTTATATGAGAAAACAGGAAATGAACTTTTTATTGCTGATGCAAAAAATTCTTTAGGTGTCATTGAGAGTGAATTGGGGAATCACAAACAAGCGTTAATTTATCTGGATGATGCACAAAAGATATATAAAATTAATAATGACGTTTTTTTCCAAGTGCTTTCAATTATTAATATAGGAGTGGCATTTGATGGACTTAAAGAACATGAAAAAGCGATTGAAAATTACAAAACAGGAATTGACCTTGCTAAGGCTAATAATTATAAAGGACGAGAGGGATTATTGTGGTCTAATATGGGAGTTTCATATAATTCAATAGGTAAAAGCAAAGAAGGGATGAGAAGTTATAGAAATGCCTTAAGATTATTTAAAGAATTAGGTTACCCTTTGGAAGCTTCGTCAACTTACAGCAATATTGGCAAATATTTTAATACGACTACTACACTTGATAGCGCACTATACTACTTAAATAAAGCAATAGCTATTTCAGATTCGACAGGCCTTAAGAAAGTATCTGCTGAGGCTTATAGTCATAGGTCAGAGACCTATAAAAAGCTAGGCAATTACAAACTCTCGTTAGTAGATTATAAATCATATAGCCAATTAAAAGATAGCATATTTAATAAAACTAAATCACAGCAAATCGAGGAATTGCGTACTATATACGAAACCAAAAAAAAAGAACAGGAAATTAAAATTCAAAAGAATGAAATTGACTCATTAAATATAAAACAAAAAGTTAATAACCTACAACGTCTGCTATTAGGCATTGGATTACTTCTGGCGCTAATGGGTGTTTATGCGTTGTTTCAACGGAATACGCGTAACAAGATAGCCAAAGAAAAAGTAGAGGTAGAATTGGAGTTTAAAACAAAAGAACTCACCACACATGCACTTCATCTGGCAAAAAAGAACGAGGTGCTGAAGGGTTTAAAATCTAAAGCTCAAACCTTAAAAGCATCTTCTAACGAGAGAAACGGTTACCAAATGCTGATACAAACTATCAACTTTGACCTTCAAGATGACAACAACTGGGAGAGTTTTAGCGGCTATTTTGAAGAAGTACATACAAATTTTAATAGCATAGTACAGCAAAGATATCCTGATGTTACTTCCAATGATTTACGTCACATGGCATTATTAAAAATGAATTTATCTTCTAAAGAAATTGCTAATATTTTAAACATCTCAAATGATGGTATCAAAAAAGCAAGACAGCGACTTAGAAGAAAATTGGGGATATCTTCAGAACAGTCTTTAGAGGCATTGGTTATTGCCATTTAGTATTATCAAATAATTAGGATACACGTCACCTGTATTTATAGGTGTTTTTTGCATGTACCCCTTTTGTACCCACCACTTTTTTTTATTGTTAAAACCGGCTCTTTACGTTTGCATGGTCATCGAATTGACATGCAGTTTTTGTGGTGACTTGCTCAGCTGGGGCTGCAGGCCTTAACCAAGCAAGTAATACTTCAAGACATTTTTTACAACAAAAATTAAAAATTATGAACTTATTAAAGAAAAATTTTGAACTGTTCCAATTCCTCGGAAAGCCCCTTAAAACAATTAAAAACCAAGTGAGCAACGCACAAAAACAACCGCTCTGGTTTTTTAGCAGTTTAATAATCTTATTACTATCCTGTAATGCGTGTAGCGAAGATGAGAATAACCTAAAACCAGACATACCCGGAGAAATTATAGAAGAAGCAGGCATTTCAGTTGATGCATTTGAAAAATATGAAGGTGAAATTGGTATGTTAATTAATGCGAGAAGCATTGCCAGAAAAGGGTACAAACCAACACAAGCAATGGTAACCATCAATTCCGCCAATGGAAATTTCTCTCAAACTATTGATTTGGATGAATTCTCTTATATGGGACAAATAAAAGTTCCTTTGGGAGGGTTAGACGCGGCAACTAGAAATGAATTAATAAACGGAGTTCCTGTCAGTGCAACGTTTCGTGATAAAAATGGCAGTAATATCTTAACAGATATCAGTTTAAATACTGTCTCATTTTTATCTAACCCCACACCAGTAAGCGTTAATGCATCAAGTCTTGAAGAAACGGATGAGGTAGCTACCATAGATTTAAATGAAAATACAAGCTACTACTTACAAAGAGTAGAAGAAGATGGGAGTCCTATAAACATGTCTATGCGCTGGAATCAAGCTGTTAACCATGGTCAAGTAATGACGATGAGTACCAATAACACTTTTGCAGGAGACCAACCGGATCATGTTTTTAATTTTATTCCTGTGCCTAACGAGCCTAATACATTTTTTATAAAAATTGAAGCTAATGGGTACCTATTATCTAATCAAATTGTTATTGATATTAGTGGCGGTATTGCCATACATTTGGCTCCTAAAAACTCGCATATATCTGGTGACCCATTTAATTATCCTAGTATTACTAACGTCTTTAAATTTAAGGTTGAAAAAGTAAATGATGGCGTTTATATCATTAAAAACAATGATAATTTGCCAATAAAAGTAGCAGCAGGTATAGGGCTTACCTATACCCATCCAAAAGGAGAAAGTATATATTTTCGTATTGTTTCTAAAGATATTGATTGGGCGGTACAACCTATTGCGACAAGCATTATAACGCCTGTACTTCCAGAAGCCTCCACAGCCTTTAGTTTTAATAGTACTTTGAAAAACTGTGGTAGCGGAAGTTTAGAACAAACCGTAGGGGTTGACTTTAGTGAAGAACGTTCTAACACTATTGGTTGGGAAGAATCTATCTCTATTAATAACACGAGTTCTCAAAGTATATCGGCAACCGTAGGCGTGGAGTTTGACGCCACTTTTTTTGGCACTGGAGCAACCTATAGTGCTTCACTAACTGCTGGCTTTGATTGGAGTCAATCTGTAACTAAAGAAACCTCTAACCATGGTTCTGAAACTGTTGTGAATAGTGAAAATTATTTTTCAACCCGAACCATTACAGTACCATCAGGAAAAGCTTCCTTGGTCTATGATGCTTATCAATTTTATGAAAATGTTCGTATTGATTATGTACAACGCTTACGAATGTCCGGCACAAACAAGGATGGCAATCAACTTACAGGTAAAGAAATTGAATCTTTGTTTCAGTTCACACGTTTTAATGGTGTTATTAATAAAGTAGAGGACTTTTCAGTTGTCTTTACTTTAAGAGGGTTTACCGTTTTGGATAAGTTTATTGAAACGCAGAGTAGTGTTGAAGACGTTCCTGCCAATTGTAATTAAATGATAAGCTATTTGAATGAGTAAAAAAGCAAGCTTATTGGTTGCTTTTTTTATATGTTATTAATAATTCCTCTCTCGTATTTGGCGAATAAAAAAAGGCTCTACATTTCTGCAAAGCCTTTTTAGCGCTCCTCCTCTTGGACTCGAACCAAGGACCCTCTGATTAACAGTCAGATGCTCTAACCAGCTGAGCTAAGGAGGAATTTATTTTCCAAATTCCTTTCTGATTACCTCACCAACTCGTGATGCTCTAACCAGCTGTCCCGATAGCTATCGGGAAAGGAGGAATTTTGAATCCCTAAAATTTGGGACTGCAATATTACCGCTACCAATTAAATTATCCAATAGTTTTGAAGTAAATTTTTCAAGTTTTATAATAAACTTTCCTACATCCCATTTTTCACCATTTTCATTTATTAGCAGATTGATTTCAAAACAAAAACCATCGTATTATCACCCTATAATATGCTATAACTAACAATATTACGACATAATGTCATTTTATTAAAGAATAGTGCCCATAAATAAGACATAATGGCGTGATTTTAGGCTAAAAATCAGTTGGTATAATATTTACTGTACTAAATATGAATTTGAAAATTAAATTAAAACTTAAAAATAACATTATGACACTTGTAAAATATAAAGACGATTTTAGGGATTTTACACCTACAACATTCAGCTCATTACTAGATAATTTCTTTACAGATACCGTAAAGTCATCAAACGTAAAAACATTTTTTCCAAAAGTAGATGTTGCAGAAACAGAAAAGGCATTCGAAATTAACTTGGCTGCACCGGGCATGAAAAAAGAAGATTTCAGCCTTGAAGTCTCTGATGGTCAATTAACTGTTACTGGAGAAAGAACCTTTGTAAATGATGAAGAAGGAAAGGTTTATCACACTGTAGAAACACAATATGGCGCTTTCACAAAAACATTTCACTTACCTGATAATATAAAAACAGATAAGATAGATGCGAAGTATGAAGATGGCATACTGAATGTTTTTCTTCCAAAAGATGAAAAGAAACTTTTGAAAAATTCAATTAAGGTAAAGTAGTTTTAGTAGTGAGTTAGGGTTGAGCCTTCGGATACAAGTCTGAAGGCTTTTTTATTTAAAACTAAACCTATTTCTTGCCTGAAAAATACTAACTTCGGGTTTTGTAATTAAAAGCTCACAATGAATTGGTCCAAACTACTTTCACATCATAGACTTAATGATAAAAAAAACCACGCCTCGACTGATAATGAAATAAGAAGTGCCTTTGAGCAGGATTACGATCGCATTATTTTTTCCCACCCATTCCGTAAATTACAAGACAAAACACAGGTTTTTCCGCTTCCAGAACATGATTTTGTGCACACTAGACTTACGCATAGTCTTGAGGTGTCAAGTGTCGGTAGGAGTTTAGGAAAAAAAGTTGGGGAGAAAATCATTAATTCACATCCGGAATTAAAAACGAATGGCTACACACAATTTGACTTTGGTGCCATCGTAGCAGCAGCATCGTTAGCACATGATTTAGGAAATCCTCCTTTCGGGCATTCAGGAGAGGAGGCATTGTCTGATTTTTTTAGAATCAATAAAAAAGGACTTTTTTTCAAAGATAAAATGACCGAAAAGCAATGGTCTGACGTTACCACATTTGAAGGCAATGCGCAAGGCTTTAGAATTCTTACCAAAGGAAAGCAAAAGGGATTGGCACTTACCATGGCAACTTTAGCCACTTTTACAAAATATCCTTGCGAATCATTATTAACAGAGAGAAACCCAAAACGGAAGAGTCAAAAAAAATACGGCATATTTCAATCCGAGAAAAATGCATTTGAAAATTTAGCGGATAAAGTAGGTCTAAAAAGCCTGTCTACTAATGATGATCGGATTTGGTCTAGACACCCA
>Ga0256840_1004009_pt1 | contig 11362 bp, 8 predicted proteins | sample 355202metaG_FD_185969 | JGI IMG/M metagenome (GOLD analysis project Ga0256840, IMG submission 185969) | Hydrothermal vent microbial communities from Mid Atlantic Ridge, Atlantic Ocean - 355-202 | ecosystem: Environmental > Aquatic > Marine > Hydrothermal vents | place: Atlantic Ocean: Mid...
ATGGTGGGAGAGTTTCCCTCCCTGCAGGGGATCATGGGACGCGAGTATGCCCTGCTGGACGGCGAACCCGAGGCCGTGGCCGTGGCCATCTACGAACACTACCTGCCGGTCCGGGCAGGCGACGTGTTGCCTGCAACCCTGGCCGGGGCCATTGTCGGCCTTGCCGACCGCATGGACACCCTGGTGGGCTGTTTCGCCATTGGCGAGAAACCCACCGGCACCAAGGATTCCTTCGGCCTGCGGCGGCAGGCCATCGGCCTGATCAGTATCATCCGCGGCATGGATCTCCCGCTGTCCCTGCGGGAGATGATCCGGGCGGCCAGGGCCGGATATGCCGGGGTGGTGGACATGGACAGCGGGCTGACCGACGAGCTGCTGGATTTCATCCGCCGCCGCTTTGCCAACGAACTCGTAGCCTCGGGAGTGGCCCAGGATGTGGTCGAGGCCGCCACCACGGTGGATTTTGACGATATCACCGACTGCATGGCCCGGATCAGGGCCCTGGAAGAGATCCGGGGGCTGCCCACCTTTGATGTCCTTGCCGGGTCGTTCAAGCGGATCCGCAATATCATCAGGGACAACGCGGACACCGATGTGCGGGCCGAACTGTTCAGGGAGGATGCGGAGAAGGCCCTGTATGAGACCCTGACGCAGGTCCGGGCCCAGGTGGAACCCCTGCTGGCCGGGCAGGAGTACAGCCGGGCCCTGGAGGCCATGCTGCAGATGAAAGAACCGGTGGACCGGTTCTTTGACCAGGTGATGGTCATGGATGAGGATCCGCAGGTGCGCCGGAACCGGCTGAACCTGCTCACCGGCCTGGGACGGCTGGTCCTCCGGGTCGGGGATATCTCACGGATGCACAGGGGGTAGGCGCCTCAATACATAGTCCTGTTCCCTGTTTCCTGAGACAAAAAAAGGCTGCCCTGCCGGGCAGCCTTTTTTTGTACCCCTTCCGGCCCGCAGCCGGCAAACCGGCTGAAGGCGGAGGGTCAGCTATGGAGAACGATTACTTCAGACCCTTCTTGTGGCAGACACCACACTTGGTCAGCTTCTTGTCGGCCTTCTTGTGGCAGCCCTTGCACTGCTTGTGGCCAGCGTCCTTGAAGCTTGCCAGGCCCTTGGGCATGCCGGCATCCTTGTTGTGGCAGGTCTCGCACTTCTCGATCTTCATGCCCTCGGTGTAGGGAACCTGCTTGCCGTCGGCGCCCTTGCCGTGGTGGCAGTCACCGCATTTCAGTTTTTCCTGGTGCTTGGCATGGGGGAAGGCAGCGGGCTTCTTGGCCTTGGCTGTCTTGAGGACCATCTCGGCAGGACCCTTGTCCTGGGCCATGGACAGGGCGGCCAGGCCGGTGGTGCAGAGAAACGCCAGAGCTACGCTACAGATCAGAGTCTTTTTCATCTTGGGTCTCCTTTTTGCTACGTTTGGTAAACATCCTCGCCTATTGGACATGCTCGCTGAATGATGGTTCAACAGATTTCTCTATAACGCGTTCCATGGGGCTTGTCAAGAAACAGCTCCCGGCCATTGGCGACGGAATTCCGGCCGGATCAGGCAGGCAACGGTCAGGAGGCGCCATAGCTGTGCAGGCCGGAAAGGAGAAAGTTGACGCCGAAATAGGTGAAAAAAACAGCGATAAAACCGATGATGGCGAGCCAGGCGATCCGTGTACCGCTCCAGCCCCGGGTGAAACGGGCATGGAGGGTGGACGCGTAAAGAAACCAGGTGATGATCGACCAGGTTTCCTTGGGGTCCCAGCTCCAGTAGGTCCCCCAGGCCTCGTTGGCCCAGACAGCGCCGGTGATGATGCCGGCGGACAGCCACATGAAACCGAAGACAATGGTTTTGTAGATCAGGTCATCGATGACCTTCAGCTCCGGCAGCGAGCCGGTCAGGGTCTCGGCGGACAGGTTCCTGTTGCGGGCCCGTTTCTTCAGCAGGTACATCAGGCCCAGGCCGCCGGCGGCGGCAAAGGCGCCGTAACCGATGAAACAGGTGACGACATGGGCGATGAGCCAGTTGGACTGCAGGGCCGGGATCAGGGGGCTGATCTCCTGGTTGATGCCCTTGGCAAAGGAGGCGTATGCCATGGCGACAAAGGCGAAGGGCATGACAAATGCGCCCACCACCCGGGCCTTGAACCTGAACTCCATGAACAGGTAGAAGAGGGCGGTACACCAGGCAAAGAAGACCAGGGATTCGTACATGTTGGTCAGTGGCGCATGGCCGATGCCGATCTGATAGGATTCGTACCAGCGGAGGCCGAGGGCCACGGTCTGGACAAGGACACCGACGATGGCAAGAAGGCTGGCCACGGTGCCCAGTTTCCTGTTTTTGAAGACAAAGAGGGCAAGATAGAAGGCCGAGGAGAGGAGATAGGCCAAGGTGGTGATGCCGAAGAGTTGTGAACTGTTCATAGCGTATCCGTCATTGAAGATTCTAGCGTTGCAGGGAGCCGACAAGAGAGGCAAACCGTTTCTCGAACCCGAGCTTGTTCTTGTTGGCGCTGCCGGCCAGGAGAACAACAGTCTCTCCTCCCTTTTCCTCATGGAGGAAGGCCCATACCTTTCTGTGGGACATGAAAAAGGCCACCAGCAGGCCCAGCAGCATCATGCCGCAGCCGACGTAGACAAACCAGACTCCCGGGTCCTTGGTGACCTGGAGGCCGGTGGCGTAGAGCTGCTTGGTCATGAGACTGAAATTGCCCGAGGGTCGCTCGATGATCGCCTCCCGGCCGGTCTCGATCCAGAAGCGGGACGGTTTGTCCTTGTTGTCCGTGAACCAGATCTTGACCCGCCGCACTTTCTCGCCGAGGGCCTCCCGGTTGATGATACCGAAGGATGCGCCGATGTCGGGCCAGTTGATCTGTTTGCCGGCCGGGATAATGGAGGTCCTGGTGGCGCCGGTGGTCTCGTTTTTTAGCGTGACGATGAAGTCGGGATAGGGCTGGTAGCTGGCCTGGTAGAAGGTGACCCCCTTGTAGGTCAGCGGCTTGTTGACCTTGAGATAGTGTATAGTCTTGCCATCCTTGAGGGTAACCGGCTTGCCATCCTCCAGAATGGTGACCTTGGAGAGGTACGTTTTCGGCATACCGTTGGCATAGTATTCAATGGTGAAGTAGTCGCAGCGGATGGTGAAGCCGAGGTCGGTCTTTTCATGGGTCTGGAAGGCCCAGACATAATCGGCCTCCCTGCTCTCCGGGATCATGACACTGCCCTTGAAGGCAAAATTGGGATCCCTGAGGATCTTCCTGGCTACGGTGGGCGAACCGATGATGGCGCCCAGCAGGATGACCAAGATCGAGGTGTGGACGATGTAGACTCCGAACCTGGTCCAGGCGCCTTTCTGGGCAAAGAGCAGGGTGCCGCCGTCCACGGCACGTCTGTCGGTCTTCCAGCCATGGGAAGCCAGGTGGGAGGCGACCTCCTTCTCGGCCTTGGCCAGGGGATGCTTGAGGAGGACCTCCTTGCGGATGTCCATCTTGCGCAACCGGTCCACCGGGGTGGCCAGGTTGTCCCTGGTGACCAGACGCCAGGCCTGGGGAATACGCTCGAGACTGCAGACGATCAGGTTGAGGCAGAAAAGAGTAAGCAGGCCGAGGAACCACCAGGAATTGTACATGTCCGGCACGCCCAGACGCTGCATGAAGGCAGCGGTGTTGGCACCATACTGCTGGACATAGAACTGGGCCGGTTCGTTCTGGGGCACGACGGTGCCGATGATGGAGGTACCGGCAAGGACAAAGAGGAGAAACAGGGCCAGCTTGACCGAGGCAAAAAAGGCCCAGACAGGATTTTTTTTCTTTTTTGTCATGAGTTGTTGGCAGAATAGAGATGAAGGTTGCTGGGAACGGATGGACACCTTGTGGCATGGGCGATGGAGCTGCCACGCGGACAGGGCCTGTCAATATGTTTAGGGCCTCATATACTATGCGCAGACCCGAAAAACAATACTTCACCCATTATTCTCGTCCATCGCTCCTGGTCGGCCCGGTGCTGCCGGATCACCGGCTGTTGCACCGCCAACCGGGGAATCCGGGAGCGTATTATGAATAATATTTGATTTTAATAAGAACAGGCACAGAGAACAAGACAAATTTTTTGTTCTCTGGCAACGTCGTTGCCTGGGGGGCAGTGATGGAACAGGCAACCCGGCCCGCGGTTTTGCCGGCTATGCCGGCTAGAGGGTGACGATCCGGTGGCGGATGGCGTACTTGACCAGGCCGGCCACGGAATGGATGTCCAGTTTGGCCATGATGTTCTTGCGGTGGGTGTCCACTGTGGAGACGGAGATGGAGAGCTTGGCGGCAATCTCCTGGTTGGTCATGCCTTCGGCCACCAGTTGCAGGATCTCCCGTTCGCGATCGGTGAGGATATTGCCCGAGGTGTCGGTGGACTGGCGGGCCACGCCGATGAACTCTTTCAATACCGGTGTCTCCAGGGTGGGCGAGATGAACATCCGACCCGTGGCCACGGTGCGGATGGCGTCGATGAGCATGTCGAAGCTCTCTTCCTTGAGCATATAGCCCAGCGCGCCCGCCTTGAGGGACTCCACGGCATAGTAGCAGTCCGCATGCATGGTCAGGATCATGGCCCCGGTTTCCGGGGCGATCTTTTTCAGGCGCCTGGTCACCTCGATACCGCTCAGCCCGGGCATGGCAATGTCGAGCACGGCCACGTCCGGCTGCAGTGTCTCGATCCGGCGCAGAGACTCCTGGCCGTCACTGGCCTCGCCGATGACGTCGATATCGCTGGTCGAGGCCAGCAGGGTCCGCAGTCCCTGTCGGAACATCTGGTGGTCATCGGCAAGAAAGACTGTGATCATCCGTATCTCCTTCCCGGATCCGTGGCGCCGGGTGCGGTCTTGTTGCTGGCGTACCTGTAAGACTGCACCATGCTGCAGGATTTGCCAAGGAAAATCCGTCATTCCTCCCCGGCATCGTCTCCGTCCCCCCCGGCCGGCCCGGCGGCCCTGTCAATGGGAATGTCAATGGCCACCCGGGTTCCCTTGTCCGGATGGGACTCGATGGAGATGGTTCCTTTCATGGCCGTTGTCCACTGCCTGATGCTCATGAGGCCGATGCCGTTAAGGTCTGCGGACGATTCCTCCAGCCGGCCGGTATCGAATCCCTGGCCCTCGTCGTCAACGGTCAGGCGGACATGGTTGTCCTTTTTCTTGACCGTGGCCACGATCTCCCGGGCCCGGGCATGTTTCCAGGCGTTGTGGAGAAGCTCCTTGAAGGACCTGAACATGTAGATCATCTGGGATTCGGAAAGGCCCAGCGAGCCGGGTATCCCGTAGACCGATACCTTGACCCCGGTGCGCTTGGTGAAGTTGTCAGCATACCAGAGCATGGCCGGGACCAGACCCTGGTCGTCGAGCACGGCGGGGTAGAGATCGAAGATCATGGTCCGGATCTGGCGGATCATGACGCCGATCAGTTCGCGGGCCTGCCGCAGCTGTTCCACGAGTTTCCTGCAGGTGCTGTCGACGGCGCCGCATTCCCTGGCCGCCCGGTCCTCGACCTCCTGGATCTTGAGGTTGACCAGGGCCAGGTTCTGGGCCATCTCCTCGTGCAGGACCTGGCCGATATGACGACGTTGCCGTTCCTCGGCCAGGACGATCTCTTCCTGGAGCTGTTTCTGAAAAGCGGCCCGTGCCTCCTCCTGCCGCTTGACCTCGGTGATGTCGCGCAGGATACCCTCGTAGCCGACCAGGTTGCCCTCTTCGTCGTACCGGGCAGTGGCCGTCATGCTGCAGTGGCGCCTGGAGCCGTCGGGACGCCGGAGGTAGGTCTCGAAATCCTTGACATATCCCCTGCGGTGGATCTCTTCCAGGATGGCGCTGTTGGCATGGTCGAAGCCATGCTCTATGCTGGAACAGTTGAGGGAAAGCTCATCCGGCGAACTGGTCTCGTCCAGGCCCAGCAGTTTCATGCCCGCCTTGTTGATGTCGACGATGGTGCACTGGGTATCGGTGACAAAGATGCAGTCGCGTGAGTTTTCGAAGATCTGGCGGTAGTTGGATTCGGAGAGCTGGAGCCGGCGGATGGTTTTTTCGAGCTTGTCCGCCATCTCGTTGAAGAGGTGGGCGAATTTTCCCATGTCATCCCTGAAGTAGACCTCTGCCCGGGCAGAAAGGTTGCCCTGCTGGATCTCCTTGGCCGCCCGGGCCAGGGAGACGATGGGACGGGAACAGTTCCATGCCACCAGGATCGCGGTGACGATGCAGATGACCAGCAGAAGCAGGGTGAAGATGAGCAGGGAGCGGACATATTCCCGGAAACCCACCAGCAGGTTGACATCATCCACGGTGGTCATCAGGATCCAGTAGTCGCCATCCCTCCCCTCGCCGTCACGGGTCACCACCCGGGTGCCACCGGTTCCGGCAGCGGGAGAGCTGAAATGGATCCGCTGGAAGGCGAAGAGGGTCTGCTTGTAGGTCTGACGGCTCCTGCGGATGACAACGCCCCGCTCGTTGTCCCGGAGCCATTGGCTGAGCTCCGGCTCGTCGCTGAAAAAGGTGGCGCCGCTGCCGCGTTCCAGATCGAAGGTCTTTTTCCGGTCCGGATGGTAGAGATAGTGGCCGTCCCGGTCGAGAAGAAAGTAGACCTCGCCGCCATGAAGTTCATCCTGCTGTTTGGTAATGATGTCGAGAAAAGCGGAGCCGAAGACGGAGAGGAACAGGATACCGTTTTTTTCACCCTCCCCGTCGACCACGGACAGCGCATAGCGGAGGACAGGCTGCCGGGACTGTTCCGTGGCCGGTACGCCGGTGTCCATTTCCATGGGGGAGACCATGACCTCGCCTGGCCCGAGTTTCAGGGCAGCCCGGTACAGGGGACGTCCGGACCAGTCCACCGCCGGTGATGGCGGCGCCGTACAGACACTGTTCCGCTCACAGTCGATCCGCAGCCGCACCCGACCGCCCATGTCGAGCAGGACGATCTGCCGGAAGATCTGGTGGTGCCGGGCGATGTTGAGCAGCATCTCCTCCGCGCGTCTCCGGCAGTCAGGCTCCCCGGCGCCGAGCACATCATGCAGCAGGGGCAGGTCTCGCAGCATGAGCAGGTCCCGCCGGATCCACTGCAGGACCGACTGGATGTCGGAGTCGATGAGGCGAAGATCGATGATCGCCCGTTCCCGGGCCTGTTCAAGGGCGAACTGCCGTTGCTTGTACCGGGCATAACCGCTGCTGATGATGACAACGGAAACCGTGAGAATGATGAAGATGAAAATCAGTTTTCCGCGCAGACTGGTCAACATGGTCATCTCTGACTGCTGCTGGTGCGGGACAGGGGGGAGGCTGAACAGTGCTGGTCAGAAAAAACTGCAACCCGGCGCAGGCGCCGGGTTGCAGGAGGAGGAGGAGAGAGGAAGCGGGAAACAAGCCACACTGACATCATAGGGTAAAAGGTAGGAGGATGCTGTCGGCAACATTGACCTGCCTCCGGCGCCCCTGTGCTGAATCGGTGGTGGCAAATCGTCGCTTCAGTTTTATTGCACAAGTGTTTTTCGGGCAGCCTTGCGCGATCGGGTAGACGCGTAACGTTTTCCACGGCTTCCTGCCTTGGGGCAATAGCGCTTGCACATCAGACAGACCGTGGGGCAGGTTACGGGCAGACCGGATTTTATGCAGGTTGTATTTTGACTTGTTTCCACGGATTCACTCCCTTGTGCTTTACTTATATGACATGCCGGGCTGGAATGGAATCCTGAAAAGACGGTATTTTTCATACCCGGTTCAGGGGAGGAAGGGGGTGGATTTTCAGGTAGACGGGAAGACGGTATTGCCAGTGCGGCCGGCTCAGGGAACGGGCAGGGATCTGTGAGATCAATTGAGCTTATATTTAACCATAAAAGGATCGAATGGTCGAGAGTTTTTTCACCTGCAGGGGTATTTTCTTTCCGGCGAAGGATGTTGTCCTTTGGGGCAAAAAATCTTGCTTTTTGCTGGAGCCGCAGGTAATATTCATTGTTTTGTGGCAATGAAAGGGTGTTCTGGGAGAGAAGGGCTTGCCGACAGCCAGGGCGCAGCCAGGAGAAAATTATCGCAGATCGAAGAGATATGAGTTTTTTTCTTGCTGCGCTGCCGGAGTCGGATGAAGACCCCCTTGTTCAGGATGGCCTGAAACCTTTCGTGAGGAGTATATACAATGGCCCGTGTATGTGAAATCTGTGGCAAGGGACCGGCTACCGGCAACAATGTCAGCCATGCCCACAACAAGAACCGGCGTCGCTGGCTGCCGAACCTGCAGAAGGTCCGGACCGTAACCGACAGTGGACGAACGGTCCGTATCCGTGTCTGCACCCGGTGTATCCGTTCCGGCGCAGTCGTCAAACCGGCCTGACCGGCCTGTTGCCATGTCCGTAAAAGATGATGGATTTTTTACGAGTCCATCAGAGATCAGTGGTAATTCAAAAACGGTTGCCGACAGCGGTGAATTGTTACCAATGTCCGGGCGGGGCGGGATGATTCGCTTTTTCCCGCCTTTTTGTTGGCCGACCCAGCGGGTCCGCCGGGAGCTGCAGTGACTCGCAGACGCCGCCGGCCGGAATCGCGGGGGGTGGAGGAAGACGTACCCCCGAACAACAATCGTCAGGAGGAAGCAATGAGCCAGGAAGAAGTCCGTTTTCTGCCTTACGAGGAAGCCTTGCGTATCGTGGCCGCCATTCAGGAAGAGGAGGATGTGCAGCGGCCCAATCATCGGATACTCACTGTCTACAACCACGATGACAAGGAGATCTGCTGGTTCGATTTCGACGAGGTGATGCGGGATGCCGCGCCGGCCAGCAAGGAAGAGGAAAAGGACGTGGTGGCAAAGTACATCATGCACCGCATTCCGGACTGGGCCCTGGATATGTGATAGTCCCCCTGCCGGGGCCTGTCGGTCGGCCGCCCCGGAGAGCGAAAAAGCTGCCGCAGGCGGCCGCCGCTCACACCATTGTGGCCGGACAGACCGATGGTCAGCCATCCCGTGAGGGGTTCCCTTGCGGGACGTCCCCGGCCCCCCGCACCACAGCCGGTCCCTGGCCCCGGGCCGGCTCATACCACGCCAGGGGGCATAGGCGGCACCCGGTCTGCCCCGAGTACATACCCTCCATCCAGCCGGATCACCGTGCCGGTCATGAAGTCGGCATCCTGCAGGAGAAAAAGGATTGCCCGCACCACATCCCGCGTCGTCCCGGTTCGTCCGAGCAGTGTATGGTCCAGGAGCTCTTTCTTCTGCCCCGGGGTGAGCAGATCCCAGCCCCTGGTGCCGGGTCCGTGCCTGGTCTCGATGATGCCGAGCATGATCTCGTTGACCCGGACCGATGGTGCGCCCAGCCGGGCCCAGGTCTCGGTGAAGGAACTGACGCCCCGGTTGGCAGCGGCATAGCCGTCGTTGAACAGCAGGCCCGCCGGCCCGCTTCTGCCCACCATGCCGGCGATGGATGATATATTGACCACCGCGGCCTGTTCCGCGGCCCGCAGCAGGGGCAGGCACTGTTCAAACACCAGCCACTTGGCCCGAAGGGTGGTCTCCATCTCCCGTTGCCACTGCCTCCGGTTGACCTGCCGCTGGTAGGAGCCGTGGACCACCGGCATGCCACCCCGTTCAATGTTGTTGACCAGCAGGTGCAGGTTGCCGAACGCTTCTTTCATGCGGCGGGCAAGCTCCTCCACCTCGGCGGGCCGACGCAGATCCACCCTCGCCACCAGGTGGTCTCCTTCCAAGGTCCTGAACTCTTCTGCCATTTTTTCCGATGCCTCTGGCCAGTCATACCAGGTCAGGGCGAGGCGGACCCCCCGGGCGGCCAGCGCCCGCGCCGTGGCCAGACCGATACCCCGTGATGCACCGAGGACCAGTCCATTTTTTCCTGCAAGTTTCATGGTGTCATGCCCTATAATAGAACCCAGATCGTGCAGTTGTCCGGCATTCAAACGTCGCTACAGGCAAATCGTTGCCCTCACGGGATGCCTGACCATCAGTTTGTCCGGCCACAATGGTGTAAACGCTCCTGGGGGCCGCAGATTCGGAGTCTACGCTTACCTGTGCAGGCGTGCCTGACCGCAGGTAAGCGACCGTAGGGAGACGCCGATAGCCTGCCTGTGCGGGCAGGCACGACCGTGCAAAGAGGTAAGCGAAGACCCCGTGCGGCTCCTGCGATCGCTTACGGCAAATCTGCTGCGTCAGCTTCCCTTTTTCGTGCCCGATGCACCAGGAGGAGACCTGTGCCGAAAATGGCTCGCTTCCTTGCTTGAACCGGCGGTACTTTTACTGATCAGTTCCACCTGGCCTGGGTGGCCAGGGCCTGCCGGTTCATCTCTACACCACTTCCCCGGATTGAACAATGCAACTTCCCCGTTTTTTCGTTTTCCCGGCCCCTGTCATTCTTGTCGCCCTGTGCCTGCTTCTTGTCTGTCTGCCCCCGGCCCCGGCCTTCACCACATCGCCGGCCACGGCAATGTCCGCAGCCGGCGGCAAGTGTATCACCAGCGGCTGGCCATGGGATGATTCCGATCTCAGGCCGGACCCCGGCCTGGTCTATGGTACCCTGGGCAACGGCCTGCGCTATGTGATCCTGGCCAACCATGAACCCCGCGGCCGGGTGGCGCTCTACCTCGATGTCCAGGCCGGTTCCCTGTATGAGACCGAGGAGCAGCGTGGGCTGGCCCATTTCCTGGAGCACATGCTCTTCAACGGCACCACCCACTATCCGCCCGGTACCCTGGTGAAGTATTTCCAGTCCCTGGGCATGGGGTTCGGTGCAGACAGCAATGCCCACACCGGATACGACGAGACGGTCTACAATCTTTTTCTGCCCGGCGCCGGCGAAAAGGACCTTGACCAGGGGCTGCTGGTCCTGGCCGACTATGCCCGCGGCGCCCTGCTGCTCAAGGAGGAGGTTGAGCGCGAGCGCGGCGTCATCCTGGCGGAAAAACGGGCCCGCGACTCCGCCGCCACGTGGGTGGCAAAAGAGCGGTTCCGGTTCGAGTTCGCAGGTACCCGGGTTGCGGTCCGGGATCCCATCGGTACAGACCAGAGCCTGCTTGCGGCCGACAGTGCACGGCTGCGCTCCTACTACGACGCCTGGTACCGGCCCGACAACATGATCGTCGTCGTGGTCGGGGATGTGGACCCCGGCGTTGCCCGCAGTGCCGTGGTCCGTCATTTCGCGGGCCTGCGGCCTGCACCGGTTAAGCCGGTCTGCCCGCCCTTTGGCCGGGTGGCCGAACAGGGTACCGATGTGCTTTATCAGCATGAACCGGACCTGGGCTACACCGAGGTCGCCCTGGAGACGGTCTGGAATGTGGAGCCGGAGGATGATACCCGGGCCTGGGAGGAGACACAGCTCAGGAGGTATGTGGCGGCATCGATAC
>Ga0256840_1004010_pt1 | contig 11358 bp, 11 predicted proteins | sample 355202metaG_FD_185969 | JGI IMG/M metagenome (GOLD analysis project Ga0256840, IMG submission 185969) | Hydrothermal vent microbial communities from Mid Atlantic Ridge, Atlantic Ocean - 355-202 | ecosystem: Environmental > Aquatic > Marine > Hydrothermal vents | place: Atlantic Ocean: Mid...
GTTCTGGTAGTAAACTAAAAATTAATTTTGCTACAAGGTCTCCACTTATTGCAAAATCAGCAATAAAACGTTGAATACGCCTTAATGATGAATCTGGACTTGCCTGACTATCAAATGCATTTGCTAATTTGCTAAATGTAATCGTTTGAACCTTGCAAAGCGAACAAATAAACAATGCAATCAGTTTTACTCTTGCTAAATTTACTTTTCCTTTAAAAATGTATATTTAAAATTGAAATTAATTCATTACTTTTAGAATTAAGATTGATATTTTTTATTAGTAAAATGTTTGAAATCACTCTATTAATATACTTAATATCAATGTTTTAACTTAGTTATTTGATGATTAATTTATTAAAAATCAATTAATTGTATTTTTGTCATGCCCTTAGTTATACCAATTTGAAAACAAAACACCCGATATAAATCGTTTCTATTTCCTTTTTTCTGTGTTAAAAAAATATTCCAATTTATTTATCAGCAATTTTGCTTACAAATTGGTATTAAATTTATTTAAAAGAATATGATAATGAGATATTCAGCCTTTGTATTGGCAACAATATTTATTAGAATTTCATTATCATTAGAAGCATATTATAATGTAATAATAGGAGTTACAACTTCAATATTTATATTTTTATTAACGCTTTCTTATAATTATTTTATAAAGGATTTACCTGAAAAAAGCTTAATATAGTTTACTACTTCCTATATGGAAGCCTAAAAATTAAATTTTTATAAAATTTAGTTTTGCGGAAAAACTCTTTTGTTAAAGATAATAAGTAAACCAACGCCACAGCTAATAGCAAAATCAGCAACATTAAAAATAGCATTAAAAAAGGTAAAATATTTTCCACCAACAAAAGGAATCCAACTAGGTAGATTACCACTCCACATCGGAAAATAAAGCATATCAACTACTCTACCATGGAAAAAAGGGCTATACCCACCATTTTCAGGTAAAAAAGTAGCTAAGTTTTGTGTAACTCTAGAGCTTTCTTCAAATAAAACACCGTAAAAAACAGAATCAATAATATTACCAATAGCACCAGCAAGAATTAGAGAAACGGCAACAATCAAAATTTTTGAAGCATGTTGTTTTATAGAAGACATAAGCCAATAACCAATACCAGCAATTGCAAAAATACGGAATGTAGTAAGGATAATTTTAGATTGCGTATCACTCAAAAAAGTTAAAAAATCATTAAGTTGAAACCCCCAAGCAGCACCCAAATTCTCAGTAAAATGTATTCTTGCCCATTGTATACCTAAAATATTTATAGACTCGTCTAAGGCAAAATGTGTTTTTACATAAAACTTACTAAATTGATCTATAAATAGAACTATAAAAATAATGAGACCTGCTTTTTTCAAAGGAATTGATTTTAGAATAGCAAAAGTAAATTTTTTAATTTTAAAAACAAACAATTAGTTTTTTCTTTTCTACATTCATTTTTCATAGTATTTTCATAAATTCGCCAACTGAAAGATATTTAACGAGATGAGCAATAAATTTAAGACATACAAAGGTTTAAACCTTACAAAAGTAGCAGATGAAGTATTAGAGTTTTGGGAAGAAAATAACATTTTTCAAAAAAGTATAGACTCTCGCAATGAAAATAACTCTTTTGTATTTTATGAGGGACCACCTTCGGCAAACGGATTGCCAGGAATACACCATGTTATGGGACGAACGATAAAAGATATATTTTGTCGTTATAAAACCATGCAAGGTTATCAAGTAAAGCGTAAAGCAGGTTGGGACACACATGGTTTACCAATAGAGCTAGGTGTCGAAAAGAATTTAGGTATAACAAAAGAAGATATTGGGACAAAAATATCTATTGAAGCATATAATGAAGCCTGTAAAAAAGCAGTATTAAAATATACTGATGTTTGGGAGAATCTAACCAAAAAAATGGGGCATTGGGTAGATATGAATGATCCGTATATTACTTACAAACCAAAGTATATGGAAACTGTTTGGTGGCTTTTAAAACAAATCTATAATAAAGATTTGATGTATAAAGGATATACAATACAACCATACTCACCAAAGGCAGGAACAGGATTAAGTTCTCACGAAATAAATCAACCAGGAGCATACCAAGATGTTACGGACACAACAGTTGTAGCACAATTTTTAGCAAAAAAAGAAACAATAAAAAATTCTTTTGGAAAAATTGGTGGAGATGTTCATATATTAGCATGGACAACTACTCCTTGGACATTACCAAGTAATACAGCACTAACAGTAGGGAATAAAATTGATTATGTATTGGTAAAAACATTTAATCAATATACGTTTAAAGCAGTAAATCTAATTCTGGCAAAAGCATTAGTAGGAAAACAATTTGGTAAAAAATACAATCAAGTAGAAGATGTAGCAGAACTTGCAAATTATAACAAAGGAGATAACCAGGCTAAAGATAAGGCAGTAAAAATTCCATTTTTTATAGCAGATGAATGTAAAGGAGCAGAACTTGTAGGTGTAAAATATGAACAACTATTACCTTATGTATTACCATATCAAAATCCAGAAAATGCTTTTAGAGTAATAGCAGGAGATTTTGTAACAACTGAAGATGGAACAGGTATTGTACATACAGCGCCAACCTTTGGGCAAGATGATGCAATGGTAGCAAAACAGGCAAAACCAGAAATACCACCAATGTTGGTGTTAGATAAAAATGAAAACCCAGTACCATTAGTAGATTTACAGGGGAAATTTCGTGTAGAAATGGGTGAGTTTGCAGGTAAATATGTAAAAAATGAGTACTATGCAGATGGAGAAGCACCAGAAAAATCTATAGATGTAGAAATAGCAATAAAACTAAAAGAAGAAAATAAAGCATTTCATGTAGAAAAATACAAGCATAGTTATCCACATTGTTGGCGAACAGATAAGCCAATATTATATTATCCGTTAGATAGTTGGTTTATAAAAATTCCGGAAGTGAGAGATCGTATGTTTGAACTTAATGAAACTATAAATTGGAAACCAAAATCAACAGGAACAGGTCGTTTTGGAAACTGGTTAAAAAACGCAAACGATTGGAATTTATCCCGTTCTCGTTTTTGGGGAATACCATTGCCAATTTGGCGTACTGAAGATGGTACAGAAGAAGTAATTATAGGATCTATAGAAGAATTAAAAAAAGAAATGAAACGAGCTGTAGAAGCAGGTTTTATGACACAAGATATTTATGCAGACTTTGAAGTTGGTAATATGTCAGCAGAGAATTATGATAAGGTAGACTTGCATAAAAATATAGTAGATAAAGTTACTTTAGTATCTCCAAAAGGGCAACCAATGCAACGCGAAAGTGATTTGATTGATGTTTGGTTTGACAGTGGTTCAATGCCTTATGCACAACAACATTATCCGTTTGAGAATAAAGAGTTGATTGATAATAATAAATTTTTTCCAGCTAATTTTATAGCGGAAGGAGTAGATCAAACACGTGGTTGGTTTTATACACAACATGCCATTGCAACACTGGTTTTCGATTCTGTAGCATATAAAAATGTAGTTTCTAACGGGTTAGTGCTAGATGCAACAGGAAAAAAAATGTCAAAGAGCCTTGGTAATACCATAGAGCCATTTAAAGCAATGGAAGATTATGGTATTGATGCAATTAGGTGGTACATGATATCTAATGCAAATCCTTGGGATAATTTAAAATTTGACTTAGAAGGAGTTAGTGAGGTGAAACGTAAATTTTTTGGAACACTTTACAATACGTATTCATTCTTTTCCTTATATGCAAATATTGATAAATTCGATTATTCGGAAGAAAATATAGCAATTAATGATAGACCAGAAATTGATAGATGGATACTATCAGAATTAAATACATTAATTAAAAATGTAGCAGATAATTATAATGATTATGAACCAACAAAAGTAGCAAGAGCAATTCAGAATTTTGTTGGAGAGTTTTTAAGTAACTGGTATGTAAGACTTTGTAGAAGACGTTTTTGGAAAGGTTCTTATGAGCAAGATAAAATATCGGCATATCAGACCTTATACACTTGTATGCTAACAGTTACCAAATTAGCTGCACCAATAGCACCATTTTTTATGGATCGTTTATATAAAGATTTGATAGAGAATACCTCTTTTGAGAATTTTGAATCGGTACATCTGTCTGATTATCCAAAATATGATTCAAGTTTAATTGATATTAATTTGGAAAGAAGAATGCAAAAAGCACAAAAAATTTCTTCGATGGTATTATCATTGCGCAAGAAAGAATCAATTAAAGTAAGGCAGCCATTACAACGTGTAATGATACCAGTTTTAGATAACAATGAGCGAGAAGATATACTTGCAATTCAACATTTAATTATAGCAGAGGTTAATGTAAAAGAAATAGAACTAATAGATGATGCATCGGATATTTTAGTTAAAAGCATCAAACCAAATTTTAAATTATTAGGACCTAGATTTGGTAAAGACATGCGTTTTGTAGGGCAAGCGGTTGGACAATTTACTGCAAAAGAAATTCAAGAGATTGAAAAAAACGGCTCAATAGAAATTAAAATTAACGAAAAGAAAGTATCATTAAATTTAGATGAAGTAGAAATAGCATCTCAAGATATTGAAGGTTGGTTAGTAACAAATCAAGACGGATTAACCGTAGCATTAGATATAAACATCAATGAGAAACTACGTAAAGAAGGTATTGCAAGAGAGTTAGTAAATAGAATTCAGAATTTAAGAAAAGAATTTGATTTTGATATTATTGATAAAATCACTTTATTTGTACAAAGAGATAAAATTTTGGAAGATGCAATAAATGAAAATGAAGCGTATATAAAAACAGAAACTCTAACTAGCAATTTAATAATAAAAGATAAAATAGAAAATGGTGTTGAAATAGCATTTGATGAAGTAAATACCAAAATAGTAATTCATAAAACCCCTGAAAATGATTGATAAAGTTGAAAGATATTCGGATAATGATTTAGCTGAATTTAAGGAGATAATATTAGAGAAAATTAAAAAAGCAGAAGAGAATTTAGCTTTGTTGGAAAGTGCATATAAAAATGGAAGTAATAATGGTACCGAAGATACTTCACCAACATTTAAACCTTTCGAATCTGGTTCAGAAACCTTTTCTAAAGAAGCAAATGTAAAATTAGCAATTAGACAAGAGAAGTTTATTCGTGATTTAAGAAATGCAATTATTCGAATAGAAAATAAAACCTATGGTGTGTGTAGAGCAACTGGTAAATTAATTCAAAAACAGCGATTAAAATTAGTGCCGCATGCAACACTTAGTATTGAAGCTAAAAAAAGACAAGTAGATTAATAAACATTATTTACAAATAATTTTATAAAGGGTTTTACTTAGGTGTAAAACCCTTTATTTATATTTAAAAACTCCATTTAAAATTCTTATTTTTGCTTTATGCTTTTTAAAGACATAATAGGGTTAGAAAATATTAAAACACATTTAACCAAAACGGTTGAGCAAGGTAGGATACCGCATGCACAATTATTTGTTGGTGCTCAAGGCACAGGAGCTTTAGCTACAGCAATTGCTTATGCGCAATATATATTATGCCAAAATACAAATGCAGAAAACATTGGAAGTAATGAAGCTTGTAATTTAAAATGTAATAAATTATCACATCCAGATTTGCATTTTACATTTCCAGTAGCAACAACAGATAGGGTAAAGAAAAATCCTGTAAGTAATCTGTTTTTAAAAGAATGGCGAGAGTTTGTTACTCAAACCCCTTATGGAAACTCATTTGATTGGATGCAATTTTTAGGTGTTGAAAAAAAACAAGGACTTATTGGAAAAGATGAAGCTTTAGAAATAACTAAAAAACTAAGATTAAAATCCTTTGAAGGAGGTTACAAAATCCTAATTATTTGGATGGCAGAAAAAATGAATATTGCTGCTGCAAATAAATTACTAAAACTTATTGAAGAACCGCCAAATAAAACAGTATTACTATTAATTGCCGAAGATGAAGAGCAAATAATTAAAACCATTCTATCTCGTTGCCAAGTATTATATTTTCCAAAAGTTAGCGAAGAAAATATTACCAAAATCCTTATTGAACGCGAAAATATTGAGCAGAAGTTGGCTATTAAAATTGCACATCAAGCAAACGGAAATTGGAATAAAGCATTACATTTAGTAAAACATGACTCTAAAGATAATATATTTGAAACTTGGTTTATTATATGGATAAGAGCGGCTTTTAGAGCTCGTGGTAATGCTTCTGTTATAGAAGAGCTAATAAATTGGAGTAACGAAATAGCTAAAACGGGTAGAGAAACACAAAAACAATTTTTACAATATTGTTTGCATTTTTTTAGGCAGGCATTATTATTGAATTATAAAGCAGATCAATTGGTTTATTTAGAAACAGAAACACCAAAATTTGATTTAAAGAAATTTGCTCCTTTTATTCATAGTAAAAATATTATAGCTATTAATAAAACTTTAAATGAAGCTATTTATCATATAGAACGTAACGGAAATGCAAAAATAATTTTATTAGATATATCTATTAAATTAACAAGGTTATTACATACTAAGGAAAAATAATTTCAAATTATGAAAATACCTATTATTACAAAAACGTTATTATTACTTATACTAGTATTTAGTTTAAATTCATGTAAAACAAAGGCAAGATTGCCAGCTGAAAAACAAGTAGTAAGTATTCAAAAAGAGGATTTTCCTAAGTCTTGGGAAGGTAATTATAAAGGGAATTTAGAAATTTATTCCGTAGACTCTATTGCTATGAATATACAAATGAATCTAGATATTGTTCACAAAACAGATTCAATTTATGATTGGACAATTATATACCAAATTAAAGGTAAAGAAGACATTAGAGCTTATGAATTACAAATTGTAGATACTAAAAAAGGACATTATATTATTGATGAAAAAAATTCAATTAAAATAGATGCATTTTATAGAAATCGCATTTTTACTAGTTTTTTTGAAGTAATGAATAGCTATATTGTAGCAACATATACCAAGCAAAATAATCAAATTGTTTTTGAAATTATTTCAGCTAGTGGAAAAACAACAACTACTACCGGTAATACCAAACATGATGGAGAGGATATTCCAGAAGTAAAAACTTATTTTGTTAATGGTAGGCAAAAAGCCATATTAATTAAGCAATAAACTCTAAATTATCCCTAACTGAAATGCTTTTTTTGTTAAACCAGCAATATTAGCAACTTCTAATTTAAAAAAGATATTTTTACGATGTGTCATTACAGTATGTGTGCTAATAAATAATTTTGTTGCAATATCATTAGTATTATTTTCTTGAATAATTAGTCGGATAATTTCTTTCTCTCTTTGGGTTAATAAAACTTTACTATCATATAAATTTATATTTTCATCTTTATTTTCGGCAATTTTCAAATACTTTCTATTGTTTTCAACCACTTCATTAATAGCAAAAATCAATTCCTCTTCACTAGTTTCTTTTAAAAGATAGGCATCAATATTTTTGTAGGATTGTAAATTAGCAAACATACTTAATACCATTATTTTTATTGTTGGATATTTTTCTTTAAGGATTGAAATAAATTCAATTCCACTCATTTCTGGCATAGAAATATCAGAAATAACCAAATCTGGTCTAGAACTTTCAATTATTTCAAAAGCATCTTTAATACTTGTAGTAGCCTTTATTATTTCTATATCACTATGTTTTGATAATAGAGATACTAAACCGTCTAAAAATAATTGATGATCGTCTACAATAATAATTTTTTTAATCATGAATTGGTATGTTAATATTTATTGTTGTTCCCTTTTTGAGTTGGCTATCAATATACAAAGTTCCGTTGATACTTTGTAATCTATCTTTTATATTTTGTAAACCAATACCATTCTGTTTTTTTACCGTATCAAAACCAACACCATTATCTTGTATTAAAAGACTAATTTCAGTGTCTAATAATAATGAAATTGATACATAAGTAGCATTGGCGTGTTTAATAATATTTTGTATAGATTCTTGTATTATTCTATAAATATTTAATTTATAATGTTCAGGTAACTCATTTAATTTTTGTGCTGGAAAAATAGAAACTTCAGTTTCAATTTTTTGTGAGATAAATACTCGTGAAACTAATTCTTGTATTAAAACATCAAAGTCTTTTTTTTGTATAAAATTACCACTTAAATCATGTGAGATACTCCGTAAAGTTTTTATGGAGGAAGTTAAATGTTTATCAATAGTTTTTTTTTTTTCGATAAAATCAGCATCTGTTATTGCTTGTATCATCGATTTAATTCCTGAAAGTTGCCCTCCTAAACCATCGTGTAATTCTTCAGACAATCTCTTGCGTTCTTTATCTTGGCCTTCAATTAGACTTAATGCCTTTTTAGTTTTAATTTCCTGTAAAAAAGATTTATGTTCTTTTTCTCTTAAAACTTTTTGTATTTTAATTCTATTCTTTAATAAATAAGTGAAAAATAGAAGTAAGGTTAATATGATTATAGAAATTAATATTACAGATTTATTTTTAGCTTCTTCAATCTCTTTTTCTTTAGTTAATAAGGTGATTTCGTTATCTTTTTTGGCTACTTTATGCTGTGTTCTTATTTTATTAAATGCATTATTCTTTTCTATAGAATATATACTATCTTTTAGATTGTGATATTGCTTTTGAAAAATATTTGCCTTTTTATAATCACCTAATTCTTCATAGAAATTAGATATTTGTTTTAGTACAATTATTTGCTGGTCACTCAGATTTTTAGAAGCTTCGGAATCTAAAGCTAAATTGTAATGTACTTTTGCTTTATTTGGTTTGCCTATTTTTCGGTAATAATTACCAAGATAAAAGTTGATATAATATAAAAACCTAATATCTTGTGATTTTTCAGCTTTTTTCTTTCTCTCTGTTAGAATTTTATATGCCTCATCATATGTCTTAGGATTTTCTAGATAGATATTTCCTAAATTTACATAGGATCTTAATTCATACTTTTTTAAGGAGTCTTTTTTAGCTAATTTAAGCGATTTTGTATGATAATAAATAGCACTATCTCTATTTATTTCTTCATAAAGCACACCAATATTATTATAAACGGTACATAAGCTTCTTTTTGCTTTTTTACCAATAGCAATTGATTTGTGGTAAAAAATAATAGCACTTTTGTTATCTTTTTCTTTGCGATATAATCTTGCAATATTGCTATATATTTTAGAGGTTAATTTATGATTTTTAATTTTTTTGGAAATATCCAATGCTTTATTATAAAAATATAATGTTGAATCGCTTTCATTATTATGAAGAATAAATCCATAATACTTATATATATTGGCTAATTTATTATCATCGTGTAGGTCTTTTGCAAAGATTTCAGCATTGCGTAAATATTTTTTTGATAGTAAATAATTATTTTTATATCTTTTATACGCTTGGGCTAAAATAAAATTTGCATTTAATAACACTTTTTTGTTATTGGTATTTTTTATTGTTTTTTCTAAAAATACAATAGAAGAATCAATATCATTAAACTCTGTTAATTTATCAGAAAATTTTTTAAATTCATTTTTTTCATTTTGTGAAGACACATAATGTATATTAATAAGTAGCAGTATAAAAAGAATATATCGTAACATAATTTATGTTGATTAATACAAAAATACCATATTTATGGTATGTGTTTATACTAAACTATTTTTAATATTTGTTTAATGGTTAAAGTTAATAAAAATATACTTTATTTCTCAATTTTATTTATTCCAAAAATAAGTAAAGGCAAAACTATTATTGATAAAGTTATGTTTATTGCAAAGTTTTTTAATGAAGTCATGCATAGCAATAAGGTTTTTTTATTAAACTACAAAAATGGAATTTACATAAATAATTCTATTATAGTAAATAAAGTAACTGTAAAGAAATAAAAATTTTATTTATATATTTATACTAATCAATTTTAAAAACCCTTTTATTATGATGAAAATTTACAAAATCACTCTCGTATTTTTACTCCTACTAACTCCATTTTTGAGTAAGGCTCAAATTAGTGGCAGTATCCTTAACAATAATTTAACTCCGGAGGTTATTAGAATTAATATTGAACAAGGGATTATAATTAAAGAAGGAAATTTTATTATAAAAAACATGAATATAATTAGTCCGTATATCCCAATAGATGAGCCAATTTATGATTTGAGTTCAGATACGCCTGCCGATTCTCGTAGAGGTAGAAACGAAGTAATTAGATTTGGTATTGAAGATGAAGATGATGATGACAGGTTTGGTATTAGATACACTAATTTAAGAATAGAAGCTCCGTAGGTCTATATTTAAAAGAATAACCTTTTATGAAAATATAATACAGATATTTTTTTTCTAAAATAAATGACAAACCAGCTGTCAGATAAACTGAAAAATTCACGCTCTATTAATTATTAAATAAAAATTATATTAATGCTCTGAAGATATCGACATTGGTTAATAAAGATAGTTTCTTAGATTATTCAGAGTATTAAATATACTTTACTATACCCGTTGTGCATTATAAATTAAAATTAAAAGTTGTATATTTAACTGAATTTCAAATATTTAAATATATGAGCAACCTGAAAGCAAATTACAACAAAATTTTAGAAGTATTACAAACAATTAACAAAAATTGAAAATTTTTTAAATCAAAAAAGAAAATTAAAATTAAAAGACATAGAATTAATTGCATTGAATTTAACTGCTGAATATATGGGTATAGATATTGAATGTCAATTATTTAGAAAAACTCCTTTTAGTTTAAAGAGTAAAATTGAACGGTCTGTTTACAACAGAAGGAAGCGAAAATTATTTCAACCTCTGGAATTTATTAGAAAACTACTTGCTTCAAAGTTCAATGAATCAGAAAACTATTATATTGTAACCTGAGTTCGACTAAGACTTCTATTTACAGAAAATGAAGAAATGGTGCGGTTTGAAGCATAATTTTTATTTGTTTTCTCTTCGGATTTGATTATTTTTCTCATAATCTCGCTAAATTTTTTTGAATTATCTAGATAATCTTTCTAAAATTGATCTTCGACTATGAAAAAAATAATCTAAACTGTAAACGAATTATTAGTCGAATTCAGGTTTGTAGATAGTATGCCGTTAGAAATTGTAAAAATGGCAAGAAGTTCTCGAAGTAAAATTTGCAAAGAAGATTTTTATAGTTCACCAAGTTTCGGTTTTTGCGCCAGTCAAAATATGCACTATATTAAATTAGAAATACCTATGAGAAAGAACCAAACTAATTTTAAAAAACAATCTTATATTTTTAGAAAGAAAAGAAAGAGAATTGAAACTCTATTTTCACAACTTAGCGATCAATTTATGATTAA
>Ga0256840_1004011_pt1 | contig 11352 bp, 12 predicted proteins | sample 355202metaG_FD_185969 | JGI IMG/M metagenome (GOLD analysis project Ga0256840, IMG submission 185969) | Hydrothermal vent microbial communities from Mid Atlantic Ridge, Atlantic Ocean - 355-202 | ecosystem: Environmental > Aquatic > Marine > Hydrothermal vents | place: Atlantic Ocean: Mid...
TTAATACTAAGTTGCTACATCCATAAAATGCATGTCCCATAGATGACCATTGCTGACTTCCCCATTGGTCAACGGAAAGTATTTTTTCTTTATCACCGCCTCCAAGAAAATAAATTCTTGGAAAATTACCTTGTATTCTTATAGTATAAGTGCCTGCTGTTCCAAAATCGTGGGTTACGTTTCCGGTTAAACCGAATTCATCAAACGTACCATCATTGTTCCAATCTACATCGTAGTTGTAACCTGTTCCAGATGTTGGAATGGTTATCGATGTAGGGTTTGATGTTCCAGGATTGTCAGTTTTCCACGTGGTTACGAAGTCGTTTGGGCTTAATGGAGGAGTACAAGCAGGGTCTAGACCATGGTCATAAATTGTCCATCCATCAGCAATTAAAGCATCTCTAGCAGTTTCTCCTTGGCAGTATTTACTAGTTCCTCCACTAAACAAAACATTTTGATTGTGTGATTGTCCTTGCCAACCAATAAGTAAGGCATCATAGTTAGCAGTAGATAAATGTGTATCGAGTAAAAACTGATTGGCATTAATTAAATTGCCAATATTCCAGTTTCCTAAATCTTGATCAAAAGAAGTTGCCGAACGAAACATTTGATTCATTAGACTAACATTTTGTGTATTCCAATTGCCAATATTTTGGTTGAAAGAACTTGCCTGTTGAAACATCATATCTAATTGGGTAACATTTTGTGTAATCCAATTGCTGATATCTTGATTAAAATCGGGATTTTGATAAAACATAACGCGCATACTGGTAACATTAGAAGTGTTCCAATTTCCAATGGGTTTGTTAAAATGAGTATTTGCAAACATAGAGATCATATTTGTTACATTACTCGTATTCCAGTTATCTAAAGGTTGATTGAAATTTGTAGCACCATAAAATGTACCATTCATTACTTGTATGTGACTAACATTCCAATTGTTAATGTTTTGATTAAAAGTAGTGGCGTCTCTAAAAGTACATTGTAAAGAGGTACAGTTGGTTAAATCCGGTACGTCAGTTGCTTGAATAGTAAAATTGGAACATCCGTAAAATGCGTAGCTCATAGATGTCCAAACCTGGTTTCCCCATTGATTAACCGATAGTATTTTGTCTTTATCGCCTGTATTTGAAAAAATAATTCTTGGAAACTGCCCTTGTATTCTTATAGTATAAGTTCCTGCTGTTCCGAAATCGTGGGTTACATTTCCGGTTAAACCGAATTCATCGAACGTACCGTCATTATTCCAATCTACATCGTAATTATATCCTGATCCAAATGTTGGAATGGTAATTGACGTGCTGTTTGAAGTTCCAGGGTTATCAGTTTTCCACGTGGTTACGAAGTCATTTGGGCTTTGGCTAAAAGCGAATGATGATACCAATATAAATAGGATGTATAGTTGTTTTTTCATTGTTGTTTTTTTACTTTGCAATATTACTATTTTTATTTTAAGATATAATCAAAACATAGTGTCATTAAATGTTCTGCATTGTTAAAGCCTAGTTCTTTTGCTTTAAAATTAGGGTTACCACTTTTGGATAATGCAGTTATAGTTTCTTTTGCTTTGTTTATTAATTCAGTTTTACTAAGTGTTTGCCATTTTGGTGGTAGCTCAACACCTTCAATTACTTCAAACTGTTCTTTATTTGAATACAACACTTCTGTTTCTATTTTATTAAAAGTTGTGTTTTGAATTTTTTCTTTTTTCTTAAACATATTAAAAATAAATATTATTTGATGTTACACTAGGATATTTGAACAAAGATAAGAAGTATTTGTTATGTTTAAGAAAGTAATTTGTAAGTGTGGTAATCTAATTTATAAGTGCTTTTAAATTAAAAATTTAGTAGTTTGAGTGTTTCAACTTTACGCCTGATAGAAATGGGTATTTCACATTCATTAGTTAATACTATAACGTCTACTTTTACACCAGAAATGTGTGTTTTATTTATTAAAAAGGATTGATGCGGTCTTATGAATTGCTCTTTGGGAAGTATTTCTTGAAAATATTTTAAATTTTTAGAGGCTAATACATTATACTCTTTTGTGATTACTTTTGTATAAGAACCATCAGATTGGAAGTAAAAAATATCAGCTATATCAATAAAGTAGGTTCTTTGCGTTGTTTTTATAACCAGTTTTTCAAAATCAGTATTATTATTTTCTAAATTTTTTAATAATAAATCTAGTTCTTTTTTAGAATTTATAGATTTAGAAGCTTTGATGATGGCTTCTTTTAATTCTAAAGGATCAATAGGCTTTAAGATATAATCCAAAGCGCTAAACTTAAATGCTTTTATAGCATATTCATTATAAGCAGTAATAAATATTAATTGAAAATTTATTTTAGGTAGTTGTTTTAATAGTTCAAAACCAGTGCCGTCATCTAGCTTTATGTCTAATAAAACAAGGTCAGGGTTTGTTTTTAAAATAACTTCTTTTGCTTGTGCAATAGATGGCGCTTCGCCTACAACTTCATAGGGAACTTCTGTAAATGACAATAGTTTTTTAATTACTATTCGTACATTTTTCTCATCATCTACTATTACAATTTTTAACATATACAAAGGTATTAATTTTTTTGAATTTTTGAGTTTACAAGATTTTCTATTTCTTGCTGATCTACAAGGTCAATAGCAACACTATCTATGCGTGTTTTTTTGTTCTTTTTTGATTTTATTTTTATATAGCCATTTAATAATTTTGAATTCATATGAATAGCACTAATATCATCAAAGGCATAAAACTGATTGCCTAATTCAGGATTAATTGTAGTCAAACCTTTATCATCTAATTCTATTATAGGACTGATATGATTATCTTTTAATGCCTGAATTTTGAAAATTGCTATTGCCAATAACGGAATTACTTGCCATACAATATATTTTATAAGTATATAACCAAAAGCAATAAGTCCAAAAACAAGCAATAATAAAAAATACCAAACGTTTATATTTTCTTTTTTGTAGTATGTTTTAGTCATTCAAAAGTAATTTATTGTAAAAGTAGATACAATTAATAACTACAACAAAAGGGTTTTGTAAGTGTAGGAAACTATTTTGTAAATGAATAAATTTTACCCTAAAGCTTTAATAAAAACGTAACTTTTGTACCTCTTTTGTTTTCTAAAGGTATTATTTTAAAAAATTTTTCTTCGCCTAAGTTTCTAAGTTGAAGCCTTTTTAAAAAGATATCGGTAGCGTGTTCTCTATTGTCTGTTTTGTCTTTTTGTTGATAGCCAACACCGTTGTCTATAATTTCAAATTGAAGGTATTCATTAACCTCAATAATATTAATTTTCAAATGTCCTTTTTCTTTAAGTGGTCTTAAACCGTGCTCAATCGCATTTTCAACAAAAGGTTGCAATAGCATTGGTGGAATTTGAATATACGAAATATCTAAATCTTTTTGAATGCATATTTCATAGTCAAATTTATTATCAAACCGTAGTTGTTGTGTTTCTATATAATTTTTGAGCATATCTAAATCTTCATCAAGTGTAATGTGTTTTTTACTTATAAATTCAAAGTTTTGTCTAATTAATTTTGCAAATTTAGACAAGGAGCTAGACGATTTTAAGATATCATCTTCCAATAAATTCTTTTGAATAGAAGTCAAGGCATTAAATATAAAATGTGGGTTCATTTGCGAACGCAATACTTTTTGTTCTAGTATTAAATTGTCATGGTTTAATTTTAGCTCTTTATTCTTATTTCGTTGAACTAAGAATAATCCTAGAAAAGAGAGTAAGACTATAATTATAGCAAAAATCCATTTATTTTTATTATTCAACTTTATTTCTTGTTTTAATTCATTTTTTTTGGTTTGGAGCTTGTATTGTGCTTCAATGGATTTTATTCGTTCTTCTACTTTATTCTTTTCTATTAATTTTTCTATTGAATCTCTTTTTAAAATATAATTTGGTAAATTATTAAAATAGTTTCCTATCATAACACTAGGTTTTAAATTTTTACCTTTTATAGAATCAATCAAAACGTCATAAATTTCTTTTTGAATAGCTAAATTTTGAGTTTTGTTTTGAATTTTAAGGGATTGAATATGTAAATCAATACATCTTTCTGGTTGATTATTTTCCAAATACAGAATGCCTAATTCTTGTAAAGGGTTGGAATTTAAAAAAATGTTTTCTTTATTTAAGGTTATAGCTCTTTCTAAATAGTTTATAGCGTTTTTATAATCTTTCAGTTTTTTATAAATCGAACCTATGTTATTGATAGTTGCAAATTTTTTCTCTTTCATATCAAGAGTACTATATATCTTTAATGTTTTTTTTAAAATATCTAAAGCCTTTGTGTAGTCAGAATTTCTATAATGTAGTCTTGCCAGTACATCAAAAGCAACAACTTCATTTTTTTTGTCATTATTTTTCTGAAAAATAGCTAATGCAATATTTATATTTTTTTCTGCTTCTCTATCTTGATTGAGATTAATATAATCATTTGCTAGTAAATTATAAGTTCTACCTATATTAGTTTTGTTTTTTTCATTTTTAAAAATGGATAATGCTTTATTGGCATAAGCAATAGATTCTTGATATTTTCTTGAAATCATTAAGTAAGCACCTTTTTGATAATAGGTTAGGGCTAGTTTATGTTTTGAAAATGTGTTGTTTTCAATTAAGCTATCTATTTTGGAAATTCCTTTAACAGGATTTTTATTATTAGATATTAATTCAATAAACTCAGAGTCTGATATATTATCAATATTATCTCCAGATTTGGAACAACTAATAAAAGTAAGAATAATTAAAAAGGATTGAATTAAATATAGTCTATTCATAGGGAGCTAAATACATTAAATAATGTTTAGCAAAGATACAAAATAGTTTTATCTAAATTATTTTTTTAAAATTTCTAATAATTCCTTTACACCTTCACTAGCTTTTTTAGGAATGATAGTCAGTTTTTTTAAAGCATTTTTATTAATTTTTGGATCTGGATCAATAAAATATATTGGTGTGTTGTGCATTACATAATTTGCTAAACTAGCTGCAGGATAAACTTGCATTGAAGTTCCAATAATAACTAAAATATCGCAATCAGCAACTATATCAATTGCTTTTTCAAACATGGGAACGGCTTCTCCAAACCATACTATATGTGGTCGCAACTGACAATTTTTATCACATAAATCACCTATGTTCAAATCTTTTTTCCAAGTATAAACAAGTTGTTCATCACAAGTGCTTCTTACTTTTAATAATTCTCCATGCAAGTGAAGGACATTTTTACTACCAGCTCTCTCGTGTAAATCATCTACATTTTGTGTAATAATAGTAATATCATAATTTTTTTCTAATAAAACCAAATCTTTATGAGCAGTATTTGGTTTAACTTTGAGTAATTGTTGTCTTCTTTGGTTGTAAAAATCTAATACCAATTCAGGATTTTTTCTAAAACCTTCTGGAGAAGCAACTTCCATTACATCATGACCTTCCCAAAGCCCATTAGCATCTCTAAAAGTTTGAATACCGCTTTCGGCTGAAATCCCTGCTCCTGTGAGAATAACTATTTTTTTCATGTTAGTTTTATTATGAATTAGATTTTAAGTAAAGATATTAAAATATTCATTACAGACAACAATGTTTTTTAAGATAAGTAAGGATAGTTTATTTTATAAGAATATATTTGTAAAAAATAAATAAAATGGTACAACATATAGAACAAGAGACTTATTATGCAGTAATATTCACTGCAACAAAATCTGATTTTAAAGAAGGATACGAAGAAATAGCCAAAGAATTAGCAGATTTTGTTAAAAAACAAAAGGGATTTATTTCAATGGATAGTTTTCAAAACAACAAAAATGAAATTACAGTTTCATACTGGAAAACTATGGAAGACATAAGAACGTGGAGTATGAATGAACGTCATTTAGAAGCTAAAAAAGGCGGAAAAGATAAATGGTATGATAGTTTTTCGGTGCGTATTTGTGAAGTTAAGCGTGAATACGCTTTTGGGAGAGAATAGAGAATAGAATAAAGAGGAAAGAGCAAAGACCACCAACACGTCATTCTGAACTCGTTTCAGAATCTCTCGATAAAAAAAAGATGCTGAAATAAATTCAGCATGACGCAATGACTAAAGACCAAAGACTAACAACTAAAGACCAAAAACCACCAACACGTCATTCTGAACTCGTTTTAGAATCTCTCGATAAAAGAAAGATGCTGAAATAAATTCAGCATGACGTAATGACTAAAGACCAAAGACTAACAATTAAAGACCAAAAACCACCAACACGTCATTCTGAACTCGTTTCAGAATCTCAAAAATATAGAGAAAATGATAAAAGAGACACGTCAAGTAACCAATTCCTTCCCTTTTGAGAAGCTAAGACTTGTTTTTCTTTTTATTATAGCTGTTTTCCTATTTTCTTGTGATAAGAAACCGTCAAGGTTTATTGACAATCAAGTTTTTAGATACAATGAGCATTCTAATATTACCACTTTAGATCCTGCTTTTTCAAGAAAACAAGCCGAGATTTGGGCAACCAATCAGTTGTTTAACGGTTTGGTGCAGTTAGATGATAAACTACAAGTTAAACCTGATATTGCAAAGTCTTGGGAGTTTTTAAATAATGGAAAAACTATCAATTTTACTTTACGTGATGATGTGTATTTTCACAAACATATTTTATTTGGGAAAGACAGTAGTAGAGTAGTGGTTGCTAAAGATTTTGAATATTCGTTTAATAGATTGTTAGACCAAAAAGTAGCATCACCAGGAAAATGGGTTTTGAATAATGTAACAAGTTTTAAAGCCATAAACGACACCATTTTTCAGATAAATTTAAAGAATGCTTTTCCGCCTTTTTTGGGATTGTTGACAATGAAATATTGCTCAGTTGTTCCTAAAGAAATTGTTGAATATTATGGAAGTGATTTTAGATCAAACCCTATTGGAACAGGTCCGTTTTATAAAAAACTTTGGGTAGAAAATACCAAGTTGGTTTTTAGAAAAAATCCTTTGTATTTTGAAAAAGAAAACGGAAAGCAACTACCATATTTAGAAGCAATAGCTATCACTTTTTTACCTGATAAGCAAAGTGAATTTTTGCAATTTATTCAAGGAAATTTAGATATGCTTTCAAGTATTGATGCTTCGTATAAAGATGAATTATTGACAGAATTAGGTACACTTCAACCAAAATACATGCCTTCTATAAATATGCAAAAATCACCTTATCTAAATACGGAATATTTAGGTTTTTTTATGGAAGTAAATAACAAATATCCAACATCAAATAGTTTAATTCGCAAAGCCATTAATTACGGATTTGATAGAGTGAAAATGATAAAATACTTGCGTAACAGTATTGGAACTCCAGCTGTAAACGGATTTATACCAAAAGGTTTGCCAAGTTTTAATGCTCTAAAAGGCTATAGCTATCAGCCAGAAAAGGCAAAGGCACTTATTAAACAATACATAAAAGAAACAGGAAATAAAAATCCGAAAATTACCATAACTACCAACGCACAATATTTAGATTTATGTGAATTTATTCAGCAAGAAATGAATAATTTAGGATTAAAAATTAAAGTTGAAGTTGTTCCTCCTTCTGTATTAAGACAAGGAAAATCAAAAGGAGAATTACCAGTTTTTAGAGCAAGTTGGATTGCTGATTATCCTGATGCAGAAAATTATTTGGCTTTATATTACAGTATATTTAAAACGCCAAATGGCTCTAATTACACACATTTTGAAGATAAATATTTTGATGAATTATATGAACAATCAATCTCAACGATAGATAATGAATTACGTTATAAATTGTATCAAAAAATGGATAGTATTTTGATTTCAAAAGCACCAATTGTACCTTTATATTACGATGAGGTTACGATGTTTACTCAAAAAAATATTCAAAATTTTACTATAAATCCAATCAGTTTGTTGAACTTGAAACGTGTTAAAAAATCTAAGTAAACCCTGCCAGCGTTAATTTTCGTAAACCCTGCCAGCGTTAGCAATAACACGGATATTAACGCTGGCAGGGTTAGTTTAGAAATTTGGAAAGACGGAAGATGGATTTTTACTTCTCATGATAACAACAAGCACCTTCTTCTGTTTTAGTTTTAGATGATGTATTTATTTCAAGTGCTCTTTCAACTATTTCATCTGCAATAGCCATACAAGCGGTTGCTGCTGGAGATGGAGCGTTTAATACGTGAATTACACCATGAACATTTTCAATTTCAAAATCATCTACCATGCCTCCTTGCGAATCAACGGCTTGGGCTCTTACGCCAGAACGAGCGACTTCTACATCTTCCATAGTGAGTTGAGGCATCATTTTTTGAAGTTCTTTTACAAATAATTTTTTAGAAAAAGCACGTTTGTATTCATCTAATCCTTTACGCCAATGTTTAGCAAAAAGTTTCCATGTGCCTTTATATACTAAAGCTTCTAGAGTGTCTTTTAAGTCAAAACTTGTAGTTGAATAGCCTTCTCGTTTAAACGAAAAAACAGCATTTGGTCCACATTCAATGCCTCCTTGAATCATTTTAGTAAAATGAACACCTAAAAAAGGGAAATTTGGATCAGGTACAGGATAAACTAAACTGTTTACCTTGTGTTCTGCTGCTTTGGTAAGTTTGTAATAATCACCTCTAAAACCAACAATTTGCATATCAATTTTAGCTTTATTTTTTTTAGCATTTCTATCGGATTGCAATCCTGTACAAAAAATTAATTTTTCTGTGGTAAAATTACCTTTTGAAGTTGAAATTGTTTTTTTATTGGGTTTATCATCAATAATTTTTTCTACTTTACAAGAAGTGATTAACTGACTTTCTTTATTGGTTTGATGAATAATTTTAGCAAATTTTTCTCCAACCTGAACATAGTTAATAATTCCAGCAGTAGGGACAAAAATAGATTTTATAGCCTCAATATAAGGTTCTTTTTCTTTGGTTTGTTCAGCGTTCAAATAACAGATATTTGGTGTGCCATTTTCTAAACCTTTTTGATAAATAATTTCTAATAAAGGCAATTCCTCTTCTTTAGTAGCAACTATTACTTTACCACAAATATCGTGGTCAATGTGGTGTTTTTTTGCAAAGGCTACCAATTGCTCTCTACCATTTTTGCAATTTTTGGCTTTAAAAGAGTTTGGAGTGTAATAAATTCCAGAGTGAATAACACCAGAGTTTCTACCAGTTTGGTGTTTACCAATAGTTTCTTCTTTTTCAAGGATGGCAACTGTTTTGTGAGGAAATTTCAGCTGTAATTTATAAGCAGTTGCTAAACCTACAATTCCTCCGCCAACAATAATAAAATCGTAATTTGTTTTCATAATTCATTCCACATTTAAAATTTTTTACCTTAGTAAATACACAAAATGGACTATCCTACCATTTAGCTAAAGCCTCATTAAAAATATCTTGAGTAATTCTCTCAAAAATTTCAGTGTAAGCTTCTTCTAGTAATGAGCCGACAAGTTGTTTCTCTCCATCGTAATCAAAGAAGTGAGTAAAGGTTTTATCGTAGTTGTCTTCTTCTTTAAGTTTATTGTAAAAACGTACTTTTACAGCAATTGTTAATCTACTTTGCGAGGCTCTTTGGTCTGCTGTTGCAGCGATAGGAGCAATTCTATATTGCGTAATTTCTCCTTCAAAAGTTAAATCTGCATTACCATTCGTTAAGCTTAAATTGGTTTGTTGTAAAAATTTATCTTGTAGTGCGGTTTGAAACTGCTGACTTAAACTAGGTTCAACAAAAGCTGCATTATTTGGAAAAAAAGGAATGTTTATTGTCTTAGCATCACCAACACTTCCTCCTGTAAAGGAATAAATTCCACAACTTTGAATGGAAATAATGATAAAAAAAAGAGTTAAAATAGAATAAGCTTTTTTCATGAGTCTTTCAAATTTTTGAATAGGATAAAATTATAAATAAAAAAGGAATTAGCGTTATTTTAATTAAAGTATTAACAAAAGTTTAAAACGCCACATTTAACATTCAAAATTCAACATTCAAAATTACAAACCGTATTGCTTGATTTTTCTATATAATGTTCTTTCAGAAATACCTAATTCTTTAGCAGCAAGTTTACGTTTGTTATTATTTCGTTCTAAAGAAGCCTTAATCATTTCTTCTTCTTTTTCTTGAAGCGATAATGAAGGTTCTATAATTTCAGTATCTTCATAATTGCTTTGAAATTGTTCTATCTTATCAGCAGGAATTATTTCTACCTTATTCTCTTTAGGAGTTTGAGGTTGCTCTATGTCATCATAAATTCTACGGATTAGATGTTCGTTATTTTCTTGTACTTTTCCGTTATTTTGCATTAAATCGATAGTGATTTTCTTTAAATCGTTTATATCACTGCGCATATCGAGCATAATTTTATAAAAAATTTCTCGCTCATTAGCAAAATCCATTTGTGCTTTATCTTGACCGATAATACTTGGTAAATTGGTTTTGTAATCTGGTAAATATTCTTTTAGCATTAAGGCATCAATACTTCTTTTTTGCTCAATAACAGATAATTGCTCTGTGATATTTCGCAACTGACGGATATTTCCTTTAAAAGAATAATTTTGTAATAGCAGAACAGCATCATCCGTTAATCGAACTGTTGGCATTTTGTATTTTTGAGCAAAATCTGATGCAAATTTTCGGAATAATAAATGAATATCTCCTTTACGTTCTCTAAGAGGAGGCAATTCAATTTCAATAGTGCTTAATCTGTAAAATAAGTCTTCTCTAAATTTGTTTTTTTGAATAGCTTCTGGCATGTTTAAGTTGGTAGCAGCTACAATACGAACATCGGTTTTTTGTACTTTAGAAGAACCTACTTTCATGTATTCTCCATTTTCTAAAACACGTAATAAACGGACTTGCGTAGTTAAAGGTAGTTCGCCAACTTCATCTAAAAAAATAGTACCACCATCGGCAACTTCAAAATAGCCAGAACGGGTTTGTGTTGCGCCTGTAAATGCTCCTTTTTCATGACCAAATAATTCGCTGTCAATTGTGCCTTCTGGTATTGCGCCACAATTAACAGCGATATATTTTTTGTGTTTTCTGTGCGATAACGCATGAATAATTTTTGGAATACTTTCTTTACCAACACCACTTTCACCAGTTACTAATACAGAAATATCTGTAGGAGCAACTCGTACCGCTTTTTGAATAGCACGATTGAGCTTTTCGTCATTTCCAATGATACCAAAACGTTGTTTTATGTGTTGTATGTCTTCCATAGTTAAAAAAAATCTATTAACTTCCCAAAGGGAAGGAATTTCAAGCAATATGTCAATTATTCATTTATTTTCATTTCGCTAATCAGTTTCTTCCCTTAGGGAAGACGGAAGATGGGATT
>Ga0256840_1004012_pt1 | contig 11350 bp, 10 predicted proteins | sample 355202metaG_FD_185969 | JGI IMG/M metagenome (GOLD analysis project Ga0256840, IMG submission 185969) | Hydrothermal vent microbial communities from Mid Atlantic Ridge, Atlantic Ocean - 355-202 | ecosystem: Environmental > Aquatic > Marine > Hydrothermal vents | place: Atlantic Ocean: Mid...
TTGGTCCCCTTGGTTCTCACTTGGAAATTATTCATCAAGCAACCGGGGTTTGTCTGGAAAATAAGGGCAACGTCTTGGTCCTCACGGCTAGGGATCGCAAACAACTAACCCTGGCCAAACAGTGTCTGCAAGAGCTCTATCGTCTTTTAAAGCGAGGCTATCAAATTTATCCTGAAGACGTAAAGTCTTGTTTGCGCGTTTTGGACAAAGAACCCAAAACGGATCTGCACAAATTTTTTAAAGAACAAGTTTTAACCGTAGCTGGTAAAAAAGTTATTTCGCCCCGAACCGTTACTCAAAAAGAATACATTCAAGCCATTAAAGAAAACGATTTGGTTTTTGCCATTGGTCCGGCAGGCACAGGCAAAACTTATTTGGCCGTAGCCGTAGCTGTATCTTATTTTTTACAATACAAAGTCAAAAGAATTATCCTGACCCGACCTGCCGTAGAAGCAGGAGAAAAGCTAGGCTTTTTGCCGGGAGATATGGTAGAAAAAGTAAACCCGTACCTTCGTCCTCTGTACGATGCCTTAAATGACATGCTTGACTTTAAAAAAGTCCAGGAAATGTTAGACAGTGGGCAAATAGAAGTAGCACCTTTGGCTTTTATGCGCGGCAGAACCTTAAACGATGCCTTTATTATTCTGGACGAAGCCCAAAATACTACCCCCGAGCAAATGCACATGTTTTTGACTCGCATGGGTTTTAATTCCAAAATGGTCGTAACAGGAGACGTTACCCAAATTGATCTGCCAGACAAAGAAAAGTCCGGACTTAAACAGGCCCAAAAAATTTTAGAACGAGTAGAAGGCATTCGCTTTATTTACTTTGAACAAAAAGACGTAATCCGCCACTCTTTGGTGGCCAAAATAGTTGATGCCTATGCCCAAAAAGGCCATTAATCTTAGAATTGAATCTAACTTTTTTGGAGTGCTGGGAATAGGCACCAGAGGCATCAAGTTAGGTCTGGGCAAGGTCTATGCTTTTTTTGACTTGGATAACACAACAGAATTAAATCTGGTCTTAAGCGACGATAAGTACATAGCTGAACTGAATCAACGTTTTTTGGGATGCCCTGGCCCAACTAACGTGCTTAGTTTTCCGTCCAATGAGCCCAAATACTTAGGAGATTTGATCGTAAGTATTCCTGCAGTGGTCCGAGAGGCTTTTTTGTACGAGCAAGATAGAGAAAATTACTTCTGGCGAATGACCTTGCACGGCTTCTTGCACCTGTTAGGTTACGAACACGGCCTAGAAATGGAAGATTTGACCGAAAAATTATTACAGTTAGTTACTAGGCTAAGCTAAAATACGACTTAAATGCAAAAAAACAAAAGTCTTTGTTTGATAAAAAAATTTGGTTTATTTGATGATGCGCCTGCAAAAGTTTTGTTTTTTTAATTCGTCTTAAAATCGTAAAACAAACGTTTAATTATTTAAACGTGTTATAAATCAATGTGCTTAGAAAAACTCAAATTTTTGTTTTTTTGCAGTTACGTCTTATAAGGTACTTCAATTATTTTTTGTGGGGTTGACAAAGTTCAAACAATAAAAAAGCTCTCTGTTCAACACGTTATGTTTTCTTAGCAAACACAATTTCTAACTTTTTGCAGGGGCTTTTTAAAACGTTAAAATTTACCACTTACCGTTTGTTATTTACAGGTTGTAGAAAACATCTAGACGTTAGTTGACGTAAATTGTCATTATTTAAGCAAACAAAAGCCAAAGAAAGTTATGTCTCAAAAGTATAAAATTTTAGTAGTCTTACCTTTTTACGGAGGGTCTTTGCCCATTGGCCGTTTTGCGGCCAAGGGATTGCAAGAGTTGGGACACTTGGTCGAAGTTTTTGAATCTCCGTTGTTTTATTCTGCCTTTGAGGGACTAAAACAGCTTAAAGTTAGTTCAAACTCTTTAGAACAGCTGGAGCAAGGTTTTTTACAGGTAGTAGCCAGAGCTATTTATGCTAAAATAGAGGCCTTTGATCCAAGTTTGGTCTTGGCCTTGGCTCAGGCACCTTTGACGCGTCAGCTTTTAACTAAGCTGCGCCAACAAGGACTGCCAACGGCCATGTGGTTTGTTGAGGACCATCAAGTTTTTAAATACTGGCGCGCTTTTGCCCCTTTGTACGACTTTTTTGCGGTTATCCAAAAAGAACCTTTTTGGAGTGCCTTGCGCCAAATCAAGGTGGACAAAATATGTTATTTGCCTTTAGCTTGCAATCCTGACGTGCACAAACCACTTAAGCTTACTCCTGTAGAAAAAAAGCGTTTTGGAAGTGATCTTTCCTTTATGGGAGCTGGCTATCCCAACCGCAGAAAGGCATTTAAAGAACTATTGACCTATGACTTTAAAATTTGGGGAACAGAATGGGATGGAGACCCTGTTTTGGAACCCTTTGTTCAAGAAAATGGCCGAAGAGTAAGCACTGAAGAAACAGTAAAAATTTTTAACGCAAGCAAAATCAACCTCAACCTGCATTCCAGTATTCAAGATAAAGAGCTGATTACAGGTGGAGACTTTGTCAATCCAAGGACGTTTGAAATAGCTGGCTGTAAGTCTTTTCAATTGGTAGATAAACGCACCCTTTTACCTGAATTATTTGACCTCCAAACTGAAATGACAGTTTTTTCTTCTTTAAAAGAATTAAAACAAAAAATAGATTATTACTTAAAACATCCCCAAGAACGTAAAGCCCTGGCCGAGGCTGCTTATGCACGCGTTAACAAAGACCATACCTACAAAAACAGAATGGCCTTGCTTTTGGAATTTATTCAAAGTTATGTCCAGCTCAAGCCTGTGCCTAAACAACCCATAAAACAGTTAGTCAATCAAGACCTTCAAACAGAATGCGCTGCCCTTTTGGAAGAATTGGGACTGGATTGGACTAGTGATTTTGAAGAAATTATTTTTAAAATTCGCCAAAAACAAGGCCAATTAACTCCTGTAGAAACTGCTTTTTTGTTTTTGGACGAATGGAAAAGACAATATCTTCAAACCTGATTTAAGCGCTCAGTTCTGCTTGCATTTAAAAATTTAGAGTGATAGATTAAAAAATTATGCAAATGCGCAAAACGTGTTAGAAGATACACCTGTAAAAAGTGTTTTTAAGAGAAATTGACAAAGTTTAAAGAATAAAAAATCAATAACTTCACTAGGTTGCAAATAAACGTTTTGTTAGAAAACACAATTTTTGACTTTTTGCAGTTATGTCTTAGAATGAAAACTATTGGGCCGTTTCAATAAAAATTAATTAGCCCAGAAGTTGCGAATAATTTTTCCAGTAAGGAGCAATGATGTACCAACCCAAGACCAGAATCTGTCCTGAAGGCACCATTTATTTGGTAATAACCGGTTTTTTAACCCTGCTCTTGGCCATCTGGGGATTTAAGACTTTAAGTTTTCTTGGCTTTCTCGTTTTTGTTTTTATTTTAAACTTTTTTCGCGATCCTTACCGGTTTGTGCCCCAAGAAAAAGACATAGCCGTAGCGCCTGCTGACGGTAAAGTCATCAAAATTAAGCAGGCTAGTTGTCCTTTGTCCGGAGAAGAGAAAACCGTTATCTCTATTTTTATGAACGTATTTAACGTTCACGTCAACCGCAGTCCCATTACTGGCAAGTTAAAACAACAAAAGTACATCCCAGGCAAATTTTTTAATGCCTCTTTGGATAAGTCTTCTTTGCACAACGAACGCAATTTGTTGCTTATTGAAGACGAAGAAGGAAAACTTTGGACCGTGGTGCAAATTGCAGGCTTAATTGCCAGAAGGATTGTTTGTTTTTGGTCTTTAGAGGAGTCTTTAAGTCGAGGTGAACGGTTTGGGCTGATTAAGTTTGGTTCGCGAGTAGATCTTTATTTGCCTGCAGACTACGAACCAACAGTAGTTATAGGCGATAAAGTCCTGGCTGGAAACACTGTTGTGGCTAGAAAAAAAGATAGTCTGGTTAAATAAAATTTAAAATATCAATCCAAATTATTCAGATTATTCCTAACATATTGAAGCAATTAAACGTTTTGCGTATAGAGCTTATCCTTAAAAATTTTTAGAAAAATATTTTTTAAAACACAACTGCAAAAAAGATGCAACTGCAAAAAGCCAAAAAATTGCGTTTTTTGACGAAATCGTTCGTTTGTAACAAGCTGAAATTATTTGACTTTTTATACGTTAAACTTTGTCAATTTCTCCCAAAAACACTTTTTGCAGGTGTATCAAAAAATCAAAAATTTGCGTTTTTTTCACCAAGTCTAATTGCAATTTGCTTAAATAATTGAACGTTTATTTTTACGATTTTAAGCCGAACCGGGAAAAACAAAGTTTTTGCAGGCACGTCTTTTAAAATTTTGTCAATATTTACAAAAAAAGATTTTTCTAGGAGCATTTTTATAACCAAGCTTCCAAAACACAAAACGTGTTGTTTGCTAACGTTACGAAAGATGTGCTTTTTTTGCTTGATTGATATGTGTTTTTTACGTATATTTTATTTTTTAGATATCCTAGTTTAAAATGGAACGGAGAAAAAAGTTATTAAAACTGGCTAAGAACGCAAAATAAAAAAGGTAAGGTAGAGAATTTTGGGTTCTCGCCTATGGTTCAAGAATTATTGAACGTTTTTATGGCTTAAGGAAAGTTTTACATGCCAACTCAACCTCAGGGACCAAAGTACAAGTCTTTATACGTGCTTCCCAACTTGCTTACTACGGCAAGTTTGTTCGTTGGTTTTTTGGGAATGTTGTGGTCTATTCAGTCCAAGTTTGAATTGGCTGCTTTGGCCATTTTGATCAGTTGTTTTTTTGACGGCATTGACGGCAAAGTAGCCAGACTTACTCGGGCTAGTTCAGAATTTGGCATTCAGTACGATTCCTTGGCAGACTTAGTTGCCTTTGGAGTAGGACCTGCCCTTTTGATCTATCTTTGGCACACCCACGTCTTTGGTCGGATTGGGATTATGGTAAGTTTTTTGTTTTTAGCTTGTGGAGCCTTGCGTCTGGCTAGATTTAACCTCAAGGCCAAAACAAGTTCTAAAAAGTTTTTTCTGGGCTTACCCATTCCGGCAGCTGCCTGCACCTTGGCGACCTTTGTCTTGTTTAGCACTTACTTAAAAGACGTATCCGGCCTTTGGATGGCCAGAATCAGTCTTGGTTTAACCTTTTTATTGGCTTTGACGATGGTTAGTAACATCAAATACGCATCCTTTAAAGACGTAGAAATGGCTAGAGCTCATCCTTTTACCAGTACTATGTTGGTGATTTTTTTGTTTGCCTTGATTGCCTCTGAACCCAAGTTTTTAGGCTTTATCTTTTTTCTTCTCTACGTTCTTTCTGGTTATACTTATTCTTTGTGGCGTTTATGCTTGCCTAAAACCAACCTACGGGAGTTCCCTGGGAACTCCCGTAAGAACAAAATCTTATCCAAATAACAAATTCGTTAATCTTACCAACCTTATTAACTTAAAAGCAAACCTAATTTTAAAAAGTTTAAGGGGGAATTTTAAATGGAACGCATTTTTATCTTTGATACGACCTTAAGGGATGGAGAGCAGTCTCCTGGGGCTACCATGAATTTGCCTGAAAAGTTAAGGATGGCCAAACAATTGGAAAGACTAGGAGTAGATGTAATTGAAGCTGGTTTTCCTGCAGCCAGTGCAGGAGATTTTGAGGCGGTTCAAGAAATCGCCAAGACTATGCAAAGAGTCGAGGTTGCAGGTTTGTGTCGGGCCGTAAGCAAGGACATAGAACTGGCCTATCAAGCTGTAAAAAACGCTCCAGAGCCAAGGATCCACACTTTTATTGCCACTTCAGACATTCACTTAAAACACAAGTTGCGCAAAACCAGAGAGCAGGTCTTAGAACTTACTGAGCAGGCCGTTAGTTTGGCTTCTAGTCTTTGTTCACGGGTAGAATTTTCTGCAGAAGATGCCTCTCGTTCTGATTGGGATTTTTTGGTTCAGGTCTTTAATGTTGCGGTTAAGGCTGGAGCCAAAGTTTTAAACGTTCCAGACACCGTGGGCTATACCCAACCCGAAGAATTTTTTGAATTGATTAAGTATTTGCGAGAAAAGGTTGACTGCCCTGATGGAGTTATTTTTAGCGTCCACTGCCACAACGACCTTGGGCTTGCCGTAGCCAATACCTTGGCCGCGCTTAAGGCCGGAGCCAAGCAAGCCGAAGTTACCATAAGCGGTATTGGGGAAAGGGCTGGAAATGCAGCTTTGGAAGAAGTGGTTATGAACCTTAAAGTTAGAGCGGATATTTATCAGTTGGAAACTCAAATTCAAACCGAACAAATTTATCCTACCTGCAGGTTGCTTTCCATGATCATTGGTCAACCCATTCCACCGTACAAACCCATTGTCGGGGCCAATGCCTTTGCCCACGAGTCAGGCATTCATCAAGACGGAGTCTTAAAACATCGTGCTACTTACGAGATCATGACTCCTCAAAGCGTGGGCAAGACCAGCACGGATATCGTTTTGGGCAAACACTCAGGCCGACACGCAGTAAAAAAGAAACTGGAAGAACTTGGATATTCTTTAAACGAAGACCAGTTGCAAAAAGTTTTTGAGGCCATTAAACAATTGGCTGACAAAAAGAAACAAATTTTTGCCGAAGATTTAGAGGCAGTTATTTTAGAGGAAATTTATCGCATCCCAGACAAGTTCAAGTTAAAGTACTTAAGTGCCATTTCCGGCAATGCAGCCATTCCTACGGCCGTATTGGAGTTGGAAGTGGAAGGAGAAGAAAAAAAATTGGCCGACTTTGGAGTAGGACCCATTGACGCAGTTTTTAATACCATTGGCAAAATTGTTCAACGCCGTCCCAAGTTGTTAAGGTATGCTGTCAATGCTATTACTGGCGGAACAGATGCCCAAGGTGAAGTTACCGTGCGTTTGGAAGAAAATGGTTTGACTGCCGTGGGCAGGGCTTCAGATCCAGACATTATCATTGCCAGTGCCAAGGCCTATCTCAATGCCTTAAATAGATTGGTCAAAAAAGAGGAGGAAGTAAAAAATGCCTAAAACCCTTGCGGAAAAATTATTGGCGGCTCATAGTAAGGAACAAGACCTAAAACCAGGGCAGATCATAAACGCCAAGATAGATGTGGTGTTGGCCAACGACATTACTGCGCCGCTGGCCATAGAGTCTTTTCACAAAATGGGAGCCAAACAGGTTTTTGATCCGACCAAAGTTATGTTGGTTTGTGATCACTTTACGCCCAACAAGGACATTAAATCTGCCGAGCAGGTCAAAAAAGTCAGAGAGTTTGCCCGCGCCCAAAATATTTTGCACTATTACGAAGGGGGCGAAGTTGGAGTAGAACACGCTTTGCTCCCTGAGCTTGGCTTGGTTGGTCCTTGGGATCTGGTCGTAGGCGCAGATAGCCACACCTGTACTTACGGAGGGCTTGGAGCCTTTGCCACGGGATTTGGCTCTACTGACGTTGCCTATGCCATGGTTTTTGGAGAAAATTGGTTTAAAGTTCCAGAAAGTATTTTGGTCAAAATTCAAGGACACCTTCCTCAATTTGTCACCGGAAAAGACATCATTTTAACGGTTATCGGTAAAATTGGCGTAGATGGGGCCACGTACAAGGCCTTGGAATTTACTGGCTCTGCCATAAGCGAGCTAGACGTAGAGGCCAGAATGACTATTGCCAACATGGCCATAGAAGCTGGAGGCAAGGCAGGCCTATTTGCAGCGGATCAAACCACCCTTAATTATACTCGGCAAAGAGGTCGGCAGGATCAGGAGCTTTCCTTGGAAGAAGATGCCAATTACGTTAGCCGTCTTGAATTCAAGGCAGAAGAGCTAGAAGTAGTAGTTGCCTGTCCGCACTTGCCTGAAAACGTAAAACCAGTAGAGGAAGTTAAAAATATTAAATTGGATCAGGTCGTTTTGGGATCTTGTACCAACGGCAGGATTTCAGATTTGAGACAGGCGGCTGAGTTGATCAAAGGGAAAAAAGTAGCCAAAGGCGTAAGATTTATTGTTTTGCCTGCTACTCCCAACATATATAAGCAGGCCTTAAAAGAAGGACTGATTGAAATCTTTTTGGAGGCAGGCGCAGTGGTTGGACCACCTACCTGTGGACCGTGTTTGGGCGGACACATGGGGATTTTGGCCAGTGGGGAAAGGTGTTTGGCTACGACCAATCGAAACTTTAAGGGACGAATGGGCAGTTTGGAAAGCGAGGTCTATTTGGGCAGCGCTTACGTGGCTGCAGCCTCTGCTTTGACTGGATACATTACCCATCCTAAAGAAGTTAAATAAAGACAAGGAGTTGGCTATGGAATATCAAGCAAAGGCTTTAATGGTTGGCGATCACGTTGATACTGATGCAATTATTCCAGCAAGATACTTGGTTACCACTGATCCTCAAGAACTGGGCAAACACTGTCTTGCAGGATTGGACCCTGATTTTCCTCAAAAAATAAAAGGTAACGAGATTTTGGTTGCAGGTAAAAATTTTGGTTGTGGTTCTTCGCGCGAGCATGCGCCGTTGGCTATTTTGGGAGCAGGGATCAAGGTTGTTATTGCCCATAGTTTTGCCCGAATTTTTTATCGCAATGGCTTTAACATGGGATTACTTCTTTTAGAATTGGGAGAAGACGTGCGCAAAATTAACTCTGGGGACGAGCTTAAGGTTTTGCCTGCGTTAGGCAAAGTAGAAAATTTAACCCAAGGAATAAGTTTGCAAGGCACGTCTGTTCCTGATTTTATGCAAGAAATTTTAAAGGCAGGAGGTTTGATCCCTTTTGCCCAAAAAAGATTGCAAGGAGTATAAGTTATGGAATTAAAAATATGCACATTGCCAGGTGACGGCATAGGCCCAGAAGTAGTTAGAGAAGGCCTTAAGGTTTTAGAAAAAGTTGCTCAAAAATACGGCCATACTTTAAAAGTAGAAGAGGCCCTGATCGGAGGTATAGCCATTGACCAAAAAGGCACTCCTTTACCCCAAGAAACAATAGATAAGTGTAAACAAGCTCAGGCCGTACTTTTGGGAGCCGTAGGTGGACCCAAGTGGGACGATCTAGAAAGAAAATTAAGACCAGAAACAGGATTGCTTGGAATTAGAAAGGAGTTGGATCTCTTTGCCAACTTAAGACCAGTCAAACTGCTTGCAGGTTTGGAAACCGCAAGTGTGCTTAGACCAGACATCGTGGCCAAAGGCATTGATCTTTTGGTCGTAAGGGAGCTTACCAGTGGAATTTACTTTGGTCAGCCTAAAGGGATCAAAGAAGAAAACGGACAAAAAATAGGTTTTAATACCATGCTTTATACTGAGCAAGAAGTAAGACGAGTAGCTAAGATTGGTTTTGAGGCCGCTTTAAAACGGAGAAAAAAACTTACCTCCGTAGATAAGGCCAATGTTTTAGAGGTATCTCAATTGTGGCGGGACGTAATCTTGGAGGTAGCCAAGGATTATCCAGAAGTAACGTTAGAACACCTTTACGTAGATAACGCTGCCATGCAATTGGTGGCAAGGCCTTACGACTTTGACGTGATCGTAACGGGTAATCTGTTTGGAGATATTTTATCTGACGAGGCTGGAGTGATTACTGGCTCTTTAGGAACCTTACCTTCGGCATCTTTAAACGCAGCCAAGTTAGGTCTGTACGAGCCGATTCACGGCTCAGCCCCAGACATTGCAGGTAAAGACATAGCCAATCCCTTGGCTACTATTTTGTCCGGAGCAATGATGCTCGAATATTCCTTTGATCTTAAACAAGAAGCCAAGGACATAGAAAAAGCCGTAGAAAAGACCCTGCAGGATGGATATAGAACCGCAGACATCTGGCGACAGGGACTAACTAAAGTCTCTTGTTCCCAAATGGGAGATCTTATTGCTCAAAGGATCTAAAAGTTAATTACCTGCTTTAGTTGTAAAAACTTACTCTGCTATTGGGAAAAGTTTAAAGTTGTTAAACCAATTCTAAAAAACATCACGGTTCTGCTTATGTAAAAAAGTAAGCAGAACCGATTTTTTCTACACACAAGTAAAGACGTAACTGCAAAAAGTCAAAAACTGTGTTTTTTGACAAAACCGTTTGTTTGTAACAAGCTGAAATTATTTGACTTTTTGTACGTTAAGCTTCGTTAATTTCCCCAAAAACACTTTTTGCAGGAGCATCCTAATTAGGAAAATTTGGTTTTTGCATAGGCGTCTTATCTAACTTTGGTTCTCTCTTTATACAATTTCACAAAATTTATCGGTGGTAAATGATAGGGTGGCAGTCCAGAACGGCGGGTGAGATCAGCAAGGTGTTCTCTAATATATGGAAAAATTATGGCCGCACAATTTATTGAGCCCAATTTTTTTATTTCTTCGTCTATTATTTCTTCAGAAGATTCAAATTTAAAATATCCTTCATAAATTAACTCAAAGTTGAAGGGACTACTTATATCATCATTTTCAACTTGTAGTTCAACTTTAAATAAAGTTTTATCTTTCTCATCTCTGCCAATTCCAATATTTATTTTTTTCTTGATTTCGAATTCAGCCTCTTCTTCTGCTTCTGCAATCACCTTTTCGTTTAAAAAAAAATAAGACTTCTTAAGCCTGATATCAAGCAATTTGAATTTGAAGCTCATCTTCAACCTCAACTTGTTTGTATATTTTGTTTACTTTAAGTTTATATCGCTGCTTCATTTCATCAAAAGAAATTATTTTCTTTTCATATTTTTCTTCTTGTGCCATATTTAGTTGTTTCAAATACTTCAAAACATCTGGAAATTTTTCAATAACGCGTAAAAGATTATCCATGGCCTTACTTTGAGCGACAAAGCCGGCCTCATATTTGGCTATACTTTTTTCCGCAATACCAAGAATACAGGCCAACTCTCGTTGAGAAAGGCCATATTTATTTCTTATTTGCTTAATTTCCTCTGAGGTAAGAAGCCTATCTACTTTACGCTGAAAATCTTTTATGACCCTCTGCTGCTTTCTCATTTCTTCATTGTCAAAAAAGCCCTCTCCACATACATCGCACGAATAAACAGTCAATTCTAAGGTTAAAGTTTGGTCTTTGTATTCAAAGGTTTCAGGCTTTTTTTCTACTTTAATGCTCCCTGTTCCACAAACAGGACACATATCACCATTTTTATACATCATCGTAGTCCTCCGATTGTTTAAAACTTATTATGTTGCGTTTCGTAAAAACATATGCCAATAAGGAGTTGGCGGTATTTTCAGGCCAGGGAAAAAATTTCTTTGTGGTTAAAACAAAAAAAGGAGTATAGTTATGCAAATTAGTCTGCATAAGAATGCCACTACCACTCCAGCATTGCGCAAAACCATTCAAGAGTCAACTCTTTCTGAACGCAAGATTGCTCAAAAGTATGGCATTTCCAGAG